>Ga0114952_1002819_pt1 | contig 12865 bp, 15 predicted proteins | sample SidtaG_2_FD_87303 | JGI IMG/M metagenome (GOLD analysis project Ga0114952, IMG submission 87303) | Marine algal microbial communities from Sidmouth, United Kingdom - Sidmouth_Asex2 metaG | ecosystem: Host-associated > Algae > Red algae > Unclassified | place: Sidmouth, United Kingdom | collected... | reverse complement strand
CGAAGAAACGGAAACATAACAGTTTCACACCTGATCGAGACGACGAATCGTGGGCTACCCACATTGCCGAGGCGCAACTCGCGTCCCCGCCGGGAGGGCCTCCACTCCGGACGGAACACCGAACGGCGCCCGGTCCGAACGCGAAAAAGCCGCCCGAAGGCGGCTCTGTTCTCAGCGTCTAACCAAGCTCGAGCCCGGATTCGAGCGGACTAGGCTCGCACTACGCCCGCACCGCGATGGGATTCGTCTCCGGAGAATCGAGGGGGCAAGGAGCGGACGACGGGCCCGCCCGGAAAGACCCCGAGCGGTACACCGTGCGTCCGCGCCTCTCAGGCCGCCTCGAGGAGGTGACCCTTGATCTTCTTCATCGCCGCCTTCTCGATCTGGCGAATGCGTTCGGCGGAGACGCCGTATTCGCCAGCGAGCTCGTGCAGCGTCGACTTCTCGTCCTGGAGCCAGCGCCGTTCGAGGATCGTGCGACTACGCTCGTCGAGCACCTCGAAGCCCGCGGCGAGCCCCTCCAGCGAGCGTTCACGACCGTCCTGCTCCTCCAGGATCGCCGACGGATCGTCCTCGGAGGCGAACAGCACGTCCGAGGGCGAGAGACTCGCGCGCTCCTCGCTCGCCCCGGGCGGCGCGTCGAACGCGGTATCGTGCCCGTGCATGCGCGATTCCATCTCAACGACGACGTGCGGATCGACGTTCAGATCCTCGGCGACGGCATTGACCTCGTCCTGACTGAACCAGTTCATCTCCTTCTTCGCGCTTCTGAGCTTGAAGAAGAGCTTGCGCTGCGCCTTCGTGGTCGCGACCTTGACGATCCGCCAGTTGCGGATGACGTACTCGTGGATCTCGGCCCGGATCCAATGCACGGCGAACGAGATCAGGCGTACGCCGACGTCCGGGTCGAAGCGCTTGACGGCCTTCATCAGACCGATGTTCCCTTCCTGCACCAGATCGGCCATCGGCAGGCCATAGCCCTTGTACGTGCGCGCGATGTGCACGACGAAGCGCAGCTGGCTCATGACCAGCTGACGCGCCGCGTCGAGATCGTCCTCGTCGCGCAGACGACGGGCAAGAGCCTGCTCCTCCTCCACCGTGAGAAGCTCGATATGGGCGATCTTGGCCAGGTAGCTGTTCAGGTCGTCGGTGACGACCGGCAGCGCCATGGCCGACTTGTTTGCGGTCAGTTCTGCGGTGCTCATGTTGACGTACCTCCGTTCGTTCTCTCGCATCCCACGGATGCTAGCACTCGCACTCTAGGAGTGCCAAAAGGCGATTTGGTTCCTGAAATATTGACACCCCCGTGCCTCGTCCGCACTATAGCCTGTTGAGCCTTTCTCGCTCACCGAAACCGTTACGAAAACAGCGGCTTGTAGATCACTCGTTTGAAGGTGCACGGCGGACTTTCTGTCGTGACCGGCAGTACAGGGTGGGGTAGGTGGGTACGGGCGACGCGGACGCTACGAGGTGCCGGGGTGGTGTGCCGTGCGGCGTACCGACGTGGTGTACAGAGTCGCGAGCGCCGCCACCGTTCCGAGTGTGGTGGAGACCAGCACGACGAGGGCTGGTTCCCCGGGCGGGGGTAGGGGGAGTCGGAAGGAACTGCCGTAGAGCGTGGCGAGCTCCCCCACCGGCCCGCGCAGCAGCAGCAGCGCACAGAGCGCGAGCGCGCAGGCGACGATTCCGCCGAGCCCGCCGAGCAGCAGACCGGTGCAGAGCACCGGACGGTGCGCGAACGCCGCCCCCGCTCCGAGGAGCGTCGCGAGCTCGAGCTCGCGGCGCCGCCGTACGAGCTCGAGTCGGACCGTGTTGACGATGACGAGCAGCGCCGTCGCCACGAGAAGACCGCCGAGCAGGAGCGCGACCCGTCGGGCGAGCGACAGCGTCGCCTGCAGACGACGTACCCAGTCGAGATCCACCTGCACGCGCTCGACGGCGGGAAGGCCCTTCAGGAGCCGGGCGATGGTCTCGACCGAGCGGTCGCCGAGGGCGGTGGTATCGGGGTGGACGACGATCGCGCCCGGCAGAGGGTTCTCTCCGAGCACGGCGAGTGAGTCGTCGATGTCGCGATGCGCGCGGAACGTCGCGAGCGCCTCGTCGCGCGAGACGTAGCGCGTCCGGCGAATGTCGGGACGAGCGGCGAGCTCGGCTGCGAGCGCGGCTCCGTCGAGATCCGCCGTCGCCGGGTCGAGATACGCCGTCAGACTCTCCCCTTCGAGGGCGCGCGCGGTGATCGCCTCGAGCGGAGCGGAGAGGAACAGCAGGAGCGCGGGCAGGGCGAGAGTGATGCCGAGGGAGAGCAGGGTCGCCGTGCTCGCCACCGGCCGCGCGGCGAGCTGGCGGAGACTCTGCGCCAGCGCGTACCCCCCTCGTCCATAGCTCCAGCGCGGCCCGATGCCGTCATCGTCGGGCGTCTCTCGTGGGCGGCGAGGGCTCACCGGGCGGGGGGCTCGTCGGCGATCCGTCCGGCGACGAGGGTCAGGCGCGGAAAGTCGAACCCTTCGAGCAAGGCCGTGTCGTGGGAGGCGAACAGCACGGTCACGCCCGCGGCATTGAACTGCAGGAAGAGCTCGAGGATGTCGGCGCTGATCGCGGGGTCGAGGTTGCCGGTAGGCTCGTCGGCGAGGAGCAGCCTCGGACGGGCGACGACGGCGCGGGCGATGCCGACACGCTGTCGCTCGCCGCCGGAGAGCGCCGAGGGGCGCGCCGCCGCGCGCGCGCCGAGCCCGACCCGCTCGAGGGCGGCGCCGACCCGGGTGCGGATCGCCTCGAAGGGGTAGCCGCCGATGACGAGCGGCAGCGCCACGTTGTCGAACACGCTGCGCTCGGCGAGCAGCGGGCTGTCCTGGAAGACGATGCCCATGCGACGGCGCAGAGCCGGCTCCCGTCGCGGCGGGAGGGTCGCGTAGTCGTCCTCGCCGACACGGATCGTGCCCCGTGTCGGGCGCTCGAGTCTGGCCACCAGTCTGAGCACCGAGCTCTTGCCCGCGCCGGAGTGACCGGTCAGGAACGTGAACGAACCGTCGGGGAGGGAGAACGACACGTCCTCCAGCGCCGCTCGAGCCGCCACGGTCTCTCGCCCGTAGACCAGCCCGACGCGCTCGAAGTCGATCACCGACGAGCGCTCAACCGCCGCCGAGCAGTGCGTCGACGTAGCGCTGCGCCTCGAACACCTCGAGATCCTCGACCTTCTCGCCGACACCGATGAAGCGGATCGGAAGTCCCGTGCGCTCGGCGATCGCGAACACCACGCCGCCGCGGGCGGTACCGTCGAGCTTCGTCACGGCGAGGCCCGTGAGGTTCAACGCGGCGTGGAACTGCTCGACCTGCGACAGCGCGTTCTGACCGGTGCCCCCGTCGAGCACGAGCAGGGTCTCGTGCGGGGCGTCCGGATCGAGCTTGCCGAGCACGCGCTTGACCTTGGCGAGCTCCTCCATGAGGTTCGACTGGGTGTGCAGTCGGCCTGCGGTGTCGGCGATCAGGACATCGGTGCCGCGCGCCCGCGCCGACTGCAGCGCGTCGAAGACCACCGAGGCGGCATCCGCGCCCGAGCCCTGGGAGACGACCGGCACCTCGTTCCTCTCGCCCCAGCCCTGGAGCTGCTCGACGGCGGCCGCCCGGAAGGTGTCTCCGGCGGCGAGCAGAACGCTCCTGCCTCCCTCCTGGAGCTGCCGGGCGAGCTTGCCGATCGTGGTCGTCTTGCCCGCCCCGTTGACGCCGACGACGAGGATGACGAAGGGATGGTCCGATTCGGGAATCTCGAGCGGGCGCTCGACCGGCTCGAGCAGCCCGACGAGCTCGCCGCCGAGCGCGCCCCTGAGCGCTTCGGAGTCTCCCACCTCCGAGCGCGCCACCCGGCGCTCGAGCGAGCCCATGACGCGCGAGGTCGCCGCGACCCCGACGTCGGCCATGATCAGCTGACTTTCGAGCTCCTCGAGCAGCGCCTCGTCGATCGGCTTCTTGCCGACCAGAAAATCGAGCAGGCTGTCGCGAAAGCGCGAGCGGGTACGCCCTAGCTTGTCCTCGAGCGGCGCGTCGGCCGCGGGGCTTTCCTCCCGCGCGGCCTGCTGCCGCTTGAGAAAGCTGAAGATGCCCATCTATGATCCGTGCGTTCGGCCGCCGGCATCCTACCACTCGTGCCACCCCCTTCCCGACGTGCCCGCGGCCATCGAGCCGCCTCCCGTCCGGCCCCCGCCTCGCGTGCCGGTGGCGGTGGCGTGGGACGTGTGCGCATCATCGGTGGCGAGTGGCGCGGACGCCGGCTCGAGGTCGCCGAGGTGGCGGGCTTGCGCCCCAGCGGGGATCGCTTGCGCGAGACGCTGTTCAACTGGCTCGGGGCGCACGTCGGTCGATCGCGCTGTCTCGATCTGTTCGCCGGCACCGGGGCGCTGGGGCTCGAGGCCGCCTCCCGCGGGGCGGTGGCGGTGACGCTGGTCGAGCGCGACGCACGCGCCTGCGCCGCGCTCGAGCGCGCGCTCGTCGCGCTCGGGGCGTCGTCCCGGGTGCGTCTGGTCCGCACCACGGCGGCGGCCTTCCTCGCGAGCGCCGATACGCCCTTCGATCTCGTCTTCGTCGACCCGCCGTTCGCGGACGGCGGCCAGGGGAGCGTGCTGACGAGGCTCGCGGACGGCCACCTGTCTGACGGCGCGCGCGTCTACGTGGAGGCACCGACCTGCCAGCCATGGCCGGCGACGCTGCCGGGCACGCTCGAACTCGAGCGCGAGCGGTCGTTCGGCGACGTCACCGCGCGGCTGCTACGCAGCGGAGCACGGCGGCCCCGCGGCTCCCCGGAGATGCGGTGACGCGGCGCGGTGGCGGAGCGGCAGGCCCGGAGCGTTGCGCGAGAGGGGCTTTTCGCGCACACTCCGCGGCCCGGAAAAGGGGAGCCTCCATGCGCGTCACGGCCATCTATCCCGGTACCTTCGACCCGCTGACGCGCGGGCACATCGACGTGGTACAGCGCGCGAGCCGGATGTTCGACGATGTCATCGTCGGCGTCGCGGCCAGCGCCAACAAGAATCCGTTCTTCTCGCTCGAGGAGCGTGTGGACATGGCCACGCGCATCACCGCCGAGCTCGACAACGTCACCGCCCGCCCCTTCGACGGTCTGTTGGTCGATTTCGCCACCAGCGTCGACAGCCGAGTGATCGTCCGGGGCCTGCGCGCGATCTCCGACTTCGAGTACGAGGTACAGATCGCCGGCGTCAACCGTCACCTCTCGCCGTCGATCGAGACGGTGTTCATCGCCGCCTCGCAGGACTATACCTTCCTCTCCTCGAGCATCGTGCGGGAGATCGCCCGGTTCGACGGCGACATCGGCGAGTTCGTCCATCCGCTCGTCGAGGAGGCGTTCGCCGAGCGACGCGCGGCGGGCCGATGAGCATCGCGCTCGGACCCGGAGAGACGCCGTGGCGCTCTTGATCAACGACGAGTGCATCAACTGTGACGTGTGCGAGCCCGAGTGCCCGAACGGGGCGATCTATCAGGGCGAGGAGATCTACGAGATCCACCCTCACCTCTGCACCGAGTGCGTCGGTCACCATGACGAGTCGCAGTGCGTCGTGGTCTGTCCGGTCGAGTGCATCATCGTCGATCCCGAGCACGTCGAGTCGCGCGCGACGCTGCAGCTGCGTTACGAGGCGCTGACGAGGGCGAGTCGTGCGGGCGATGACTCGGGCCGCGACCCGGGCAACACCCCTGCGTGAGCACGGAGCGCAGACCCCCACTGTTCGTCTTCGGCACCCTGATGGATCCGGAGGTGCTCGGTATCGTCTGCGAGGCGGCGACGGGGCGCGCCGTCACCGAACCGGCGGTGGTCGAGAACCGAGCACGGCGCTGGGTCGTCGACGATCACTACCCGGTACTCGTGGCGGCGCCGGGGGAGAGCGTCGCGGGGCTGCTCGTCCACGGACTCGACGAGCGGGCACACGAGCGGGTGGTGTTCTTCGAGGGGGAGGAGTTCGTGCTCGAGCCGATCGTGGTGCGCGGCGGGGCGGACGGTCGCGGGCGGCTCATCGAGGCCTGCTTCTTCGCCCACACCGGGTGCGAGGCGGTCAGCGACATGCGTTGGGAGCTCGCCGACTGGCAGGCGAACGTCAAGTCCGACACTCTGTTGAGGATCCGCCGTTACATGGACTGCTTCGGCGTCATGGGTGTGGCCGAGGCGGACGCTTACTGGTAGTGCGGGCGAGGCGCGCTCAGCGCTGGCAGGTCGGGCACCAGAAGGTCGAGCGCTGGGCGAGCACGCGCTGGCGTACGGGGCTCGCGCACACGCCGCAGGGCTCGCCAGCCCGGCCGTAGACGGCGAGCGACTGCGCGAAGTAGCCCGGTTCCCCGTCGCTGTCGACGAAGTCGCGCAGCGTCGTGCCGCCCATCTCGATCGAACGGGCCAGCACCGTCTTGATCGCCTGGGCGATGCGCCCGCTCTCGGCACGGGTCACGCGCGCGGCGGCCCGTCCCGGACGGACGCCGGCGGCGAAGAGCGCCTCGCTGGCGTAGATGTTGCCGACACCGACGACGACGGCCGCGTTCATGATCAGCGTCTTGATCGCGATGCGTCTTCCACGCGCGGCGCGGAACAGGATCTCGCCGTCGAACTCGTCGGACAGCGGCTCGGGGCCGAGCCGGGCGAGCAGCGGGTGCACGCCGTCTCCGGTCGGTTGCCAGAGCAGGCAGCCGAAGCGACGCGGGTCATGGAAGCGCAGGATGCCGCCCGAGGAAAGGGTCATCTCGACGTGATCGTGCTTGCGCCGCGCCGCGCCGTCGGTGCAGAGACGAAGGCTGCCCGACATGCCGAGATGGAAGAGGGCGCTGCCGGCCGGCACCGTCACCAGCAGGTATTTCGCCCGTCGCGTCACCGAAGCGACGGTCGCGTTCTCGAGCGATCGTACCGCCTCGGGGATCGGCCAGCGCAGCCGTGGCTCGTGCACGGCGAGACGCGTCACGCGATGGCCGACCAAATGCGGCTCGATGCCGCGACGGGTGGTCTCGACTTCGGGGAGCTCGGGCATCAGCGGTCGCTCTGCTCGGTACGCTCGGACTCCGGAACTTCGGGCGTGCCGAAGGTCGCCGGTGGTAGCTCGTCGTCAACGAAGAGGTAGGCGCAGCTTCCGCCGTCCACGCGCAGCGCGTTCCAGCGCTCGTTGCCGACGAGCTCGAGCAGGCGTGTCTCGCCCGAGGAGAGCGCGGCCTCGAGCCGGGCGCGGCGTGTCGGGGGCGGTGCGTCGGCCACTGGCCAGGGCACGATCTGACTGGCCGCGAGCTCGCCCCAGGGAGCCGGATCGAGCTCGGCATCGGCGTCGGGGCCCTCGAGCCGTCGCAGGCCGCTCGGCGTGTCGAGCAGGGGGACGGGATCGGCGAACGCCGACAGTCCACCCTCGACCAGCGACAGTGTCCATTCCGGCACCAGTGCGACGCGGCGGCCGCGGAGTGCGTAGCGGCGCTCGCCGCCGAGATCGGTACCGCCGAGGCTCGTCGCCACGCCGTCGAGTCTCACGACGGCGAGCGGCTCGATCAGGCCCGCCGCCTCGAGATCGACCTCGTCGGCCGCGTAGTCGAGCGCCGTGTCGGCGAGCGCGTCGAGCAGCGGCTCGATCCGTGCGTCGAGTGCCTCGAGCGCGCACGGCGCCGTGATGCGCCACCCGGTGCCGTTCGCCGCGCCGCTCTCGAGGGAGGCCGTCGGGCGTTCGAGCATGATGGCAGGCTGCCCCGGGCGTTCGATGACGATGCGGGAGACGGTCCCGTCGTCCGCCACCGGGCCGTCGTTCGCCGCGCGCCGGTCCTGGACGATCACCGCCGCGATCAGCGCCACGAGCGCCACCAGGCCGATCCCGAGTCCGAGCACGAGCCGCCGCTCGCGGGCGGCGCGCGAGCTCATCGCGCGGTCCCTTCACGCCGCTCGCGCGAGCGGGCGAGCCGGAGCGCGAGGGCGACGAGCAGGAGCGCGAGCGGCACCCCGACGAGCAGCACGGCGCTCAGCACGACGATCGCGCGTGGACCGAGGACGAGCTCGGCGTCGGGGGCCGCTCGAGTGACGAACTCGAGCGCGGCATCGTCACCGGCGAGCCACAGCACGAGGCTTTCGGCGAAGGCTGCGTTGGCCCCGTTGCCGAGAAAGCGCGACGCGGCGAAGTCGGCGTCTCCGAGCACCGCGACGCGCTGTGTCCGCTCGCCGTGCCGGCGCTCGAGGGTGATCCCGAGCAGCAGCGGTCCGGCGACCTCGTCGGTATCGGCGTCGAAGCCCACGGCCCCCTGCAGCGGGCCGCGCTCGGTCCAGCTCGCCTCCGGCGTCTGCAGCAGCGGGGCGAGCGTCTGTCCGGCGAGGGGGACGGCGGCGAGGGCCCGCGCCTGCGGCAGGAGCAACGGACTGGCGAGCGCGCGCGTCACCGGGTGAGCCGGAAAGCGATCGAGCATGACGAAGTCGGGGGAGCCCGTATCGAGCGACTGGCTCGCCGCATCGAGGACGCGTCCGGGCAGGGTCTCGACGCCGAGCTCGACGGCGAGCGCGTCGAGACCCGGGCCGGTCTCCGCGCCGGTCGGGGTCTCGTTCGCCCAGAGGAGGTTCCCGCCGCGCTGCACGAAGTCGAGGAGGCTCGCGATCTCTCCGGGGAAGTGCGGGCGGCGAGGGGCGGCGAGGACGACGAGATCGACCGTGTCGGCGATCCTCGGCTCGGTCACGAGGCTGAGCTCGCGGGCGGAGAGCCCGCCGCTCGCGAGCCGCTCGGCGAGCGCGCCCCAGTCGTCGGCGCCGGGTCCGAGCGGACGGCGCTCCTCGTGGCCGGTGACGAAGGCGATATCGCGCTCGCCCTCGCGACCGAGCCGTCGGAAGGCGCCGGTGAGCGTTCGTTCGGAGAGGTTCTGCAGTCGCTGCTCGCGCGAGCCCGCGCGCAGGATCAGCTCTCCGCCGGGGGCGGCATCGAGCGCTCGGGCGCGGGCCGGATCGGTGTCGGGGTTGACGATCTCGAGCTCGAGATCGGGCTTGATCCGGCGAAAGCGATCGACCAGTGCCTCGAGCGCGTCGCGTGCCGCAGGGTCCGGCCGCAGTACGGCGGTGAGGTGGATCGGACCCTCGAGCGCGCGTGCCGTCTGAACGCTCGTCGGGGAGAGGCTGTGGCGGGCGTTCGCGGTGACGTCGGCGGTGAGCTCGAAGCGCGTCGCGAGCCAGCCGAGCGCGAGGGCGATGCCGAGGGCGAGCACGGTGAGCGTGACGTGCAGCGCGGTGGCGCGGCGGCGCAGCGCGTCGAGCCGGATCGCCGTGAGCGCGAGAAAGAGCGAGCCGAGGAGCACGAGGTAGAGCAGGTCCCCCGAGCTCACGTAGCCCTGGAAGAAGCCACCGAGCCGCTCGCCGATCGACAGCTCGCGCAGAGCCCCGAGCGACAGCGTGTCCGCGTCGCCACCGATCAGCCAGAGCGGGAGGACGACCGCGAGGGCGGCGAGGGCGGCGATGACGGGCTGCCGCGTGAGCGAGGAGAAGAACAGCCCGATGGCCGTGAACGCGGCGGCGGCGAGGGCCAGCCCGAGGGCGGCGGAGGCGAGCGTCGCCGGGTCGAGGCGCACGAAGAGTGCCATCGATAGAACTTCGGCCACGGCCAGTGCGACCAGTCCGAGCGGCAGGAGGAGCGATCCGAGGAACTTGCCGAGCACCAGATCGGTGTCCCGTACCGGTGAGGACTGCCAGAGCGCGGCGGAGCCGAGTCGCAGATCGTCGCTGAACGCGCGCATCGCGAACAGCGGGGCGACGATGCCCAGCACGATCGCGAGCGGGGCGAGGAAGCGCGCGGCGAGAAAGCCGCTCAGCCCCGGCGGGTTGTCGGTCAGGGCGAGGGTGGACTGGACCTCGAGCCAGTCGTCGATCCGTTGCAGGAGCAGATAGCCGAACAACCCCGCGAGTAGCGCCGCGATCACCCAGGTCTGCGCCGAGCGTAGTTGGCCCGCGGCCTCGTGGCGGGCGATCGCGACGATCACGCGGGGCCGTCCGGTGCGCCGCGAGCGAGACGGGCGAACAGCGCGTCGAGCTCTTCCCCGTGGGCCGGGCGCTCGGCCACGAGGCGCCCCTCGTGGACGACGGCGACCCGGTTGCAGACGCTCCTCGCCTCGTGCAGCAGGTGGGTGGAGAAGATCACGCAGCGCTCGCGGGCGAACTCGACGATCAGCCCGCGAAGCTCTTCCGTCTGGTGCGGGTCGAGGCCGCTGCCCGGTTCGTCGAGGAGCAGCACGGCGGGGTCGTGGACGAGCGCCTGGGCGAGCCCGACGCGCTGGCGGTATCCCTTGGAAAGACCCTCGATGCGGCGCTCGCGCACGCTCTCCAGGTCACAACGCTCGAGCGCGCGGGCGACGGCGGCGGCGAGCGCGTCGCCGCGGAGACGGCGAAGCCGTGCACAGTGGAGCAGGTAGCTCCTCACCCGCATGTCGGGGTAGAGCGGCGGCACGTCGGGGAGATAGCCGAGCGAGGCGCGCGCCTCGAGCGGTGCATCCTCCATCGAGTGTCCGCCGACGGCGAGCGAGCCCGTGTCCGGGGCGAGCACGCCCGCGAGCAGCCGTAGCGTGGTCGACTTGCCCGCCCCGTTCAGACCGAGCAGGCCGAGTACGTCACCGCCGTGGAGCGCGAGGTTCACATCGCGCACGCCACCGTCCGATCCGAGCGTGCGTCCGAGTCCGCGGGCCTCGAGCAGAACGTCGGGGGCGTGGGCGGGCATGGGTGGGTGCGGAGCGGGCACGGGTCGATCGGCGAGGCGGAGGGGGCGAACGAGGGCGGATCGGCAGAGCGGCGAGCCGGGTGACGACGGAGACGGCGGCGTAGAGGACGCGGCGGGCGCGAAGTATAGATCAGCGTCGATCGCGAGCTCCCTTCGGCGAGGCCCTGGCAACGCGAGAGCCCTCGATGCTCTCCCCTCGGGTATCGTTCGCTTTCCCTGAACGCCGTTCCCGCGAGGTGCTCGTGTCGTTTCTTCTAGGATTGTGGGACGTGTCGGTGTGGACCCTGATCGCCTGGACGGCGTTCAGCTGTCACCTGACGCTCCTGTCGGTCACCGTCTATCTGCACCGCTGCCAGGCCCATCGCGCGCTCGAGCTGCACCCCGTGCTGCAGCACTTCTTCCGCTTCTGGCTCTGGTTGACGACCGGCATGATCACCAAGGAGTGGGTGTCGGTGCACAGAAAGCACCACGCGCGCTGCGAGGGGCCGGAGGATCCGCACAGTCCGCAGGTGTACGGCATCCGAAAGGTGCTGCTGGAGGGCGCCGAGCTCTACCGCGAGGCCGCCGCCGACACCGACGTGCTCGAGAAGTTCGGGCACAACACCCCCGACGACTGGATCGAGCGCAAGCTCTACACGCGTTTCGGCGGCGCGGCAGGTGTGGTCTCGCTCGCGCTGATCGAGTTCGCGCTGTTCGGACTCGCCGGCATCGCCGTCTTCGCCGTGCAGATGCTCTGCATCCCGGTGCTCGCCGCCGGCGTGATCAACGGCCTCGGGCACTTCTGGGGCTATCGGAACTTCGAGACCGACGATGCGGCGACGAACCTGACCCCCTTCGCCGCGATCATTTGCGGAGAGGAGCTGCACAACAACCACCACGCTTATCCGTCCTCCGCCCGCTTCTCGCTCCGACGCTGGGAGCTCGATCTCGGCTGGCTCTACATCCGGCTCTTCGCCTCGCTCGGGCTCGCCCGCGTACGGCGCGTCGCCCCGCGTCCGGCCTTCGACGCGAGCAAGACGGTGATGGACGTCGACACCGTCAAGGCGATCGTCGCGAGCCGCCTGCACGTGATGGAAAGCTATGCCAGAGGCGTCGTCCGTCCGGTACATCGCACCGAGCTGAAGAGCACGGCGGCCCGCGGCGAGCGACGCACGCTCAGAAGCGCCGCCGGCGATCTGATCAAGGTGGACGCACTGCTCGACGAGGCGGCACGACGCCGGGTTGCCGCGGCGCTGGCCCAGAGCGAAGCGCTGCAGATCGTATACGAGTTCCAACACCGTCTGCAGAGGATCTGGCACAAGGCCGGGGCGAGCCAGGAATCGCTGTTGCAGGCGCTCGAGGACTGGTGCCGCGAAGCCAGGGCGAGCGGCATCGAGAGGCTCGAGGAGTTCGCCACACGACTGCAGGGGTACGGGTTGAAGCCGTATCACGCCTGAATACGGCGCGAGAACGAGGGCGTCGAGTCGAACGCCCTCCTCGTGGTGCCGACGCGAGCCGAGGCTCGCGTCGGCACCTCATTCAAGCGGATTCAAGCGGATTCAAGCGGATTCAAGCGGAGTCGTCTTTCCGTTCCCGCTCGGATCTTCGCCTCTACTTGATCTTCGCTTCCTTGTACATGACGTGCTGACGGATGACGGGATCGAACTTCTTGATCTCCATCTTGCCGGTCATCGTGCGCTTGTTCTTGGTGGTGGTGTAGAAGTGGCCCGTTCCGGCCGACGACACCAGCTTGATCTTGTCTCTCATGATCTTCGATCCCCTTTCGCCTCTAGACCCGCTCGCCGCGGGCGCGCAGCTCGGACAGCACCGTCTCGATGCCGCGCTTGTCGATGATGCGCATGCCGTTGGAGGACACGCGCAGGCTCACGAAACGCTTCTCCGCCGGAACCCAGAAGCGATGGGTGTGCAGGTTCGGCAGGAACCGGCGCTTGCGGCGGTTGTTCGCGTGCGAGACGTTGTTGCCGCTCATGGGACCCTTGCCGGTCACCTGGCACACTCTGGACATTGGGAACCGCTCCGGAAATCGAATTCGACGACGCTCAGCCCGCGGAGCATAGCGAAATCGATGCCCGTGCTCAAGTGCAACGGGCTCCGACGCCAGGGCCACCTCATCAAATGAGCTGTCGCAGGACCCGCTCGAGGGTCTCCTCGCTCCACCCGGCGATCTT
>Ga0114952_1002818_pt1 | contig 12878 bp, 12 predicted proteins | sample SidtaG_2_FD_87303 | JGI IMG/M metagenome (GOLD analysis project Ga0114952, IMG submission 87303) | Marine algal microbial communities from Sidmouth, United Kingdom - Sidmouth_Asex2 metaG | ecosystem: Host-associated > Algae > Red algae > Unclassified | place: Sidmouth, United Kingdom | collected... | reverse complement strand
GGAGACCTACGGATTAGGCATATTCAGAAGTAAGAGAAGATAACCGCAGAGCAGCCCGTCCCGATTTTCGGGAGTTAAATATCAATAGCCCTGGGTTGAAAACCCAGGATTATCATCAAAGTTAGATCCAATTTGGCGTGATTTTTTGGAAAAAATCATGACAAATTGCTAACAAGAATTACCCCGTTTTCAGCGCAAAGTCTAGAAAAACGAAGCAATCCGAAACTTTTAAATGCGAATATCTTCCTAATATAGTACAGCTTAATCTACTTGTGAATATCACCGGATTAATCCCGTTGTCCAACGGGGGCGCTCTAGAGTAAGAACTTAGGGAAATCAAAAAAGGTCCCATGAAAAACATGGGACCTATAATCTTGCGCCTCTTCTAGGACTCGAACCTAGGACCTACGGATTAACAGTCCGGCGCTCTAACCAGCTGAGCTAAAGAGGCGTATTTTTAAAAGAATGCAAAGATAATAATAATTACATATTGTACTACTTTCCTTTAAAAGCGTTGCAAAAGTATTACAATAAAAATAAAAGTGCAATCTTTGGAGCTAATTATTTTAAAAGAGATTAAATGAGTTTATTATCTATTGGAACTGTTGCATTTGACAACATAGAAACGCCTTACGGAAAAGTAGAGCGTGTTATTGGTGGAGCTTGTACTTATATAAGTATCGCTGCCTCGTATTTTACTAAGGATCTTATGATTTCCTCTATTGTTGGAGGTGATTTCCCAGAAGAAGAACTAAAGTACCTTAAGAAAAGAGGGATTAACCTCGACGGTTTAGAAATCAAGCAAGAGGGGAAATCTTTCTTCTGGGGAGGTAAGTATCACGATAACATGAACAAAAGGGACACTATCTTCACAGAACTCAATGTCTTAGACGATTTTAATCCAAAACTACCAGCTGACTATAAGACTGCTAAGTACTTAATGCTAGGGAATCTTACGCCAGATATCCAAATGAAAGTCATCAAGCAGATGAAAAAGCAACCAAAGTTGATCACACTGGATACCATGAACTTCTGGATGGATATCGCGATGCCTTCATTGAAGAAAGTACTAAAAAAAGTAGACGTCTTGACTATCAATGATGAAGAAGCGCGTCAGCTATCAGGAGAATATTCTCTAGTGAAAGCAGCAGCGAAGATATTTAAGATGGGACCAAAGTATCTAATCATCAAGAAAGGAGAACATGGAGCAATGGTATTCCATAAAGATAAAATATTCTTTGCACCAGCATTACCATTAGCAGAAGTAAAAGATCCAACTGGTGCTGGTGACACATTTGCAGGTGGGTTTATGGGATATTTAGCAAGTGTTGATAGAGTGAACTTTGAAACTATTAAGACCGCTACTATTTACGGATCAGTAATGGCTTCGTTTTGTGTTGAAGATTTTAGCATCGCGAGGCTAAAGACACTTAGAAAAGGACAAATAACTAAACGTGTTAAAGAATTCGAGAAAATGGTAAAGTTCAAATCTTAATTCTACTTGTCCTTACCACTATACATAGCGAAGCGGTATCTCTTTAGTAAGAAGTCTACCAATGCAATTAATATTATCTCTTATATATCAGTTTTTGGATTATCGATAGGGACAGCTGCCTTAATATTAGTTTTATCTGTTTTCAATGGTTTTGAAGATCTTCTTTCTGGCCTGTTTAGTAACTTCAATCCAGATATTAAAATTGAAGTTCTGCAAGGAAAATCATTTGAAGCTGATGTCGAAAAAATTAATGAAATATTAGACATCGAAAATGTCTTAGCTATCTCTCAATCCTTAGAAGAAGTAGCTATCTTCAAATATAATGGGGCTCAAAATTTTGGAAGTATCAAGGGAGTGGATGATCAGTTCAGGATTGTCAATTCTCTTGATACCACCTTACGTGAAGGCGTCTTCTTGCTAGAAAAAGACTCCGTAAATTATGCTATACTGGGTGCAGGTATGCGTAATAAGCTTAGCGTCAATATAAAAGACGAATTTTCTCCGCTAACTGTATACTCCGCTAAAAAGAAGAAGAGAAAATCAAGCTTGATTTCTGGTAGTAGCCTAAGCAAAAAATCATTATACCCAGCAGGTACATTTTCGATTCATCAAGATGTAAATAATCAATATATTCTTAGCTCCCTAAGGTTTGCGCAGGAACTACTGGGACACAAGAAAATAAGTGCTTTAGAGATAAAAGTAGTGGAGGAAAGTAAATTAGCAACAACGGTATCTGCCATAGAAAAGATAATGGGACCAGAATATGCTGTTAAAAATCGCTTTAAACAAGATGAGGCATTTCTGAAAATAATGAATATCGAAAAGTGGATGAGTTTCGCTATCGTATCCTTAACACTACTACTAGTAGCCTTCAATCTAATAGGAGCCCTTTGGATGATTGTACTTGAAAAGAAAAAAGACATAGCTATCTTGAAGTCTATGGGTGCAAATAATACTTCTATTCGAAATATATTTCTCTGGGAAGGCACTTTACTATGTGTAGTAGGGATGTTGACAGGTTTTGCATTAGCTATAATAATCTATACTGTACAGAAGACAGCTGGAATAGTACCTATACCTGAAGGATTTATAGTGAATGCCTATCCTATAAGTATGCGTATCACAGACTTCATAGCAGTCGGCATTACTGTGCTACTGATAGGATTACTAGCTTCTATTCCTCCTGCATTAAGGGCTCAAAGGATTCCTGAAATGATAAGAGAGGCCTAACACATAATATGAATATTTTGTTTGTATGATGGAATCGACATTTATGCAACGGGATAAGGATCAATGCCGAATAACCTTTAGAACTTGAGCAAATTTTCTATTTTTGTCAAAAATTGCAGCTGCATTAATTTTAAGCAAATTTGTAGTGATACTTAACCTAACTGTAGCTCAAATTAGTACATGGAAGACTGGGAAAAAAATTTTGAATGGCTACGCATCCGCCACTTTCTAAAAGACAAATTTAGTAAAGAAGAAATACCTGATTTGAATGCAGTACTATTCCTTATCGGCATACAAACCCTTGGAAGATGGAAAAAGGAGTTTTCCAAAGAGGAAAAGCAGGATTTGATGCACATTGCTATTTGCGAGATCACTCAAGTAGATGGATTATACGCTTTTAAAGGAAGGGATCACGACGGTTGGCCACATTATGAAGCCTTAAAACCAATTGATAAAAATGGCGTTAAAGAACAAGAAAATTACCTTATAATTAAGGTTATAGAATACTTTGCCAGAGAAAAATACTTTGAAGATGAAGAAATACAAAATTAAACAAGTTTTAGGTTACGCCATTTTATTGGCATGTTTATGCTTTTTTCAAAGCTGTAAAGATGAATTTACAATGGCGGAGATTGAAACAGAATTTGGTATCATGAAAGTTAAGCTATACAATGATACGCCGAAGCACAGAGATAACTTTATCAAGCTAGCCAAAGAAGGTTTTTATGATGGTACTACCTTTCATAGAGTTATCAAGGATTTTATGATTCAAGGAGGAGATCCAGACTCCAAAAATGCACCAGCAGGAAAGGCGCTGGGGCAAGGAGGACCTGGATATACCATAGATGCAGAAATTGGAAGACCGCATATTTATGGTGCTTTGTCTGCTGCTAGATTGGCTGATAATCAAAATCCAGAAAGAAAATCTTCTGGGAGTCAATTTTATATTGTTCAAGGAAAGAAAATGAAGATATCCGATGTGAAAGCGCAAACCTACAGAAAAGGTATTAATTACTCTCAAGGAACTTTAGAGCTATACAGAGACGTAGGAGGAACACCATTTCTAGATATGGAGTATACTGTCTTTGGAGAGGTAATAGAGGGCTTAGAGATTATTGATAAAATAGCCGTTGTTCCTACCGCAGCTCAAAATAGACCAGTGAACGATATTCCAATGAAAGTAAGAATAATAAACTAATATGATTTTCTCTAAATTAAATTTTCTCACAATATCTAGCTTTCTACTTTTATTTGGCTGTGCTAGACCTATTGCTGAATTTACCGTGCCAACAAGTGACCCTATAGCTCCAGTTGAAGTTAAATTCGAAAACAGCTCTGAGAAGAGTGAAACCTATCTTTGGGATTTTGGCGATGGTAATACTTCGACGGAAGAGTCTCCTTCGCACACATACAGTACTAGTGGGAATTACCTAATTATTCTCAAGGCTGAGAAAGGTAAAAAGTCAAGCACTGCGGAAAAAAGGCTGTTGGTACAGGCACCTAAAAATTGTATAGTAGAATTAAGCACTTCATATGGCAATATGCTTATTGAATTATACAACAATACACCACTTCATAGAGATAACTTTATCAAGCTAGTAGAAGAAGGGTTTTACAATGATCTCTTATTCCATAGGGTGATCAGTGGATTTATGATTCAAGGCGGAGACCCACGTTCAAAAAATGCAAAAGCTGGAGATGCCTTAGGCAGTGGAGGTCCAGGATACCAAGTCGATGCAGAAATAAAAAACTTTCATATAAAAGGAGCCTTAGCCGCTGCCAGAACTTCAGACAGCGTAAATCCGATGCGAAAATCTAGTGGGTCACAATTCTACATTGTACAAGGTCAGAAACAAACGGACGCTTCCTTGATGAATATGGAATTGAGTAAAGGCATCACCTATAGTCCAGAAATTAAAAAAGCTTATATCGAACAGGGGGGGACACCTCAGCTGGATGCGGACTATACTGTATTCGGGCAGGTGATAAAAGGAATGGATGTTATTGACAAGATAGGAGCAGCGAAAACTAAGCGAGGAGATAGACCAGAAGAGGACGTTAAGATGACTATAAAGGTAATAAACTAGATAACTTGAAAAAGGATATTATTTTAGGTTTAGATATAGGAGGTTCTGGAATCAAGGGCGCTCTCGTAAATGTAGAAACTGGCAAACTCGTTTCGGAAAGAATTCGCTTTGTAACACCGTCACCAGCATATCCCGAAAATGTTGCAGAAACAGTTCAACTGTTAGTAAGTGATCTGGGGTATCAAGGTGCTACTATCGGTTGTGGTTTTCCAGCTATCGTAAGACAAGGTGTTGCGAAATCAGCTTCTAATATACACGATACATGGATTGATACGGATGTAGAATCACTTTTAAGTGATATGACAGGGAAGCAAGTATTTGTGCTAAACGATGCCGATGCTGCAGGAGTAGCAGAAATGCACTTTGGTACCATGAAGAATAATAAGGGGATATCTATACTACTTACACTAGGCACTGGTATTGGATCCGCGCTATTTGTTAATGATAGTTTAGTACCTAATACAGAATTAGGGCACTTATATCTTAAAGAGAGCAAAAGGATAGTTGAAAAATCCACATCCAATCATGCTCGCAAAAGAGATGGTCTTACTTACAAAGAATGGGTTAAAAAACTTAATAGATTGTTGAGTCACTTAGGTCATTTGTTCAGCCCTGACATGGTTGTGTTAGGCGGTGGAGTCTCTAAGAAATTTGAAGAGTACGTTGACTTCTTTGACGAATTTGATTTCGATATAAAACCAGCAAAATTACTTAATCAAGCAGGTATTATTGGCGCAGCCGTTTATGCTAAGAATTGCATTGACAGGCAGCTTTTTTAATCAAGGTGTATAAGAAACTGATCCTTGTACAGATTTTCTGCTGCTGCTGATTCCTCACCGCAATGCTGTGCATACTTTCTGATAAAATTTGACCTGTCATCATAGCTTGGGCGAGTTTCCTCCCACTCTAGCGGAAAGTTCTCATCTGTAATACTTGATAAAATAGTCGCTATACCATCTGCCGCGTAATTAAATGGACAAAGATTATCTATGGCATATTGATCAGCATCTTCAACCTGATCATCTGTAAATGGCATTTCTCGCAAGGTTGCGATCATTTCTCCCATTTCTGATACAGGATTATTAAATATTATATCTCCCAGAATTAACCCCGAAAAGTCTCTTTCTAATAAGGACATTGCGATTCCATTATCAGCATAGTACATCTCATGACTAATTAATGCTAAAAGTTGTGCGTCAGAACTTATGAGTCGACAGTACGCGGACGTTATGTATATCTTACCGCCTGGCATTGTAAATGCAGTCTTACGCTTATCGTCACGAAGTATATACACCTTCCAGTTAAACTTAGACCGATTTAGTACCGTTCTTGTATTAATTACTGTACTGACTCGGTCGTTAAGATAATTATATAATGATCTATAAGCCTCAGGCCTGTACATCGGATATTCTATAGGGTTCTCTAATATGAATTTTGACAATTCGTTTCCGATCTTATTTTGATCCGAAATGGTGAAATTATCCTTATCTTCTCTAACCACTTCACCCTCAGGACGACAAGAAAAGGTAAACAAAAGTATGGCTACTATATATAACAGGGTTGTGATAAAACGCATCATGTGATGTTGTTGTAAATATCAAAAATAAAATTAGAGGGAGAAGGGCGCTTGTCGATGACTGTTCCTTGTTTTACAAAGTGTATACTACTTGGGGAGCAAATAGTATGCCATGGCAATCAAGGAATATATGTACTAAGACCATGAAAAGTAAGCTGTCAACCCCATCTATCGAAAATTTAGGCAATTATAGTTCTCATATGTAGAATTTAGATGTTCTCTAAAGCTGTTGCTAGCCATTATTCTTATATATTTGCGAGCAATTTACAAACGACAACTCTGTAAAATGCCTAAGGATACTTCAATAAAATCAATCTTAATTATAGGCAGCGGTCCCATCGTAATTGGACAAGCTTGCGAATTTGATTACTCTGGCTCTCAAGCCGCGCGCTCATTGAGAGAGGAAGGAATTTCTGTTACACTTATTAACTCCAATCCAGCAACTATTATGACCGACAAGGTCATAGCAGATCATATTTATTTAAAACCCTTAACGGTGGAGAGTTTAGAAGAAATTCTTCAAGAACAGCAAATAGATGCTGTTTTACCTACTATGGGTGGACAAACAGCATTGAACCTCGCCATCGAAGCAGGGGAGAGAGGGGTTTGGGATAAGTATAATACAAAGTTAATTGGTGTTGATCTTGAAGCTATAGAATTAACGGAAAACAGAGAAGCATTCAAGCAGAAAATGATTGCAATTGGCTTGAATGTGGCCAAATCTTTTATCGCTAACTCCTTTTTAGAAGGCAAAGATGCTGCTCAGAAAATTGGTTTTCCATTAGTAATTAGACCTTCTTACACCCTAGGGGGCACAGGAGGAAGTTTTGTGCACACTGCTGACGACTTTGATGACGCACTTCGCAGAGGACTTAACGCTTCTCCAACACATGAAGTACTAGTAGAGCAGGCGGTACTTGGTTGGAAAGAATATGAATTAGAGCTCTTAAGGGATGCTGACGATAATGTCGTCATTATTTGTGCTGTGGAAAACTTAGACCCAATGGGTATTCATACTGGGGATAGTATTACTGTCGCTCCCTGTATGACACTTTCGGACACTGCTTATCAGGAGATGCGTAACCAGTCTATCTTGGCGATGCGTTCGATTGGGAATTTTGCTGGAGGTTGCAATATTCAGTTTGCCATCAATCCTGCTGATGAAGAGCTCATCGTTATAGAAATTAACCCACGAGTTTCGAGGTCTTCCGCACTTGCCAGTAAAGCAACAGGTTACCCCATCGCAAAGATTGCTGCAAAGTTATCTATCGGTTACACCTTAGGAGAACTCAAAAATCAAATTACTAAAACTACATCCGCATTCTTTGAACCAGCATTAGATTACGTAATAGTAAAAATGCCGCGATGGAATTTTGATAAATTTTATGGGTCCGATCATACCCTCGGCTTGCAAATGAAGTCTGTCGGAGAAGTCATGGCAATAGGAAGAAATTTTCTTGAAGCTTTGCAAAAAGCATGTCAATCTCAAGAAAACAATCGTATGGGATTGGGCGCTGATAAGAAAGAATGGATCAAAACTGCCGATATCTTGCACAGAATGCAATTAGCTAGTGATGATCGCATTTATCGTGTAAAAGATGCACTTCGATTAGGTGTTCCAGAAAAAACAATTCATAACCTTACTAAAATAGATCCTTGGTATATCGGTCAAATCAAAGATTTGGTTCGCTATGAAAAGGAGTTGATGAAATATAATATACCTGATGATTTAGACAGAGAATTTCTTTTATCTCTAAAAAAGGTTGGGTACTCTGATGCTCAGATAGCCTGGTTAATGCGAGTGGATGAGGAGGCTATAAAAAAGAGAAGAAATGAGCTTGATATCAAGCGGGTTTTCAAAATGGTAGATACCTGTGCTGCAGAGTTTGAAGCGCATACACCATACTTCTATTCCACTTTCGATGAAGAAAACGAAAGTGTCGTCAGCGACAAAAAGAAAATAATTGTATTAGGTTCTGGACCTAATCGTATTGGCCAAGGTATCGAATTTGATTATTGTTGCGTTCACGGACTCATGGCAATTAAAGAAGCTGGGTTCGAGTCCATTATGATCAATTGTAATCCAGAAACTGTTTCTACAGATTTTGATGTTGCGGATAAACTATACTTCGAACCCGTTTTTTGGGAGCATCTTGAAGAGATTCTAGATCACGAAAAACCTGAAGGTGTTATCGTGCAACTTGGTGGACAAACTGCACTAAAGCTTGCAGAAAAGATCACCAAGAAAGGTGTAAAGATTATCGGTACTTCTTACGAGTCACTAGATTTAGCAGAAGACAGAGGTCGCTTTTCGGACATACTTAAAGAGTTAGATATTCCGTATCCAAACTATGGTACGGCTGTAGATACCGACGAGGCACTAGTCGTAGCTAACAGAGTTTCCTATCCAGTATTGGTGAGGCCATCATATGTGTTAGGGGGGCAAAATATGCGTATCGTGCTAAACGATGAAGAATTAGAAAAGCACGTACTCGGCATCTTCAAAAAAATGCCAGATAACAAAGTACTGGTAGATCAATTTTTAGAAAGAGCGCGTGAGGCAGAAGTTGACGCAATATGTGATGGAGACGAAGTCCTTATCATGGGTATAATGGAGCACATAGAGCCTGCTGGAATTCACTCAGGTGATAGTAGTGCTATGCTACCTACCTATAGTTTATCCGATCAAGCGATAGAGAAGATGAAGGAGTATACCAAAAAGCTCGCCTTCGCATTAAATACCAAAGGACTTATCAACATTCAGTTTGCTATTAAAGATGATAAAGTGTACGTGATAGAAGCCAACCCAAGAGCCTCAAGAACGACACCCTTTATTGCTAAGGCCTATCAGGTTCCTTTCTTGAACTATGCAACCAAAGTAATGTTGGGTACACATAAGATCAAGGATTTTAAATTTGAGAAAAAGTTGGAGGGCTATGCGATCAAGGTGCCCGTATTCTCATTTGATAAATTTCCAAACGTAGATAAAAACCTTGGACCAGAAATGAAATCTACAGGTGAGGCTATTCGCTTTATCAAAGATCTCAACGATCCATACTTTAGAGACTTAGACAAAAAACGATCTTTGTATTTGTCCAGATAAAATAATGATATAGATGAAGTCGAAAAAAGAGATAGTCGAAAACTGGCTGCCAAGATACACAGGCACAGAGTTGAAAGATTTTGGAGAGTATGTTTTGATTGTCAACTTTTCAGCTTATCTCAAAACTTTTGCTGACTGGCACAACGTCGAGATCAAAGGTAGCGATAGATCTATGCCCAGCGCCACAGCCGACAATATCACTTTGATTAATTTCGGGATGGGCAGCCCCAATGCAGGTACTGTGATAGATTTGCTTACAGCAGTCATGCCCAAAGCAGTTTTGTTTCTGGGTAAGTGTGGAGGACTGAAAACACACACCAATAAGGTTGGTGATCTAATCCTTCCTATTGCTGCCATCAGGGGAGAAGGAACCTCCAATGATTACCTTCCCCCAGAAGTCCCAGCCCTGCCTGCCTTCGCACTTCAAAAAGCGATCTCTACTACCATCAGAGAATACGAACGCGATTACTGGACGGGCACTATTTATACAACAAACAAAAGAGTGTGGGAGCACCGTGAGGATTTCAAAGCATACCTTACATCTCTACGCCCGATCGCTATAGATATGGAAACGGCTACCATTTTCATCGCTGCTTTCAAAAACGAAATTCCAGCAGGAGCACTACTCCTTGTTTCAGATATGCCCATGGTACCAGACGGCGTAAAGACGGAGAAAAGTGATAAAGTGGTTACCGCAAAATACGCCAACGAGCATCTCAAAATAGGCATCGATTCACTCAAGCAATTAATCAATCATTCGCTTACGGTCAAGCACCTACGCTTCTAGTATGGATAACATTTTTGACAGAGTACAGGAAGCAAAGCAGTTCATAATCCAGCAAAATGGCTACACATGTAAGCAAGCTATAGTTCTCGGTACAGGCCTAGGTAATCTTGCCGAACAAATAGTTGTGGAGCATAGCATCCCATATGCCGTCATCCCACACTTCCCAACTTCTACCGTAGAGTCTCATCTTGGAAAACTTCTTTTCGGTAAGTTAGATGGCGTACCTGTAATTGTACTTGCTGGTAGATTTCACTATTACGAAGGCTACAGTATGCGCGCACTTACCTTCCCGATCCGCGTGCTCAAGTCTCTAGATGTAGATGTCATTTATATGTCCAACGTCTCAGGCAGTGTCAATCCCAATTTCCAACCTGGCTCCCTCGTCCTTGTCCGCGATCATATCAACACCCACCCTGAAAATCCACTCCGAGGCATCAACGATGAGCGACTTGGTCCTCGTTTTCCAGACATGCTCCAGACCTATGACAAAGCCCTACGAGACAGCGCAATAAAGATTGCAAAGCAGTCTGATATACAGTTATACGAAGGCGTTTACCTCTCCCTCCAAGGCCCCAATCTAGAGACCCCAGCGGAGTACCATTACTACCATACCATCGGCGCAGATCTTATCGGCATGTCCACCGTTCCAGAAGTGATCGTCGCGCGTCATGCGGGCATTCGTGTATGCGTGATTTCTGTGGTATCCAATCTTTGCTATCCCATTTCCGCCATCACCGAGACCACTATCGACGAGGTCATTGCGATTGCGAACCTTGCCGAACCTAAGTTGACGACCCTTATTCGAGGTCTAGTTACTGCCCAACACGATTAACCTCCGCAATTTTTTATACTTCAGACTATCCAATTTTTAGCTTTTGACTTGGGGCTATCACGATCCATGAGTTCCGCTTCGCTACACTCGGGACGTGACCAGGCTGTACATTATATCCCGTTTCGGCAGAGCCTACAACGGGATGCCATTTCCATCCTTTATCCTGCTCGCTCCGCTGCGCCGAGCTTTGGGCGCAAGCGCCGTCGCGAAATAATGGTTATCATGACAACTAAAAAATTATATCGCTTTCTTGAAATTAATATTTAGAATAATAAGGTTCCTGGACAAATTTAGCGGACTCATAATGGTAAAGCTACCAAAGGCATCTGTAATTAACAACCGATTTCGTCCCTAAACATCAATTCATAATTTGTTCCATAAATTTTTAATTTAATAGCGGAAGAGCCTGTCTTTATGTTCTAGGCGTAGGTGAACATTCCAGTACGAGAGACATAGTTAAGAATTGTCTAATAATATGCAAAATGAAATGACCCTTTTACTCTTTTAGTTGAAAGTTTTTACTATATTTGATTGACATTATTGAAATTAGTTTGGCCAAACCTTTCTTTTTTTTTCAAAAACTAAATTTTTATTATGTTAACTTACAAAAGTCTACAACAGGCACGATCATGCCTCTCAATTCTATTGGTGTTATGTTTAATTTCAACTAAAAAATCTGCTCAAACACCAGACGGGTGTGGTCTAAACCACGAACCTATATATAATAGTCAACAGAATCAAGGTCAAAATCAAAATTCATGTCAGCTTAGTTCAACTGCCTTTCCGTCTAATGATATCGATATTATTCCTAATGTACCTAATGCAAGATTATAATTGCATCTCAACTTTATATTTGTTCAAAAAGATGACGGTTCCCTTATGTTTGACATGGGAAACTCAGATCAAGCAACACTATTTACGAATATTGTTGGGAATATGAATCATATTATGAGTAATGTTGAATTTGCAGACGCTTGTTCGAACCCTTGTCCTGAGGATTTTATATCAGATATGCAAATCGAATTTATTCCACATTTTACGCACATTCAAAACACCTTTTATTGGAACCATGAGAATGACCCAAACCCAAATATTTTATATTCACGCAACAAGTCTTTTTTAAATGAAATTGTTGCTTTAGCAAGATTAGAAGATAGTTATTATACAGAAGGTTTTGACCTTATCTATACAGCTGAAGGCACAGAGGCAGAGCAACAATTATTATATCCTAATACTAATCATTGGGATTTGCCTGATTATCAATTAACTTATTCAACTGGTAGTGGTAACGCACCATCCTACTCCATGTTCCCAACGACAAATCAAAGTACTAATATGCAACTTCATATGCCTAATGCATATAGGGGATATCTATCTCATACACATATCCAGCTTGGGATCCATGTATACCAGCATATTGGACAATAGAACAAGAAGCTGTAGATCAGGCTGAAGGATTGTTGCATGAAATTGGACATGGTTTTGGATTAGGTCATGGATCTGCCTGTGGTGACAATACAAACATAATGCTTGGTAATGGATGTGAAAGGCAGAAGCTCAACGGGTGTCAAATGAGGACTATCTGGAACAGATTAATGACAACTAATTTAAGATCAATAGTTGATTGTGAAGAGGCACATCTAGTAAATTATATAGTTGACGAAACTATGACTTGGAGTAATAGTTTAAATATATATGGAGATGTCATTGTACGAAATAACGCAATCTTGACTATAACCTGTGAACTCTTTTTCTCAGAGGATAGAAG
>Ga0114952_1002816_pt1 | contig 12884 bp, 12 predicted proteins | sample SidtaG_2_FD_87303 | JGI IMG/M metagenome (GOLD analysis project Ga0114952, IMG submission 87303) | Marine algal microbial communities from Sidmouth, United Kingdom - Sidmouth_Asex2 metaG | ecosystem: Host-associated > Algae > Red algae > Unclassified | place: Sidmouth, United Kingdom | collected... | reverse complement strand
GGGGGGCGCTCCGGTCATGTCGATACCCCCGATCCCGATCGTTCCGGCGGTCGTCGGCAGCAGGCCCATGAGGCACCGGATGGTCGTCGTCTTGCCCATCCCGTTGCGCCCCATCAGCGTAGTGACCTTGCCCCTCGGCAGGGTCAGATCGACGCCGAACAGCACCTGCGCGTTCCCGTATCCGGCATGGAGACCGCTGATCGTGACCAGATCATCCATCGCCGCCCGCTCCCAGATAGGCGGCCCGTGCCGCCGCATCCTCGCGCACCTCCTCGGGCGACCCCCGCGCCACGACCTCGCCATCGACCAGCACCGACACCGTATCGGCAAGCCGGAACACCGCGTGCATGTCATGCTCGACCAGCAGCATGGGGATCGCCCGGCGCAGATCGGCCAGAATGTCGGTCAGCATCGCGCTTTCGCTGCGCCCCAGCCCGGCCATCGGCTCGTCGAGCAACAGGAACCGGGGCGACCCGGCCAGCGCGATGGCCAGCTCCAGCAATCGCCGCTCGCCATGGGACAGGTCGGCGGCGATCATCTTCGCACGATCCACGAGGCCGATCCGCTCCAGCGTCGCCATGGCCCGCTCGTTCAGCGATGCTTCCGAGGCGGCGCGGCGGAAGAACCGCATACTGGACCCGGCCTTGGCCTGCACGGCGAGGGCGACGTTCTCCAGCACCGAAAAGGACGGCAGGATCGACGTGATCTGGAACGTCCGCCCCAGCCCCGCCTGCACCCGCTGCCATACCGGCATCCCGGTGACGTCCCGGCCCGCGAAGACGATCCGGCCACTATCGGGGCGCAGGCTGCCCGTCACCTGATGCATCAGCGTCGTCTTGCCTGCCCCGTTCGGGCCGATCAGGGCATGGCACTGGCCCTCCTCGACGGAGATCGAGATGCCGTTGCTCACATGGACCGATCCGAAATGCTTGTGCAGGTCGCGGATATCGAGAACGCTCACGACACCGCCCCCCCGCGCGGTTTTCCCGCGACCAGATGCGAGAGGCCCCCCTTGGCGAACAGCACCATCAGCACCAGAAGCGGCCCGTAGATCAGCCGCCATTCATGCAGGATCGAGCCGAGCACCTCCTCCAGGATGACGATGAAGAACGCGCCGAAGATCGCGCCGTTGCGCGTGCCGATCCCGCCCAGCACCACGACCACGATCAGATCGCCGGACCGCTGCCACGTCGCGAGCGCGGGGCTGACGAACTCCGCATGTTGCACAAGCAGCAGACCCGAGAGGCTCGCCAGCATCCCGGCGATGACATAGGCCGTCAGGCGATAGCGCCTGACCGAATAGCCCATCACCTCGGTCCGCTCGGGGTTGTCGCGCGCCGCGCGCAGCACCCGGCCGAACCGCGACTGCCCGATCCGATGGACCAGCCACCACACGGCGATCATCGTGCCGAGGATCACGAAGTACAGCCCGCCGCCCGACTGCACCACGTCGCTGCCGAACAACGTGGCCAGCGACCACAGCGTCAGCCCGTCATCCCCGCCATAGGCGGCCAGCGATGTGAGCGTGAAATAGGTCATCTGCCCGAAGGCCAGCGTGATCATCAGGAAATAGACCCCCGACGTGCGCAGCGCCAGCGCCCCCGTCAGCAGCGCGAACGATCCCGCCACCGCCAGCGCGATCATCAGCAGCACGAGGATGTTCTCGATCCCGGATTCGATCCCGATGGCCGTGGCATAGGCCCCGAGGCCCACGAAGGCCGAATGCCCGAGGCTGACCATCCCCCCATGGCCGATCAGCAGGTCGAGCGACAGCGCCGCGATGGCCAGCAGCATCGCCTTGATGAGCAGATTGGTCAGATACCCCTGCCCGATCATCGGCAACAGGGTCGGCGCGGCCAGCAGCAGCGCGAAGATGAACAGCGCGACCCAGAGCGCACGATCCTCCCGCATCAGGTCGCCCCCTTCGGCGGAAACAGGCCCTGCGGACGGATCACGAGGATCGCGGCCATCAGGATGTAGATCAGCATCGAGGCCAGCGCCGGGCCGATCTGGTTGGCCATCGACGGCCCGAACACCAATCCCATCGTGCTCGTCGCCAGCGTCCGCCCCATCGTGTCGATCAGCCCGACCAGAAGCGCGGCGAAGAACGCCCCCCGGATCGACCCGATCCCGCCGATGATGATGACCACGAAGGCCACGATCAGGATATTGTCGCCCATCCCCGGCTCGATCGAGAACAACGGCGCGGCGATCACCCCGGCAAACCCGGCCAGCATCGCCCCGACGCCGAAGACGACCATGAACAGGCGCTGGATATTGACCCCCAGCGCCGACACCATGTCCGGCGTCGTCGCCCCGGCCCGGATCAGCATCCCGACCCGCGTGAACGACACCGTGACATACAGCAGCGCGGCGACGACCAGCCCCATCAGGATGGTCGCGAAGCGATAGACCGGATAGCGCAGCGTCTCGGTCAACTGGATCGTGCCGGACAGGAATTCGGGCGGCGCAACGGTCAGCGTCGCGGGGCCGAAGATGACCTTCACCGCCTCGTTGAGGAAGATGATGATCCCGAAGGTCGCCAGCACCTGATCCAGATGATCGCGGTCGTAGAGGTGCCGGAACACGAAATATTCCAGCAGCAGGCCGAAGACCAGCGCCGTTCCCATCGACAGGACGACGGCCAGCATGAAATTACCCGTCAGGCTGACATAGGCGAAGGCCAGATAGGCCCCGATCATGTACTGTACGCCATGGGCGAGATTGATGAACCCCATGACCCCGAACACGAGCGTCAGCCCCGCCGAGATCAGGAACAGCAGCGCGCCGTATTGCAGCCCGTTCAGGCATTGGATGAGAAGAAGGGTCAGCGACACGGATGGGTTCTACCACGGATTATTGATGAAGACCGATATCGCTTCCCACCCTCGGTCTCGCCCCGCACACGCGGAGGGAGGCAAGATCGGCGCAGCGAGCCTTCTTGAACCCCTCCCCGTTTACGGGGAGGGGCAGGGGTGGGGCGCGACCGAAGGGATCGAGCGGTATCGGCCATACTCGAGATCATTCGGTATTCTCTCGACGTTCGGATGCGGCGCCGCCCCGGATCGCGATCCGGGGCGGCGCTCGACCGAGCAGGACTACATCTTGCAGTCCTGATGGAAGCTGTCCGCATAATCCTCGACGACGGTCCGCACGTAGGAGGTGTGGAACTTGCCGTCATCGCGCTTGACCACCTTGAGCATGTGGAAGTCCTGCACCGGATAGTGATTGTTGCTGAACGAGAAATCGCCGCGCACCGAGGTGAAATCGGCGGCCCGGAGTGCCGCGCGCACCGCATCGCGGTCGCTCAGGTCGCCATCGGTCCCGGCCACCGCACTGTCGATCAGCATGGCCGTGTCATAGGCCTGCATCGCGTAGGAGCCGGGGATGTACCCATACTTCTCCTCGAAGGCCGTCACGAAGGCGACATTGGCCTCGTTCTCCATGTCCGGTGCCCAGGTTCCGGCGGAGAGGAACCCGACCGCCGCGTCCTTCTGGCCCGGCAGGGTCGTCTCGTCGGTCGTGAAGACGGACATGAACTTCATGCTCTCGCCGAGGCCCGAGGTCTCGAATTGCTTGACCAGCCGCACGCCCATGCCGCCGGGCATGAAGGTGAACAGCGCATCGGCCCCCGACGTCGATATCTGCGCCAGTTCAGCCGAGAAGTCCTGATGGCCCAGCGGCGTGAAGACCTCGTTCGTCACGGTGCCCTCGAAGGTCTCGCCGAAGCCCGCGATATTGTCGCGCCCCGCCTGATAGTTCGGCACCATCGCGAAGACCTTCTCGAAGCCCTCTTCGTTGGCGATCATGCCCGCGACTTCGGCATTCTGGTTGTTCTGGTAGGACGTGGCGAAGAAATAGGGGTGACAGTTCTTGCCCGCGAAGGTCGACGGTCCCGCATTGGGGCTGATGAGGAACGTCCCGGATTTCACGACCGGCTTGAAGATCGCCTGAAGCATGTTCGAAAAGACCGTGCCGACCACGAAATCGACCTCGTCCCGCTCCACCAGCGACGTGGCCTTCAGCAGGGCCACATCGGGTTTCAGCTCGTCGTCCTCGACGATCAGCTCGACTTTCCGGCCGCCCAACGCGCCCTCTTTCTGGTCCAGCGCCAGTTGAAAGCCGTCCACGATCTGCTGCCCCAGTGCCGCAGGCGGGCCGGACAGGGTGACGACCATCCCGATCTTGAGGTCTTCCGCGAAGGCCGCCGCCCCCAGCGCCGTGCCGAGCGCGACGCCCGATATCAGACGGACGATTCCGGTCCCGATTCTGGTTTTCATAGGTATATCTCCCTTCGTTCTGGCCCCGCTTCGCGGCCCTTCATCTTGGTTCGGATCGGCGCAGCCTTTGCTCAGGCCTCTTTCCCGGTGCCGAATCCGGCTACCTTGGCATACCCTTTGACGATCGCCTCGCGCTTTTCGTGGCTGAGGACGGCGTCGATGTCCTCGAACCGGCGCGGACTGATCTTCTCGACCTCGTCGATCACCCGTTCGGGGCCACCCAGACGGTTGGTCCGCACGATCTCGGCGGTCTTGGGCAGGCGGTCCTCTTCGTAGCGATACAGCGCCTCGCGCGGATGCCCCGCCCTCGCCATCCAGTCGGCGAGGCAGCGCGCATCGAGGATCGCCTGCGCCGCGCCGTTCGAGCCGACCGGATACATCGGATGCGCGGCATCGCCCAGCAGCGTGACCCGCCCATGGGTCCAGCGGGGCAGGGGATCGCGGTCGGCCATCGGATACTCGTAGATCGGCCCGCTGGCCCGCACCAGCGCCTCGACGTCGATTCCCGGCACGTGGAACCGCCGCGCATAGGGCAGCACCGTCGCCAGCGAGGCCTGTTTCGACCAGCTTCCGGGCGGGGGCGGCGAGAGCGCCCCGTCGGCCATGCGGATATTGACTACCCAGTTCATCAACTGGGTGCCGTCCTTCACCGGCGCGATGGGATAGAGCACCAGTTTTCCGCCCAGCCCCCCGGCGATCACCATGGTCTCGCCGTCCTCCCAGACCGGCCATTCCGCCGCCCCGCGCCACATGACCACCCCCGCCCAGCTCGGCGGCCCTTCATCGGGATAGAACCGGCGGCGTCCGGCACTGTGGATGCCATCGGCACAGATCAGCACGTCGCCGCGCGCCGTATGGGACGCCCCGCCATCGATGGTATCGGAAAAATGCGCGGTCACGCCCCCTTCGTCCTGCACGAACCCGCCGAGCCGCAGGCCGGTGCGAATGGCCCCTTCCCCCATCCGCTCGACCACGGCATCGTAGAGCAGTTTTTGCAGCCTGCCGCGATGGATGGAGAACTGGGGATGGGCATGGCCCGCATGGGTGCCGCGCAATTCGCGCCAGACTTCCTGCCCGCTGCGCGTCAGATAGCGCAATTCGCGCGTGCGCAGGCCCACGGCATCCAGCCGCTCCAGCAGGCCCAGCTCAGCCAGTTCCGCGATGGAATGGGGCAGCGTATTGATGCCGACGCCGACCTCGCGCACCGCAGCGGCCTGTTCGAAGAGACGCGCCCGGATGCCGCGTTGGTGCAGCATCAGCGCCGTCGTCAGTCCGCCGATCCCCGCACCGGCGATCAGCACGGTCATTACGCGCCCTCGTCCGTTTCGGGCGGAGGCAGGAAATCGACGGCATGGGCTGCCGAGATCGCCACCACCTCCGCCGGGTCCGCACCGGGGCCGAGATTGTGCAGCGCCCAGAACAGATCGTACAGCTTCTCGGAAGGCGTGACCCAGAACAGCGTCTTGATCGTGCTGTCGGTCTTGTTGAAGATCCCGTGCGGGATGCCGCGCGGCAGCGTCACCAGATCACCCGGTTCGCCCACCATCTCCTCGCCGTCGATCAGAAAGTCGAACCGTCCTTCGAGGATATAGAGGAACTCGTCCTGATCGGGATGGATATGCGGCGGCACGAACGTCCCCGGCGGCAGGGTCGCGTGCCAGGAGAACGAGTCTTCCGTCAGGTATTTGGGTACGTAGGTCTGGCCGAGGATGTTCCAGCTTATGTCGTCCATGCCCCGCTGCGAGCCGACGATCCCGGCTTCCATGTCGCTCATCGGCTTGTCCCTTCCCGAAAGATTCAGTCGCTGGTCCCGGAGGATTCCGGGCAGGACAGGATCATTGACCGGCACAATCCAGGGGGCAACCGCAAATCGACGCGATACGTCACCGCACATCACGGCTCGCAAAAGGGGAGGACGTCATATCGTATTGGCTGCCCGCTATTCCGCGTCCAACCGACGACCCTACGCCCGCACCCTGCTTTCACGGTCCTCGGCCACCACGGTCGCTCCGCGATGCTTCTCCAGCGCGATGCGGGTCGTGTCGCCGCGCGCTTCGAGGATATCGGCCAGCGCCGAGGAATGGGTCACGACCACCAGTTGCGTCCGCGCGCTGGCGTGCAGGATCATGGCGGCGAGCGGCTCGATCAGATCGTCATGCAGGCTCGCTTCCGGCTCGTTCAGGGCGATGAACGGCGGGTGACGATGCGAGCAGAGCGCCGCGATCAGGCACAGATACCGCAGCGTCCCGTCCGACATCTCATGGGCCGAGAAGGGCCGCGAGAATCCCGGCATCGACAGGGCGACGGCATGGCGGCCGGCGGCCTCGGTAAAGGTCAGCGCCGAGCCGGGAAACGCCGCATGGATCGCCGCCTCGATGGTCCGCCGTGCCGCATCATCCCCCAGATGCACCGCCGTCGCCAGCGTGGCGGCGAGATTGCGCCCGTCCCCGTCCAGCATCGGCGCACAGATCGCCACCTGCGGCCAGCGCAGCGGCGAGCCTTCATCCGTGCGGAATCCGTGGTGAAACCGCCATGCGGCAAAGCGCCGTTGCAGCGCGTCGAGTTCCGGGAAGCGCACCGGATCGCGCAGCCGCGCCAGCGCCGTCTCGGCCATCAGCAGCATGTTCGGATAGGGTTGCCATTTCCCGTCCGGCGCGCGGGCGGTGATGTTCGGTCCCTTGCGCTGCATCATCAGCGGCGCACGGTCGCCGAGGCGCGCGGCGACCGATTCCTCGCGCACCATCGGGTCGAGGGCCAGCGCGGGATCGTTCGGGCCGGGTATCCCGAGCCGCAGCGCATAGCGCAGTCCGTCGAGATCGGCTTCCAGCACGATGGACTCTGCCGGTCCCGCCCCGTCCGCCCCGGCCCAGAGGACCGAGCGCATCCCGCCCTCGTCCGCGATGGCCTGCGCCAGCGTCCCCGAGGCGGCAGCATGGACGAGGGCGAGCGAGCGGTAGAAGTTCGTCTTCCCCGCTCCGTTCCCCCCGGTCACGACCGTCCGGTTGCCCAACGGCACCGCGAGGGAGCGGATCGAGCGATACCCCTCCACGCGCACATGGCGCAGGCGGCTCATGCGCTGGTGGGCGGCGCTCAGGTCGCGTCGCCCGTCGACGATGACGCGGCGGCGCTGGCCGATGCGCCATCCCCCGATGCGCTGGCGCTGGCCGAGGCATCCGCACCGGGCGCGGCCTTGGCCACGCCGACCATCGCCGCCCGCACGAGACGGTCATGGCACACGAAGCCGGTCGAGATGACCTCGATGATCGTGCCGCTTTCCGTGCCGGGGATCGGGGCCTCGAACATCGCCTGATGCTTGTTCACGTCGAAGCGTTCGCCCAGTTCCGGCTCGATGGCCGCGATCTTGTGCTTGTTGAAGGCATTGAGGAACTCGCGCTCCACAAGCTCCAGCCCCGCGATCAGGTCGGAGGCGGCGGCGCGCTGCTCGTCGGTCGCCGATTTCAGTGCCCTGTGCAGGTTGTCATAGACCGGCAGCAGGTCGCGGGCGAGCGGAACGGCGGCGTATTTCGCGCCGTCGTCGCGGTCGCGCTGGGCACGACGGCGCGTATTCTCCGCCTCGGCCAATGCCCGCAGATGGCGATCCTTCGCCTTCTCCAGTTCCTCTTCGAGGTCCACGATGCGGGTTTCGTTGACGACCGAGGGGTCGACATAGGCTTTGGGTCTCTCGGGTTGCCCGCTCTCCACGGCGGGAGCGCCGGTTTCCGTCTCGTTCGTATCCAGAGGGGGTGCCCCCTCGTTCTCTTCCGGTGTCGGCCCTGACATCAAGCGTGCCTCATTCTCTCAACTTGCGTTTCGCGGGGGAACCACTGACCAGTTTGCCGACCATGCGCGCGGTGAAGTCCACGATCGGCATGATCCGCGCGTAGTTCAGTCTGGTCGGGCCAATCACGCCCAAGGCTCCTACGATTTGTCGGCTTTCGTTCATATAGGGGGAAATGACAAGGGCGGAACCCGAGTGCGAGAACAATTTGCTCTCGGCCCCGATGAAGACGCGCACTCCTTCGCCGTCCTCGGCCAGATCGAGCACCTGCGCCAGATCGCGTTTGCGCTCCAGATCGTCGAACAGCATCCGCACGCTCTCGATCTCGTCTTCGGCCTGCGAGCTGGACAGCAGGTTCGACAGGCCCCGCACGATCAGGGTGCCGCCTTCCGCAGGCGAGGCCCCGGCCCATTCGGCCACGCCGCTTTCCACGAGGGCCTGCGCCGCCGTATCCAGTTCGCCCCGCACCGTCGTGATCTTCGCCTCGATGGCCGCCCGCGATTCGCCCAAGGTCAGGCCGCGCAGATGGGCATTGAGGAAATTGGTCGCCGAGGTCATGGCCGACGGCGTGAGACCGGGAGGCAGGCGAAACAGCCGGTTCTCGACATGGCCGCCCTCGGTCACGATGATCGCCATGGCCCGCCCGTCATTGAGCGGGGCGACCTCGATATGCTCGATGGGGGCATCGCGCGTGGGCGCGATGACCAGGCTGGCACAGCGCGACAGGCCGGACAGCGCCGTGGTCGCCTCGGTCAGAACATCGTCGATCCCCCGGTCGTCGTCATGCAGCGCCGTCTCGATGGCCCGGCGTTCCTCCATCCCGATATCGCCGACCTGCAGGAACCCGTCGAGGAACAGGCGCAATCCCCGCTCGGTCGGAATGCGTCCGGCGCTGGTATGGGGGGCCGCGATCAGGCCCATGAGTTCGAGATCCTGCATGACGTTGCGGATCGAGGCCGGGGAAAGCGGATCTTCGAGTTGCCGCGACAGCGTGCGCGACCCGACCGGATCGCCATGCTCGATGAACGATTCCACGATGCGCAGGAAAATCTCCCGGCTGCGGGCGTCGAGGGTATCCGATGTCTCGAAGGCTGTGGCCATGGGTGCGCCGTATGCTCTCCGGGGTTTGTCGTGCGTTCCGAGAGCTATCGGTACGACGCCGAGGGGTCGTCCCGCAAGGCGTGGCGGCAATAAGCCCGGTTTTCAACCTATTTCGCGTTGCATCTTCATGCATCCCCGACACCGGAACGCGCGCAGATCGTGCTAGGATGGGGCATGACCGTCGCATTTCGCCCCGCAATCCGCGCCGACCTGCCCGCCATCGTGGCCCTGATCGCCGCCGACCGGATCGGCGCGACCCGCGAGGACGCGCGCGAGCCGCTGGCCGCCTGCTATGTCGAGGCATTCGAGGCACTGGTGCACGATCCCAACCAGCTTCTCGCCGTTGCGGACGAGGCGGGTGTGGTCGTCGGCACCCTGCAACTGACCTTCATCCCCGGCCTCTCGCGCAAGGGATCGTGGCGTGGCCAGATCGAAGCCGTGCGCGTGGCCGAAACCCATCGCGGCGCGGGCCTTGGCGCACAATTCTTCGAATGGGCCATCGCCCGGTGCCGGAAACGCGGCTGCTCCCTCGTTCAGCTCACCACCGACCGCACCCGCCCCGACGCCCACCGCTTTTACGACCGGCTGGGCTTCGAGGCGAGCCATGTGGGCTACAAGCTGAAGCTGTAACCGTGTCTCGATAAAGTTTGGACGCAGAGCGGCATCTTGCCTGATCTCGCTTGCCATGCTGCGGTATGCGGGCAAGATATGCCCATGCTCGATATCCCTCCCTCGACCGATCCGCTGCTTCAGCCGATCACGCTGCGCCATGTCACCATCCGCAATCGCATCCTCTCCACCAGCCATGCCTGCGGGTTGGAGGAGGGCGGAATGCCGAAGGATCGGTATCAGGCCTATCAGGAGGAAAAGGCGCGGGGCGGGATCGGCCTCGTCATGTTCGGCGGGTCGTCCAACGTCGCCATCGACTCGCCCTCGGTGTTCCGGCAACTCGACGTCGGCGTCGATCGGGTCATCCCGCACCTGACGCGCCTGTCCGAGCGGGTCCATGCACAGGGCGCGGCAATCCTGTGCCAGATCACCCATCTGGGCCGCCGGGGCGAAGCGGATGCGGGCGCGCGCCTGCCCACCATAGCCCCCTCCGTCGTGCGAGAGACGCTGCACCGGAGCATCCCCAGGGAGATGGATCGCCACGATATCGCCCGCATCGTGCAGTCCTTCGCCGACGCCGCCCTTCGCTGCAAGGAAGGCGGGCTGGATGGCATCGAGACGCTGGCCGGGGCGCATCTGATCGGCCAGTTCCTCTCGCCCGAGACGAACCGGCGCACCGATTCCTATGGCGGTTCGCTGGAGAACCGCTGCCGCTTCGGGCTGGAGGTCTACGATGCCATCCGCGCGGCCGTGGGCGATGATTTTCTCGTCGGCTTCCGCTTCATCGTGGACGAGGGCCACGATGCGGGGCTGGGCTTCGAGGAATGTGCCGCCATTGCGCAGCGTTTCGAAGCGGCGGGAACGCTCGATTTCTTCAATGCCGTCTACGGGCGTATGGATACCGCCGTCGGCCTGACCGATGACAACATGCCCGGCATGGCTTCGCCCATCGCTCCGTGGCTGGAGAAGGCCGCCGCCTTCAAGCGCGAGGTCGGTCTGCCGGTCTTCCATGCCGCCCGCATCGCCGATGTCGCCTCGGCCCGCCATGCGATCCGCGAGGGGCTGATCGACATGGTCGGCATGACCCGCGCCCATATCGCCGATCCGCATCTGGTGGCCAGGATCGCCGCCGGAGAGGAGGCCCGCATCCGTCCCTGCGTCGGCGCAACCCATTGCATGAGCGCCGCGCGTCCCGCCTGCATCCACAATCCGGCGACCGGCCACGAGGCCGTGCTGCCACAGGTGATCGACCGGGCGGAAACGCGCCGCCGCGTGGTCGTCATCGGTGCGGGACCGGCAGGGCTGGAAGCTGCCCGCGTCTGTGGCGAACGGGGTCATTCCGTCACGATCTTCGAGGCCGCCCCCCGCGCCGGGGGGCAGGTGCTGCTCGCGGCGGAGGCAGGCTGGCGCAGGGATATCGGTGGCATCGTGGACTGGCGCGTCGCCGAACTCGACCGGCTGGGCGTCGATCTGCGCACGGGCATCTATGCCGAAGAAGCCGACGTTCTGGCCGAAAACCCCGACATGGTCGTCGTCGCGACGGGAGGGACGCCCAATCTCGACTGGTTGCCCGGCAACGAACACGTCACGAGCGCATGGGATATCCTCAGCGGCGCGACGGCGGTGGGCGAGGACGTGCTGATCGTCGACGGCACGGGGCGGCATGTCGCCCTCAGTGCGGCGGAATACTGCCATCGAAAGGGCGCGGCGGTGCGCTTCGCCACCGTGGACGAAAGCCTCGCGACCGAACAGGCCTATGCCGAGCGCGTCATCTGGCGGCGCTGGGTGGCATCGAACCGCATCCCCGTGCGCTTCGACGAGATGCTCCGCGAGGTGCGGGCGACAGGCAATCGCCTCGTTGCCGTCACGCAGAACGAATTGACCGGCGAAATCAGCGAGACCGAAGCGGGGCAGGTGGTCTACGATTACGGCACCATCCCTGCGGATGCCCTCTACCACGGCCTGCGCGCGGCCTCCGCCAATGACGGCGTTACCGATCTGGCGGCGCTGACCGAGGCCCGTCCGCAAACGATGCCGGAAACCGGCTTTGCCTTGCATCGCATCGGTGATGCGGTATCGAGCCGCAACATCCACCTTGCGGTGCTCGACGCGCTGCGCCTTTGCGCCCGGATATGACGATATGCTGAAAAGACTCGCCTGCGCCGCTGCCTTGCTGATGACGCCCGGCACGGCCATGGAAAGTTCAGATTTCGTGGCCGCGAACATCCTCGGCATCTTCTATCACGAACTGGGCCACGCGATCATCCATACCGAAGGCGTTCCGATCTTCGGTCAGGAGGAGGATGCGGCGGACGTCTTCTCCATCTTTCTGGTCGATGCGCTCTTCGAGGAGGAAGACGCGCAGTCCCTGGCGCTCGACATGGCCGAGGGCTTTGCCGGGGAAGCGATGATCCGCGATGCCGAAACGGGCGAGATTGCCTGGTGGGATACGCACGGGCCGGACGAACAGCGTTTCTACACCATAGCCTGCATCCTCTACGGGGCCGATCCCGACGCGCGGAAAGACTTCGCCAGCGCGGTCGATCTGCCCGAGGAACGCGCGGAATCCTGCGCCGGGGAATACGATCAGGCGGCGGCGAGCTGGGGAGCGGTTCTGGAGGAAATGTCCGATACCGATACCCGCCCGCCCCTTGTCTTCGAGGGCCGCGCCGATCACGCCGCTTCGACGATCCTCGCGAGGGAAGTCCGGCATCTCGACCGCGAAATCCGCCTGTCGAAAAGGGTGGTCGTGGCCGTCGAGGAATGCGGCGAGCCGAATGCCTTCTACGACCCCGAGGCGCTCAGGATCGTCTTCTGCACAGAGTTCGTCGGACATCTGCAGCGGATAGAGGCACTGCTGGAATGATGCCGGAGGTCTATAGCCATCACTGCTCTGGGGGCATTGCATCGCGCCTTCGGCGCGCCCCATCCCAGCCCTCCCCGCAAGCAGGAAGGGAGTCGCATCGTACTGACGTCGCCGATTTCGCCTGCCTCCCCGCTCCTTTGCGTGTGGTGCCGCGCAGCGAAGGGACCGAGGATGGGGGTCGATCCCGCCCACCCTTCGAGACGATCGGTATGTTTCCGCATCCATGAACACCCCTGCCCATACCCTGCTC
>Ga0114952_1002812_pt1 | contig 12894 bp, 15 predicted proteins | sample SidtaG_2_FD_87303 | JGI IMG/M metagenome (GOLD analysis project Ga0114952, IMG submission 87303) | Marine algal microbial communities from Sidmouth, United Kingdom - Sidmouth_Asex2 metaG | ecosystem: Host-associated > Algae > Red algae > Unclassified | place: Sidmouth, United Kingdom | collected... | reverse complement strand
TGTTGTTATCGCAGACGCCATTGTTTTTTAATGATCGTAAAAGGCGATCTGTGCCAGGCCAAAGCTAGTAAAAAACCAGTTGATCTCTGATAAAACGTAATAGTCGTTTGTAACCGCAAGTGAGCGGCGCTGCGCGTTATACTTTGCACACATCTACATTGCCTTGCTTACAGAAGTTCATCGTGCAAGCACAACTAGAGCAAGATGCAGCCATCAAGTCGTTTGAGCACAGGAGCCTGCCATGACAGAAGACCATTTCAGCCCACCCGCTGCGGACATAGAGCAAAACACAACTGTCGTTTATGCTGGTTTTTGGCGCCGCATTGGCGCGGCACTTATCGACACAGTGCTGGCTCTGTTGATCATGCTGCCGCTGCTGTTTGTCTTTTTTGGCACCAGTTATTTTGACGACGATCAGTACGGACTTTCGGGTCCCATCGATATCTTTATCAACTATGTATTGCCCATCACACTGACTGTGTTCTTTTGGATGGTGTTTAAAGCAACACCCGGGAAAATGGTGATGGGCTGTGAAGTGATCAACGCAAAAACAGGCGAGAAGCTCGGTTTAGGCCGATCTATTGTGCGTTACTTTGGCTATATGGTGTCGACCATCCCATTGTGTTTGGGCTTGTTTTGGGTTGGCATCGACAAACGTAAACAAGGTTGGCATGACAAAATAGCCGGTACGCTTGTGGTTAGAAAAGGCAGCGCGGCTTCAGTGAAGAACAGCAATGTTCAGTAGTTTATCACTGCTTTGAAAACAGCCGCAGTGCATCTTCTGTCTGTGCTGCACTGTAGCTGTTGAGCTTCGGGTGACCGGGACTCCAGCCTTGCAAAAACCGCTCAAAGTCCGCCCAAGCAATTGCATACAAACTACGCCATTCATCCAGCAGAGCTTGTATCGAACTGGCGCCCAGCATGCCTCTGCGTTGCAGCGCTTTGGCCAAGTATTGAAGATAGCTTTCAAATAGCTGATCGCCAAGTTGCTGCAGCTCGCGACCATTGAGACAGCTGCCAAGGAAGTACGCGAGATCAACCACCCCCACGCCAGCGCCCACATACTGAAAGTCCACCGCTGCGACGTGCAGGTGATCATTGCTAAAACAAAAATTGGCGATTTTGGCGTCGCCGTGAATCAGCGTTTGAAACTGCGCGTTTGCCAAGGCGTCGTCCAGCGCACTGGCATGGGATTTCAACGGGCCATCTGGCATCACATTCAGCTCGTCTGGCCGTGTGGCTAAATGCCAGTAACTGCCGCGTGGCCACAGATCAGCCGCTGGATCAGCCAACCACTGTGCGTGGAAGTTTGCCAACCAACCCAGCACCGCATACAGCGCATCGGGGCTGGCGTGCTGTAGCCGAGTGGCATAGCCCGCCGCATCGAGGTCTTGCAATACCATCGCACTGCCTACACCCGCGCCCTGCACGCCATAACAGCATGCAACCCGGCAGCTCTCGTCGCAGCGCGCTGCGTAATGCCGATACCATTCGGCCTCTACCTCGTAGGAGCGCAGCTTGCGCTGATGACCCGTATCCGTGTGCCAGCCGCGCGGGTGGGCCAGCTCTTCAGGCAGCGCAATCTGTTTTACCACCACGCTAGGCACATCAGCACCTGCAAGCTGATAACGTACAATCTCCCCGTAACCACTCCACAATTGCTGCAGCACTGGCCCCCGCTCAGCTCTGCTGGCACCGGTCAGTTTGCATATGTGCTCTTCTATTGTTTGCTGCATCATGTGTCTGCTCTAGCCCTACGCCTGTGGCATCACTCGTATATCTGGTCGCAACTGCTGGTAGTTTAGCTGTTGCAAATCAGCGCTGACCGGTCCTGGGCTAGCGACGACCAAAACCTCTTGTGCAATCTGTTGGAAGTCGTTGCGAAAGTGCACCGAGCTTTTTAAAACGAGAATTTGCTCTTGCGCTGGCTCAACGCCCAGGTGCCGCAACATCGCTTGGTCAGCGAGCTGCATATTGGCACTGACCACCATCACACGCACCCCCTCAACCTGTAATAACGCACAATTGCCCATTGCCATGCGCGCGCCCAACCACATGGGGCCGGTGGCCGTGCAATGCCCGTCGCCCAGAGCAACTACCCGAAAGTCGCCGACGTAGGGTGCGTCTCCGGTGAAGCCACTCCACTCGCCCAACGCGCCGTTGATGGTGGCACCCACACCTGCTGCATGCGCCGCTTCGGCCAAGGTCGCATCGACAACCATACCAAAAACAGCGCTCTCCACGCCCGCCGCCAATAAGGCTCGAAAAATACCAACGGTATCCCCTGCGCCACCGCCGCCAGGGTTGTCTTGCGTATCAGCAAAAACAACTGGCCCAGAACCAGACTGCAACAGCTGCCTAGCGTGAGAGATAGCTTCGTCTGCTTGATAAATACGCAGAGAGAAATCAGCCTCGCAGGCTTTCAGCTCAGACAATAAGGTATCAGCGCATTGCTGAACCGTGTGCGCATCATCACCTGTGACAAGTATGGCTGGCCCCGATTCTTGGATGTCAGCCAACGGGAATCCACAGGCAAAAACCACAGACGCCAAGCCCGGTGTCTGTGCCAGCTCGGCCACGCGTGCATACACAGCCCGCGCCGGATCAATCAAGGTGCAGCCTTGAGTCAGAGGAATTTGATAGTCCAGCTTGTGCAAAACTTTGTGCTCAACCATCGAGTGACCTTGCTGCAACAAGCGCATGAGGCTAGTGGCCGTGCGCGCCCCACACTCCCCCATGTCGGTGTGCGGGTATTCACGAAAGCAGTCGATGATACTGGCGTTATCGACCATCTGCTGAGTGATATTGGCGTGCAGATCAAGGCTGACGGCGACCGGAAACTCTGCACCGTATGCACGTCGGATGCGGGCCAAGAACTCGCCTTCGCCATCGTCGAGGTGTTCGCACACCATTGCACCGTGTAAGTCTAAGTAGAGTGCGTCCACCGGCCAAAGATGCGCCAGCATGTCGAGTATTTGGCCGACGATGATTTCATAGGCACCACGTGTTACGCGATCACTGGGCATCGCCGAGCACCAGAGCAGTGGCACCACCGTATGCCCTGCTTTGTGCAGTGCTTCGATAGCACCAGTGATGGGCAGGTGCACACCTCCAACCTCTACCAGCATATTGTCGGCACGGCACAGTGGCGGCCAATCGTTGCGCTCTTCAAAAGCCTCTAGATCAGCCTTCAGTGGTGCAAAGGTGTTGGTTTCATGCTGAAAGCCAGCAACTGCAATTCTTGCCATGTGCTTACCCGATCTCATTCAGCTAAAAGACGCCTGCGTCACAACTTGCGCAAGTGCGCGGTAGGCTGTCTTTATGGTTGCGTATAGGTCTCGGTTATATTTACATAGATCGGTAAGCACTGACTAGACAAGAAGTGTCCACAGCACAAGCAAGTGGCTGTTGTAGAATGCCGCGAAACCATTTGAAGCGGTAGGCAAAGCATTCACGCACCACGTTGTCGATCGTGTCAGCTTGGATAAAGAACCATAATTTAGCGTGTAGCCGCCAACCACTGCTGTACTCGTGCCTCGGGCTCGGCATGCAATGTGATGTCCGTCACCGCAGAGACAATATCTGCGCCTGCCTCAAAAGCACCCGCTGCTCGCTCGACACTCATGCCACCAATAGCCACCAAGGGTGTGTCTGCTATTCGCGCACGCCATTCGCTCACCCGTGCTAAACCTTGCTGATGCCACTTCATTTTTTTCAGAATGGTTGGGTACACAGGCCCCAGCGCGAGGTAGTCTGGCTGCAGGCTCAACGCACGATCAAGTTCGGCGTCGTCGTGGGTCGACAAGCCCAGCCGCACACCGGCGTTTTTAATCGCTGATACATCGGCCTCGTCGAGGTCTTCTTGGCCCAGATGCACAAAGTCACAGCCCTCCTCGAGCGCGAGCTGCCAGTAGTCGTTGACCACCAGCTGACACTCAAACTGCTGACACAGTGTTTTGGCCCGGCGTATTTGCATACGCAACTCAGGCTCGGGCATGTCTTTGATGCGCAACTGCACCATTTTTATACCCAGTGGCAACAGACGCTGTAACCAGTCGCTGTGATCAAAAATGGGGTAAAACCGTGGCAGACTACTCATGATAAAAACGCCTTGCCCATCACCGGGGTAGAAGGTTCAGCCATGTCGCGCATTTCAATAGGTCCCGCTTGGTAAGCTGCACGACCGGCAATAATAGCTTGATGAAAGGCGGTCGCCATTGCAGCAGGATCACCAGCCCGCGCCACAGCTGTATTGAGCAGCACAGCGTCATAGCCCATTTCCATCGCTTGGGCCGCGTGTGATGGCAAGCCAATGCCCGCATCAACAATAAGCGGCACATCGGGAAAGTGCGCGCGCAAACTGCGCAGAGCATAAGGGTTGTTCAGCCCGCGGCCACTACCAATTGGCGCGCCCCACGGCATCAGTAACTCACAACCGGCATTGAGCAACTTATCCGCTACCACCAAGTCATCCGTGGTGTAAGGAAACACCTGAAAACCTTCGTCACTGAGTATTTTGGCAGCTTCAACCAAGGCAAACACATTGGGTTGCAGCGTATCTTCCTCACCAATGAGTTCGAGCTTTATCCACGGCGTGTCGAATACTTCTCGCGCCATGTGCGCAGTCGTGACCGCTTCTTTCACTGAGTGACAGCCGGCAGTGTTGGGCAAGACACGCGTTCCCAACCGCTCCACCAGTGACCAAAACTCCTGGCCCGCACGTTCGCCACCACTCTCACGCCTCAGCGATACCGTCACCACTTCTACGTCGCTGCGCTCAACTGCGTCGGCCAATATCGCGGGTGATGGATACTGCGCCGTGCCCAGCAACAGTCGGCTTTGAAATTTTTGTTCGTACAGTGTTAGCACGTTAACCTCCTTGCATCGGCGCAACAACTTCGATTTTGTCGCCCGTGTTGAGTTGTACTGCAGCGCGATCAGCCCGGTGCACAATGTCACCGTTGACCGCAGTTGCAAATCGCCCTTCACCGTAACCCAGCTCAATCAGGAGCTCAGGCAAGGTTTGCGCTTGCACTGCTTGCGCTTTACCGTTAATCATCAAGTCCACTAGAACTCCTCCATTGCCAACTGTGGTTGGCGCACAGCGCTGGCAACCGCTTGCGCTAAACTGGGGCCAAGTAAAAAACCGTGCCGATACAAGCCATTGGCACGCAGAACTTTGCCTTCGCGTTTTACACGTGGCAAATTGTTGTTAAACGCGGGACGCACATCAACACCTATCTCGACAATTTCCGCCTCGGCAAATGCGGGGCTCAATGCGTAGGCTGCGCCCAAGAGTTCAAGCATTGAGCGCGCACTGATGCGCTCTCGATCACTGGTTTCGATCATGGTGGCACCGACCATAAAGTGCCCATCGGAGCGTGGCACCACATACAGCGGTATGCGCGGGTGCAGTAATCGCACTGGGCGTTGCAGCTGAATTTCATCGCTGTGCAAAATCAGCATTTCACCTTTTACACCCCGCAGCTCGTGCCAGTTATCTCGCGCCGCATAGCCCCTGCAGTCCACCACCACGTCGGCTTCCAGTTCCTCTGGTGCTACTTCACAGCCTAGTTGCAGCGTGACACCTTTTTGCTGCAAATTTTCCGCAAGCCGCTGTATTGCAAGTCGTGGGTTCAGATGTGCTTCCTCGGGGAAATACAAACCCTGCGAGAAGCGCTCCGCCAGCTCTGGCTCGAGTGTGGCCACGGCTTCTGCGTCTTGCCACTGGTATCCACTGGTGCGCTGAGAAAAACGACTTAGCTCGTTTTTGTCGCGGCGCTGTGCCACCACTAAACTGCCGTTTTTGACCACGCCCTGTGTATGCTCTGCCCACCATTTGAGCGCTAATTGGCCACGCAACAATACCGCTTCTTCAGCGTTTTCACGTTCGCACCAAGGCGCTAACATGCCGCCAGCAAACCACGAACACGCCGCCGCACCCAAGCGATCAGCGCGTTCGTAGATTGTCAGCTCACTGGCCTGAGCCAACAGTTCAGTGGCACAGCAAAGGCCCGCCACACCTGCCCCAACAACCGCTATTTTCATGCGGCGTCTAGGCCCTGCTGCCAAAAGGCGACTTCCATGCGTGTGGCGGTGGCAAATATTTGTTGCAAGCGTTGCCAGCGCGGAGAATCGTCGGGCAGTTCTGCCAGCAAGTTATTCAAGTAATCAAGGTGGCTCTGTGCGCCTGTTTGAAAGCCTTCACTGCTGTACATCTCTATCCATGCTCGATAGGGGTTGCCCTCCATCAGGGTGTTTTTATCGGCGGCTAACTGCTGACCAATGACCGCATAACCCAGTGAGCAAGGCGCTAAGGCCACATGTAGATCAAGCTGATCACCGCTTTGACCACAGTCCAATACATAACGCGTATAGGCCACTGTCGCCGTAGCTTCAGGCACTGCTTGCAACTGTTGTTCGTCCAGCCCCCACTCGGCGCAATAGTCGATGTGCAAGCCTATTTCCACATCCAATAACCCTTGAACAGCAGGTAAGTTGGCGCGCATTTGCTCTAGGCTATCGCTCTTGTAGATTGCCAGTGCCCAAGCACGCGCGTATTGCTTGAGAAAGAGAAAATCTTGTTTGAGATAGTGCGCGTAACACGGCATGGCCAAGGTGCCCGCAGCCAACTGCTGCACAAACGAATGATTAACGTACGCTTGCCAATCGTCTTGACACGCGGGTATAAGATTTTTTTCTACCGACATGTTTCAATCCTCAACGTAAATATTCGCTGGTGTCAGGCTTGCTGCTAATCACTTCAGCATCAAACAAAAATTCGCTATAGCGCTGGTAACGGCTGGCGTCCACGGCAGCAGGGCGCAGCGCTAAACGAGTCAAGGTGTCGTACCAAGCATTTTTGTTCAGTTCGGTGTCTAGGTCTTCGGCTGACTTGTAGGTTTTAAATAGCTGCCAGGCTTCGTCGGGGTGATTGACGATGTATTGAGTCGCGAGCTCCAAAGCACGATTAAAACGCAGCATTAATTCGCTGTTATATTTATCCTTATTGGCCACCACCACGAGTTCGTCGTAGGGAGGAACGCCCTCTTCTTCCACATAAAAGGCTCTACCCTGCATGCCTTCGGCTGCAAGCTGGTGCATTTCAAAATTGCGGTAACCACCGTAGATGGCGTCCACTTTTCCAGCCGCCAATGAGCTCGACAAAGCCCAGCCAACATTGATCACTTTGACGTCATCCATGCTGACACCCGAGTTGGCCAACATGACAGCTATAGTGGCTTCACCCACACCGCCCGAAATCGCTGTGCCAATGGTCTTGCCTTTCATGTCAGCGAGGCTGTTGATCTCGCCATCCGCCAAGACCATCAATGTATTTAGCGGTGTGGCGATTAAAGTCGACACACGCACCAGCGGCAGTTCTGCCACGACGTCTTGAATCAACTGTGGCTGATAACTCACGGCTAAGTCTGTCTTGCCAGCCGCAACCAACTTGGGCGGCATGCTGGGGTCGGCGGGCTCTTGAATCTCAATCTCTAAGTCATACTGTGCAAACAACCCGCGTTGCTCAGCAATCACAAGCGCTGCGTGATCTGGATTGACAAACCAATCTAGCATCAAGCTGAGCTTGTCCGCCGCCAGCGCATGGCCACTGAACAAAGCCAGCGATAATGTGATCAAGTATTTTTTCATGGTGATTCCTTATGCGTGCTCTCGGTGCCAGGGAATGGCACGTTTGAGCAGAGAGTCGGTGCTGTAATAAAGCAGCAGAGAAAACAAAGCCAAGATAAACAGAGCAGCAAACATATCGGCCACCTGCATGCGGGCATTGGCGTGTAACATATAAAAACCCAGCCCTTCCCCAGAGCCCACCCACTCGCCGATAATGGCGCCAATAGGCGCTACTGCTACAGCCATGCGCAAACCCGAAGCAATGCTAGGCAGTGCGTGCGGCAACCGCACCCGTAGCAATATCTGCTGGCGGCTAGCGCCGAGAGTTTGTGCCAGATCTAGATAACCTGCGTGGCTGTGGCGCAAGCCGTCAAAGCACGTCATGGTGATGGGGAAAAATATAATCAGCGCGGCCATCACAACTTTTGAGGTCATACCGTAACCAAGCCACAGCACCAAAATGGGTGCGAGCGCAAACACGGGAATGGCCTGACTGGCGAGCAACACCGGCAGTAGCCATAAGCGCACCGGCTGAAAACGCAGCATCAGCAGCGCGAAGCACATGCCCATACTCAGGCCCAACACCAGTCCGAGCACAATTTCACTGAAGGTGACAAAGGTGTGGTGCATCAAGCTAGTGCGCAGTGCCCACAGTCGCTCGATGACTAAATCAGGCGGCGGTAAAATAAATTTAGGCACACCTGTTATTTGGACCAACAACCACCAGAGCAAAAGCAACACAGCCGTGATGATGATCCCTCGTGCAGCGCTGCACCGAAAAATGCTCATACGCCGACACCTAAGTCGCTGAGCAGCTGCTCTTGATAAGCACCCAACTCGGCGAGCTTACGTGGCGGGTGGCCACCGGGACAATAGAGCTTTTCGAGCGTTGCAGGTGCGCCGCGAAAGAGCAAAATCTGTTGCCCCAATCTCAGCGCTTCTTGTGGATCATGCGTCACCAGTAGCACGGTCTTCCCCGCTAAACGCTCAACTGCTAGCGCTTGCAACTTGTGTCGGTTTACAGCATCCAGCGCACTGAAGGGCTCATCCATCAAGACGATGGGCTTGTCTTGCATTAAGGTTCTTGCAAGCGCCACACGCTGACGCATACCACCCGACAGTGACTCAGGCCGCGCGCCACTGCAGTGCGCCAATCCAAGCATGTCGAGAATTTGCAGCCCACGATCGCGGCTGCTTTTGTGCAAACGCCCCTGCAGTAATTGCTGCTTCAAACAAACATTTTCGAGCACGCTTAGCCAAGGGTAAAGCAAGTCTTGTTGCCCCATCCACGCCACCTGCTGTGGCAAATCATCACCTAGTGCACTGTGGAATCGCAGCTCACTGCTGTGTTCAGGGTCAATCAGTGCGGCTATTTGTCGCAGCAAGGTCGACTTGCCGCAGCCACTTGGCCCCAGCAGGCATGTCCACTGCCCTGTCCTCAGCGTTAGGCTCAAGTTTTGGTAGACGGGCTGATTTGCCGCAGCAAAGGTCACGCTGGCACTGTGCACTTGAAGCGCAACTTCCGAGCTCTGCTGCGGATCAGCCACGATGATTAGCCTGCGCATAAAAATGATGTATTGGCCCAGCACCCGCGCCAATTTGCAGCTGATCAGCGTGCGCAATTGCAGCCGAGATATACTGTTTGGCGCGCGCCACCGCATCGTGTAAGTCATGCCCTTGTGCACAATAGGAGGCAATAGCCGCCGACAAACTACAGCCCGTGCCGTGGGTGTTTTTGGTCTGCACGCGCTCGGCCTCAAAAGCCTCACAACTGCCATCAACACACAAGACATCCGTGCTGGTGGAGCCGGTGCCATGACCACCTTTCAGCAACACCGCTTTAGCGCCCTGCCGCTGTAGACGAAGCGCCATATCTTGCATTTGCAGCAGCGTATTGGGCAGCGGCGAAGATGTTTCACCCAGCAGCACTTGCGCTTCGTAGAGGTTAGGCGTGATTAAATCAGCGGTTGCGATAAGCGAGTTTTGTAAACTGCTCAGCGCTTGCGGCTGCAATAACAAGTCGCCGCTGCTGGCAACCATCACCGGGTCAAGAATCACCGTTTTGGGTTGGTAGTGAAGCAAGGCTTCGGCAACACAGTTGATGGTATCGGCGTCCGCCAACATGCCAACCTTGACGGCAAGTACCGGCAAGTCCGCAAAAACACTGTCGATTTGTTGCCGAATAAACGCAGGCGGCACCGAGTGAATCGCTTGTACAGCCAGCGTGTTTTGTGCGGTCAGTGCTGTCAGCACGGTACACGCATAGCCGCCAGTGGCGGAAATGGCTTTGATGTCGGCTTGAATACCCGCGCCACCGCCGCTGTCTGAACCGGCGATACTCAGGGTGATGGCAGTGCTGTGGGACATGCTACATGCGCTCCTCGGCTGAGAACCGAGGCAAATATGCAAGCTAGGTACTAAGAGACAGACCCGTTGAGCATGATTGCACGCCAGTTCCCTACGCCAGAATTAACTGGATCAGGTTCTACGGGTCCAAGGACAGCCCTTGTCTCAGCTCGTTTCGAGCCCCCCGACTAACATGGTTAGATAGTGCAGCTACACAGGCAGATTGGTCAAGCGGACCATGCAGAAATATTCAGTGTGCCCCGTGAGGAAAGCAGCGATTCTGCACTCAAGAAAATCCGATAAAAGCTGTAGTTTGGGCTGAAAATCTATAAAAATCTGGCAACACTGCAGAAAATTGCAGTGAACGAATATCAACTACAAGCCCAGCCTAGTTTGCAAAAAATGATCATGGCCCTGTCGATAAGCAGACTCTGGCGCCAAGTAAATCTGCCATCACCTGTGCGCAATTGCTGAACGGTGCCTGTAGTTGCGCCAATCAATTAGCTATCAAAGCTAATCACGAGTAGGTCTGCGTTATCGTTAACGTACGATCTCTGAAAGCATTTTGCTCTGTAGAACAGACAAACACTAAGTTTGCATATTCTTCACAGAGCTCCCACAAAAGTTATACTTGCCGATCGCCCTGGCGTTCAGCTAACGCCACCCACTCCGGAGCTACACATGGCCAAAGAGGCACCGCGCAAAGCGGCCTTCACCGAAGGCTCTATTTTGCGCCATATCACGGTGATGACGCTGACCAGTGCGCTGGGGCTATTCGCCATCATGTTTGTCGACTTTATCGACCTGCTCTATATCAAGTCGCTAGGCACGGCGGAGACCGCCGCCGCTATCGGCTTCTCCGGCAATGTGTTGTTCTATCTCACCTCAATAAATATCGGAATTTCCATTGCCGCTGGAGTGCTGATTGGCCGTGCTCTAGGGGCTGGCAAGCGATCGGCGGCGCGACGACTGAGCGCTGATTTTTTGGTGTTAACCTTTGCCGCCATGACGGTATTGGGCATAGTACTGTGGTGGCAAACGCCCAATATTCTCAACGTGCTTGGTGCCACCGGTAAGGCCCATGATTTGGCCACTGGCTACTTACGCATTATGTGGTGGTCGGCACCGGTATTTGTGCTGAGCTTTATCGGTATGGCAGCGCTACGTGCGGTTGGTGATGCCCGCGGCTCGATGAATTGCACCCTTGCAGCGGCCGTGGTTAACGCGGTGATGGACCCCTTTTTCATCTTCGAGCAGCCCTTGTCGGCGCTCGGCATTGACGCGGCTTTTGGCCTCGGGCTGGGTGTTGAAGGTGCGGCGTGGTCGTCTCTGCTAGCGCGTATCGCGATGGCTTGGGTTGCCATGTATGGGCTTTTCTACAAACACCAGTTGGTCGCCCGCCTCAATGTCAGACGCAGCATCACGCAAGTGGGCGCCATATCGGCGATTGCCGTGCCTGCGATGTTGACCAACTTTGCCACACCAGTCGGCGACAGTTTTATTACGCGCGCCATCTCCACATTTGGCGACGAGGCCGTGTCAGCCTACGCGGTGATTGGCCGTATTATCGCCATCGCTTTTTCAGTTACCTTTGCATTGTCCGGCGCTGTTGGCCCCATATTGGCCCAAAACCTCGGTGCAAAATTCTACGAGCGCGCACTGCGAACGCTCTGGCAAGCGAACGCCTTTGCGGTTATCTATATCATCTTGATGGCGCTCGCCATGCTAGGTTTGCAAGATCAACTGCTGCTGCTCTTTCACTCCACCGGTGCCGAAGCTCAGTTAATCAGCTTTTTTGTGCAATGGGTGTCGTTTAGCTTTGTGTTTGTGGCGCTGCTTTTTGTCAGCAACGCATGTTTTAACAACACCGGCAAACCCACGTGGGCGACCATGCTTAACTTTGCTCGTGCACTAGGTGCAGCACCCTTGGCATTTTGGGCTGCCAAATCTTATGGCCCTGAAGGTGTGCTGGTAGCACAAGCGGGCTGGACAGCTTTGGTTTCTATACTCGCCACTGTGATGGCCTTCCGGCTGTTACAGCGTGTAGCCCGAGGCGACGAAGACTACCAAGAGCCGCGGCGACGCAACACCTTCTGGCGCATCCCAGTATTTAATTACGGCAACACCAGGCCTCCCGCTATCGACGAGCGGTCTTTTAAGGAGAGCGCTGATGTACATATTGCCAACGTGAGCGAGCAGCAAAAAAAGCGAGACTAAGCGAGTGCAGTGGTCGGTTTAGGAAGTGCCAATGAAATAAGCACTGTTAGCACCAAGAATCCGCTGGATACCCACAGACAGGCCTCAAGCCCAGACTGTTGGAACACCCAACCCGATAATACGGTGCCCAGCAGCCGCCCCATCGCGTTGGCCATATAATAAAAGCCCACATCCACCGATACGCCGTCGCCGTTGGCGTAGCTGACAATCAGGTAGCTATGCAGCGCCGAGTTAACGGCAAAAACAGCCCCAAAAAACAGCAGCCCAGCGACCAAGGTGATTTGTGCGTCAGCACCAGACGACAAGGCAAGCGCAATGGCCGCAGGAATAAGGCTTAACAGCGCCACCCAGATCAGCGCATTGCGACCACTGGGCGAGCTGCCCGCTTGCGCGCCGGTCATACGAGGTGCAAGCGCCTGCACTACGCCGTAGGCAATTATCCACAGCGCCAAAAAACCGCCAACTTGCGTATGTGACCAGCCAAGCGACTGCGCCAGATACACCGGCAAAGCGACAACAAACCAAACATCGCGCGAGGCAAACAAGAACATACGCGCAGCACTGAGCACATTAACAGGCCCACTGCGGGAGAAAATTTCGCTGAATTTGGGTTTGCTTTTGGCCACGCCCAAATCGCCGCGCAGCTTCCAGACACTAAATACGCACACTAACGCCAACATCAGCGCCATCAACCCCACC
>Ga0114952_1002804_pt1 | contig 12927 bp, 12 predicted proteins | sample SidtaG_2_FD_87303 | JGI IMG/M metagenome (GOLD analysis project Ga0114952, IMG submission 87303) | Marine algal microbial communities from Sidmouth, United Kingdom - Sidmouth_Asex2 metaG | ecosystem: Host-associated > Algae > Red algae > Unclassified | place: Sidmouth, United Kingdom | collected... | reverse complement strand
TGCCCAAGGTGACTCTTTGGTTCCTTACGGGCGACACAATGGCGACACAATACGACGAAGTGTCGCCAGAGAGTAGCGCGGAAAGGCTAAATGCGTCGCAGACGGTAGCACCAAAGGAGCACTTCAGCGGCGGATAAGCATCCGGCCGTGCCGGTTTCTGGCATAATCTGCGCAAACTATTTACCACTGATTTTTCGGGCATATGTTTCAGTACTATTTGGCGGCTTTAGATTTGTTGATCCAATTTAGTGCCAATCAATGACTGACAAGCGACCAGCCATATGAGGAGGACATGTTGGGGCGGCGCCGCCCGAACTCGGCAACCCGGAGTCTGGGGCGACTGGCAACTGGCCATCCGATTGGCTAATAGACCTTGATTGAATTCCCTCTCCGAATGTGCCTTCAGTCGGCGGCAGTCCCAGTCGCTGGCCAAATGATCTGGTTTGGTCGCCCGTGAGCATTCAAACGGAAAATTCAAACGACACTGGCAGGTGGGTCACCGTGCGCTCGGGGCCTGCTCACCACCTGCAGGCGACGGCAGCCTCGGCGGCTTTCCTTCCTCCCGAGGGGTGCTGCGGGCCTCACGCGTGGGGCGCGTGCACGCGCCCCACGCCTCTTTCTTGCTCGCGCGTTCTGATCCGCCGCAACGCTGCAGTTCCCTCTCCCCACCGCGTCGCCACCACCACGTCGCCACCAGTGTGGTCCCCCGCTTTGCTGTTGTTTTTGTGCCCCTGCCTGCCCCGAGATGGTGGGTTTGATGCCTGGTGGGGTGGACGAGTCTTCGTCCTCCCATGTCGACGGACGGGCTCCATCCTCTACGTCGGCGGCGCTGGCCGCAGCCGCCCATCGCGTGGCCTCGGCGGCTACTGTTGCTGCCGCGTCGACACCGACGGACGAAATGCGGCCGGTGGCGCCGGTGGTTGCTCTAGCCGCTACGGATGCTCGGGCGGCGGCGTGTGTTTTTCCCCACGGTGAAGTAGCGGCTCGTGTCGAGGCGACCGCGTCAGCGCCTGGACACACCCCCTCAGCCGCTGACACGCCCGCTGGTCGAGCGGCAGCAGCAATGGCGGCTGCTGGTGCAGCTGGGCGTGCCGCTGCCACCGCAGCTACCATCGCTGTGGCCAACGCAGTTGCGGCCGCTTCTTCTGCTACGCCAGGACGAGGTCACGGGGGGAGGGGGGGGAGGGGGAAGGAGGCATCGACGCGCGGGGTTGCGGAGCTGGAGGGCACCCTGCACCGTGGCGTCGTGACGTGGTCGCAGAGGAACCGGCCACGGGCTGTTGCACCTGTGCGAGCATACGTCGCTCCCGTTGCTGCGCAGGTTCTCCAGAGCGCGGAAACCACGCGGGAGACGCTGCGGCAGCTGTGCGTGGAGCGGACCATCCCATTTGGCGCCGACGATTCAACGCAGTCGCTCAAGGCGAGCCTGGTGCGCTGGAACGCCACGAGCTCTACAGTGTGGGGCGCTCGGATGCAGTGGCTCGCGGTTTACCTGCGCACGGAGGCACAGCGGGGTCGAGGCAACCTCGCCCCGTTTCAAGCGGCAATGGCACATCCAGGTGAAGTTGTTGCGGACCAACCGGACGAGGCCGATGACGCCATGGCGCAACCCCGCGACTCCCCCACACCCACCCCCTCCCCATCCCCCCGTGTAGCAGATGCCCGCCCCCCGCGGTACCCACCCGTACCCGTAGCTGGTGTCGTGTCCCCGATGCGGGGCGCCACACGCTCCCCGTCCCCTTCTCCGGGTCCCCCGTCTCTCCCTGTCTCGTCGTTGTCTGCGGCACTCCTTCGGGGCCCATCCTGTGCGCCTCATTCGGACGACGATGCGGGCACCCCTACATCCAGCGGGCTGCTGTCGTCGTCGCAGCACGCTGCCTTGATGTTGCAGTCGATGGCCGCGGAGCAGGACCAGCGGGTCAAGGGCCTGGCCACCAGTGTTGAACTGGACGTGGTCAAGGGGATGGTGAGCAAACTCACCAAGGGCGTCACGGCCAGCGCGCAGTCGGCGGCGGCCTCGGCCGGGCGAGTGGATGGAGCCCTAGCTCAGTTGGTGTCCGCCAAGACGACCCTCACGGCCGCGGCGGCGACCATCACGGCGGCGCTTCCCGTCGTCGGGGGCACGGAGCGCCGGGCGTCTAAGCGCGCCCGCCTCATGGGAGGCCCGGCAGCGTCTCTGGACGAGCAGCGGCCGGGGGGTGGTGGGAGTGACGGGCGTCGTGCGGGTGGTGCGGGCGTTGCGGCTCATGGCCCAGCGGCGTCGGAGAAGCACGAGTACTTCCACGCCCTGGTGCACAACATGGCCATGCCCCCGGAAATGTTGACCGGCAAGATGCCCTCCGAGTCGCTTTTCACCATGTTGGAGAAGATGGTGCGCGCCTGCCACATCACGGCGGGGCAGCCGGGCATATTTGGGTCGTTGGCAGTTCATCAGCTCTACCGCGACGGCGTCGAGCGCACGGAGCAGGTGTTGCGTAAGGGTGGGGCAACGGGGATGGTCAACGCGGCCAAGTCGGAGCTTATGAGCAACGTCATCAAGAACAAGGTCAAGCTGTACCTGCGACAGCTCAATTGGATGCACGCCGTCCTGCCGGACGTGCTCCAACTGCCCGGCTCGGCGTCCTATGAGAACATGCAGAAGGCCGAGCTCAACTCGACGCAACGCGCTAAGCTGAAGACGGCTTTGCGGCAGCTGGCGGATGAGTACCGCCTGCCGGCCGACCACCCGCTCAGGGAGCCCATCACGGCCAAGGCGCACCACCTGCGAAAGCAGGTCAACAACATGTCGGGGCGGCCCGGGACGCCGAGCGCCATGTCGGAAGTACTCGCCACGTCTCCTTTTTGTGAGCTCCTCGCTGCGGCCACGGAGAATATGAAGAAGAAGTACAACTAGACTTCGTTTTTTTTTGTAGTCTTTGCACGTGAGCGAAAAAGAACAAAACATAAGGGATACCCAGACAGAGAGAAAATTGAAGCAACGCGCTCCAATGACTTTGTCTCGGTGCGTGTGGATGAAGGTGGTGTGTCCAGGTCAAGGCACTTGAGAACAGTTCTGTATTTCTTTTGTTCAGCTCTAGAAGCGTTTGTTGTGATGAATTCTTCCTCAATAGCATCCGGAGCAATAATAAATCTTCTCCCATGGATTCTGATTACTGCTTGAATGAAAATTCATGATCAATCGCGGACCACGACCACAAGGACTGCGAGCCGCGCTAAAGTGAGTTCCCGCTATAAGATCGGGGGTGATTTAGCAGGGCCCTTGCAGATTTTCACATTCACATTTACCCTCCATCACGACCTGGAAACGCAGTTCATTTCAGAAGCGATCTTATGGACGGCAATCTTGTAGCGAGAACTCACTGTACCATCGAGCACGAAGCATTCAAGGCAAGGTACTTCCGCAATGCAGCAAGCAACACGAGACAGAAGAAAGACGATGTGTATTACAACGAGAAAAAGACAACTCACCAGACCACACACGGTTCCTGACCACCCCCGATCCCCCTGGCATGGCACGCTACTGCGCTAAAGCTGCATGACAGCACCGCCGGTGGCCAGCCCGACTTGGGCAATGTGAGCAACGTGGCCTAAGACGGCAACCACCGTCGCCGACGTTATAGGGTTCCCTACATGGGTGCCCGGGTCCTTGCGCACAAACTGCTTGGCCGAGCGCTCTATGTCCGTTTGAAGCTCCCACAAGGACGTGCACAAACATTAGTCTGACACCATCGGCGTCACACCATACCGGCTGTCCAGCTGGGCTTCAGCAACCAAAAATGTCATTTCCAATGCGTACGACTGCAGAGCGGCGTGCGATTCGGGCACACCGCCCCCAGCGACAGCGTACCCAGGACGGCGCAGCGAAGCGTCGTCGACGATGGACCTTTTCGAGGTGACCCACGACCTGCTCCACTAGCGTTTCTTTTCTGTGTTGTTGTTGTTGTTGGTTGCGCATGAGGAGACCTTTACTGTTACTGCACCAGAGACGTCAGAGTGAACACCATTGCGGCCCCGTTCTATGACCCACTACATTTCCGCCACCTTGGCCGCATGACACCCCCCACCCGTCCTCTCTTCCTTTAAGGTTCGCTTCTCATCGAGTTGAAAGACACGTGCACCCACGACACAGCCGCCGCCCATCGCCGCATCATCCGTCGGTCGAGAGAAAGGCGCAGCGAGTGCTTCATCTCCTGCAGACCGCGCCCACCCCATGACCCCTCTCCAAGTACACAGACAATTTCTCATCAGCAGCTGCGACCGCGTCAACCGACCGCACCCCCTCCAGCAGCCCGCGGGCCAGAGAAGCATGTCGGAACGCATGGAGAGGCGAGCGATTGGTAGAATCGGGTGGGTACCAGCGGTGCATTGGCCGAGACAAGGAGAGAGCACGCATGGAGTCCAGTCAACATGAAATGATTTCGCGGAAGAGCAATCTCATTGACATTGGGCGGCGAATTACAGTGAGTTCCCGCTACAAGATCGGGGACAATTTAGCAGGGCCCTTGCAGATTTTCTTATTTACCGACCATCACGACTTGGAAACGCAGCTTGTTTCATACGCGATTTTATGGGCGGCGATCTTATCGCGGGAACTCACTATATCTCCCGAAATTCTTCGCCGGAGGCTGCTGCAAGCGCCGCATCAATGCAAAGCGCCTCGCATCGCTGCAGCGGGTGGACCGATGAACGAGTGAGTGAGGGTGGATGGGTGGGGACAATCTCTGCTGCGGACAGGACCACCTCTCCTGTGCGCCAGTGAGTGGCTCGCGGCGGTCTCGCAACGGCCCCCACCCCACCCGCCCTCGAGAGGGAAATGCGGTCGAGAACTCGACGACCGCCACCCGGCGTGACCCTAGCCAGGCGCTAGACCTCCCTGTCGCCACGCTGCCCGCCCCCCCCCCCCTTCTGTGCCATGGGAGGGAGGCTAGGTGGCGCGCACAACAGCTGCACCGCCGTCGCTGCTGCATTCCGACTGCCCCGTACCGCTGCCGCCCCATGACCGCCGCACCCCGACCTCCGGTCTGTCGCTGTGCGTTGGTGCTTCTCTTTTTGTGTGGCGTGGTGAGTTGCGCGGAACGGCCTGAGGGTCTCTTCCAGGCTCTTTTCGCGCGCGCACGTGGGCGCCGCATCCTGTAGACCCCTCCCCCTCCTCGTCTCCTACACATGACCGCTTCTGACCCCCCCCTGCTTTGCCTTCACCACCCATTCGTTCATCCCATGCTGTAGCCACCACTCCCACGCTCCCAATCCAACACCTGCCACCGGCCAGTGTCTAATGTCAGTGGTGGGTCAACTCGCGATGGCGTCTATAGACAACCGATCCTCTTCCCCACCCTCCGCGTCGCGGCCGGCTGAAGGCCTTCCTCCCCCGCGCTCATCGCCGCCGCTGACGGCCGACCCTCCTCGCCCGCCTTCACCAACGGGTGAGGCCACCACGATGCCGCCGTCGATCGACACGCAGCAGTCGATGGCCGTGAAGCGGATGCTACTCGGTCATCATCAAGACGAAGAGGAGTCGGCCGAGATTCTCGCCGCCGCTGAAGAGCGCCGCGCATCGGCTGCACTTCCTCCACGCCCTCTTGTGGCCGTCGTACCCCCCCGAGCACCTGTCGGCGTCGAGCCGGCGTTTGAGTTTTCGGTGGTGTTACCGGTGGAGGAGCTCAAAGACGTGTCGTACGTTTTCCAAAGCCAATTCATGCTCGACGTGGTGAGCGCGTGGCCGCAGCCAATCGTCTCCCGCAAGCGCAAGCAGATGAACCAGGCGGGCAAGGAGAGCCCCGGTGCTCGTCCGAGCGCCGACCGTGGCAGCAACGCGTCGCTGAAGACGTGGTCGACCCGTATTCGTACGGCGTGCGCGTTTGCAAATTTTGTCGGCAGCACGGTCTGCTTGCACGCTGGCGAGGAGCGGCCCGACGACGCCGAGATCGACCGTGGCGTGCGGAAGTTCTTCCGCTGTTTGACGCCGTACACGAAGCTGGTTATCACCACGTTTCTCGAGTGCCGTCACCGCGGCTACATTGTCGCAGGGGGTGGAAAACCGTTGAGCGCCACGTCCCTCAAGGACTACTCCTCGGGATTGGCGTTCCTCTTCACAGAGGCCAAGGTGGACGGCGCGCGCGGAGTGACGCCCCTGGTGCCCGATTGCTGCGAGCGTACGTCCCCCTGGCAGCCCAAGGGCGTGGCAGAGTATCGGGAGGAGCAGCGCGTGCGCCAAGACCCCGGTGGGTTCACCGGAAACCCGATGGCGACAGCCGACGTGCGCGACTTTCGGGGCGCGACGAACAAGGCCGCGCGGCACGACGGCGAGACGCAGCTAAGCTCCGCGGCGGTGACGACGTCCATGATGGAGCGGCTTTACGATGTGATGGTGCGCGCGCACATGCCAGCGGAGATGCCGGACGGCTCGGCTCCGACGACGTGTGATGCGATGCAGGCGTTGCAGAGCGAGATGCTCGCGGCGGGGGAGGGTGCCCCCCGACCCCGCGCATTACCTGATGAGGTCGTGGCGGCGGGGACGGCACCTGCTGACGACTCGGCCGTCACTACATTTGTGCCGCCCTCCAATGCTTTGGCCGACTGCTTGACGTATGTATTCTACGTCATTGCGTTTGTCCTCATTGCGCGGCCCGTGACCATCATCAACATGCAGTTCAAGGACGTCGTTCTCCCAGACATGATGGTCGCCGAGAACCAGGAGTTTTTCAACAAGTAAGTTGGCTCTGGGCACTGCTGTCTTGTTGCCCTTTGTGTTAACGTGCCTTTGGAGTGGGATCTCGTTCCGATCGTTTTCTCGAGCGCCACCATTGCTGGCGAAGCTGGAGCCACACCATACTCACCGCATCTCCCATCCTCTTCCTTTTGCTACGTCTTGTGCTGTGCTGGTGTCTCACTCTTTTTGTATATCGAGGCACCGGCACAACCGCTTTGTCGAGCTGTCGTTGCGCATCACAAAGACGGGCCAGGATACGTCCGACGTCATGAAAGTGCGGGTCTTCAGCTGCTTCGCCGTCGTGAGCAAGCAGGAGGAGGAGGACGACGGCGTCCAGGCGTTCGTCCAGTGCCCCAGCGAGAACCTCAACGTACCACAGCTACTGCAGCCCGTGCTGCTCTTCGCCACCTCTGCGCCGGGCGTCCAAATGGACATGGGCATCCTCAAGACCCAGCCGCTTTTCCCGAGCCTGTCGGCCCGTAGCGTGTCGGGCTCGGTGGCCTTCTTCCGCAAGCGTTCCGAGACGGACGTCAACGGGCGCTTTGCCGCCGACCTGTCCCGTATCGGCCAAGACCTCATCCACGGCGACCGCGCGTGCCGCATGTACGGGTTTCGACGTGGCGGCGCGCAAGCCCTGCTGAACCGGACGGGCCTCTACGAGCAGGTGATGAAGTTGGGCGACTGGAACCCCGATTCGAGCTCCTTCCTGAGGTACATCACGCAGATGAACTCGCGCGGCACGTTGCGCTCGACATTGCGGACGTTTGCTCAAGACGAGGTGTCCCAGGTTGTGTCGCAGCTCATGGCAACCTACTCCGATTGGGCTGTGGGTTTGGTACGAAAGCTTTGTTCCCGTGCGCGTTGTGAGGAAGGGGCGCTGGACCATGACGCGATGGTGGAGTTTGAGAACGAGAACGTCAAGGTCCTTTGCAGTGTGGTGTGCGAGTGTGTTTTGACTTTGCGTCATGGTAAGTCGGACGGGGCGGTGTCGGAGAAGGAGGATTAGTATTTATGGGGGGCATGCTCTTTTCGTTGTCTGTCGCTGCCTGCCACGCTCATACATTCACACTCAGACACGAGCAATGCCCCACTGTGCTCGCACTGTCGCCGCTGCCTGAATTCGGCGGCTGCAGCGACACAAAAAGAGGAGCTCTACGGCTGCGTGATCACGTGCCTGTACGATACAGGGCACACAGCGAAGACAGTACCGGCAGGCCGTTTATTTGCGTCGCATTCGTGTCTGGCTAGTGTCTGGGCCCATACTTTCCAGATCGTGACTCGTCTGGCAACTGTCGTGGCCCCAAATCCAACTTTCAACCTCAAATTCACCCCACACCCTCTGCACCTTGTGCGCGCCTCACCTTCGACATGCGGACCTGTTGCCCCATAGGTACAGACCAGAACCGTAGAGTTTCGTCGACAGGCACCGTGGCTTCCCAGAATTATGAGGGTCAGAAGCTTTTGGCACGGGGTCAAGTAACACCGAATTTCATCCATTTTCACCCCGGCCCCGACATCAAATCCAAAGCCTGCCCATCTGACCCTGGGGCACCTATACGGCCCATCAGCGATGCCAAGTTTGAAGTGCCTGGGCTAACAAATTTCACATCGTGTTTGAGAAGAGATAGTTTTGAGACAGCAGGCCCAAATTGACATCAAACATATTCTCAGACAGACTCCTCTTTTCCGGTCGTGTCAGATCTTGAAGTCCACCTGGGGCCATATCGAGCACCGCTGAGACCCGAGAACTGGGGAAGCGCATGACAAGTCCAAACGGGTCGGCTTCTCCTACTAAGCATCCATCCTTTCATCGTGTATGGGAGCGGGAAGCAGAGAACAAGGAGGGAAGCACATCCTCTTGACGAGAGGAGGGTAACAGAGAAAGAAGCAACCATGTGCACGCATGCAGAGGTGCCAAGTGCTCTTCCATTTAATAGGGGAGAAGCGACTCGTGAAAAGCCACCGCCACATCGTCAACGATGACCTTATCCTCATCAAAGCCTACCAAATGAAGCCCGGCCAAAGTAGGGGTCCGAGACAGACCAGACAACGCCTGTCCAGCAGCCCACGCATGACTGAGGTCGACAGCCACCTCGGGCAACGTCCAACCTTGCGCGCCATGGATGGTCAATGCCCAGGCAAGAACCAGAGGCAGCTGCTTGCGGGAGGCAGCCACCTCAATACCATCCAAAGCCACCACCTTGCCCACCACAGGTGTCACGTCCACTGTTACAAAGCCCCCAGTTGGGAGCTCAAACCGTACAGTCGGATACTGCATGCACCCCACCCAAAAGAAGCACACGACAACACCCCGCGCACCCGACGGAACCCCCTGGCTCGACAAGCAGCTGGAAGGGACAATCACCATGGCGCCAAGCCGCAGCGTGAGCACGCGCACCATCCTGAGCCCCTCATCGAGCAGCTTGTGGGCGGCGCTCAAAGTCAAGTACGTGACCTCAACCTTGTCTTGCGCCCTGTAGATGATATCCGGCCCAGGTAGGCGCCGCAGCTCCTCCTCGTTCTTGTCCTTGGCTCGAAATGAGTGGCAAAAGAGCCAGATGACCGATGGTGGTGGCTTAGCGGACCGCCGAGTAGCCAGCAGGTCGATATCCGCTGCATTGTGGTTGCCGACACGCATCCTCAGCAGCACGTCTAGCAGAGGCTGGTCGTTGACGTGCCGCCAATACGTGTCGAGCACCAATGCACGGGCACCAAACGCCTCCCGCCACACGTTGCTGAGGAAGGCGAAGCTGCCGGTGGGGGGAGCCAGTTGGAGGAAGTCCCCAGAGCACAGAACCACCAGGCCACCAAACGGGAGCGGCTTCCGACGAACGGTACGTAGTACCACATCGAGACGGGTGAGGAACGCGGCCGAAAACGTGCCCACCTCGTCCACGACGAGGACCATGGCGGAGCACATCCGCTGCTTGGCGGAGAGCGGAATGACCTTGGCAACGACCGTCTCCAGTGGCGTCGTCACGTCTGCGTCGCCATTGATGAACCCCGCCCACGAGTGGACGGTTGTGCCGCCTACCAGAGCCGCGGCGACGCCGGAGCTGCCACATACGCTCACCGTCAGCCCCGTTTCCCGCATTGCCTTGACCGCCCCCTTGATCATGAAGGTTTTGCCGCACCCCGGCGGGCCCGTCAAAAAGACATTGGTGCCCGAGGTCAACAGGCGACACACTCTGCGTTCGGCCCCTACCACCGAATGCGGCAGCTCCACGGAGGTGGGCAACGTGGCAACCGGTAGCCGGTCAGCAGCATCAGCACCGCCGGCGTAGCTCCATGCAACACGTGGGCGTGTCCCAATTGGGCCGGCCACTTGGACACCTCCGCCAACGTCTTTTGTACAGCGTGCCGCAGAGCGTCTCGTACATGGAGGAGAGGGCCCACCCGCCTTGCCCGTCCAACCCGCCACGCCGGACGGGGTTTGCTCGGCCGCGCGCGTTGCAACAGAGCGCGAGCCCCGACGACCGAGCGGACGCAGGCCCTTGGCCACCGAGCCCGACGAGACCCGGTTGATGCCGCCAATGGCACTCGTGCGACTTCTTGACATCTGCTCCGACGCCGCATGGCGCCGCGGAAGCAACTGGCCCGGCTGGGCGTCGTGCGAAGAAGCATCGTGACGCTCTGCGCGACCGCAATGGAGAGCAGTTTCGGCGTTGGCGACAAAGGGGGGCCCGTCCGTTGCCGCGGGGACTTCCAACGCGAGGCCAACAACACGGACGCCATCTGCACACTGCCACCCGGACAGTTGATGGAAGAATTTTGAGACGCCCACAGGATCCGACATGTCGACCAGCGCCTCCTCGTCGCCAAAAAACGTGCGTAAGAAGGAGCCTTGCGATGGCCGAAAGGAAGCAGGAGCGGCGCGGCGCTGACCGTCGGGTGTGATGCCAGCAGGTGCATGGGCCGCCCACGAGCGGGCTGCGTCGTGGTTGGCAAACAGACGCACGTGGAGCTGCCAGGGGCGGAGAAGATGGGTACGCAGCGCATCAGCAGGCGATGGAGACGGCCCGTCCATGACGAACACGCGGCGCGCCGCAAGAATAGTGGGGGAGCGGCAGGAAAAAAAGATGGAAGGGCCACCCATGGTTGGTCGGCATCCACAGTCCACCTCGGGCTCCTCAAGATGGCCACGGGGATCGTGGGAGTAGCGGCGGGGATGGGCGTTGAGAAACGCCCAGGGCAGGGGTCGGGGGTCGGGGAGCGGCGAGGGTGGGCGTTGAGGAGCGCCGAGGGCAGGTTGAGGGGGGAGGGGGGGTGCTGGGAAGCGGAACGCAGCGCGGCCGCCGCGCACCAGGTACGTAAACGGTAGGGACTTCTCAGCAGGGAGACAGGGAGACCGCGGCGGGTGAGGGTGGTGAGGGGTTCAGCAGTCCACGCGCCTCACTCAGTCGGTGCGGCACCCATGTGCACGGTGCCTGTGTGGCACGGACGCGCTGGGAGCGCGGTGGCGTGCCAAAAAAAGGCGGGCAACCCCTGCCCCACGCAGCCAGAGAAGCCCGCCCTGTCAGGCCTCACTTTGGGACCACTTGCGGAAAGATGCCATTGGCGCGGCCGCGCTGTGGCGGCGGTTTGCGTGCGGGGCAGGGCCATTCGGGCGTTCAGCGAGGGATCATTGCGACGCGGTCGATTGGTCCACCTGGGGTGGATGACAAACAGCCAACGAGCCCGGCCAAATGCGCGGTGTGGAGCACCCCGAAGCAGGGTTGCGAGCACCGCCCGGGGCGATACTTCGGGGCGTTATTCAGGGCGTTAGAATGGCATTATTAGGGCAACGGCGCCCCGAACGCCCCTTCTTTCGAGGGCGTTAAATGGGCGTCATGCTTTGATAATTACCAAACTCAAAGAGATGAGATCTCCGTATTCCAGAATTGTCCCAGAATGGTGTTTTCCCGTCGAATCTGGCAGATGGCAGTCGGTTGCCTCAAGGTGCCCCAGGTGGCCCGTTTGCAAGGGGTGGTCAGACTGCACCCTTTTCTCACGAGCGGCCAAAACGGCCAATCTGAGGAAACCTTGTTGAATTGCCCCGCAAGTGAATTAGAGTATTGCACAGGAGGCTATATGGGGCGTTAGCACGGCATCGAATGGCCGATGCAGAGCGTCAGAAGGGCGTTATAGTGATTTATTGGTGTAATATCGCTGGCCATATCATAAGATCGCTTCCAAAATGACCTGCGTTTCCAGGTCGTCCAGGCAGGTGTATATGAAACCCTGCAATGGGCTTGCAAATCACCCCCGATCCTGTAGCGAGAACTCACTGTGGAGGCGTCGCATTCCTCTTATGCCCGCTAAATTGGGGAGTCGCTCACAAACTTATGCCGAGGTGCTTGCTTCGGGAGACTGTTGCCCCTGTGTGGGAGAGCAAATTCTGGCCGACAAGTGAGAGGCCGAGTGTCTCCCAAACCCGGAGATTGAACCAAAACCGGAGTTTTTCTTCGGAGCGGAGCGCGGTCTCTGATGCGGGGGCAGACGCAGTGGGCGGGGTGCGTGCGGTCCAAGGCTCGTTCTGAGGCCGCTGGGGGGGGTGGAGGGGGGGCGCTGGGGCGGCTTCGGGGCTGCTTGTGCGGGTGTGGGGCCGGTTTCATAGGGGTGAGGTCGCCCGGGTGTGTTGGCTTGGTGGGGGTGGGGTCGCTTGGGTGGGTGTGGGACCGCTCGGGTGCGGGGCCGGGGTGGAGCACGGAACATCCGGCCTCTGTCGCGCGGGGGGCAGGTGTGGCCGCGGGGAGGGGCCCGGGTCCTAAATTCAAAACTGCGGGAGGTGTACGGGTCGTCATATCGGTCCCCAAGAGGCCAGGGCCGCGTCCGGTCGTGAAAGATCGGCCGATCTGTCGATCGCCGGCCGCGCGCCAATTGACAATAAAGGGGTGCTACATGCGCCATGCCGACTGGAGACGGCACTCCCTACTTTACTCAGTTTCACTATACTGACGATACTGGCTGTAAATGCCCGAAACTGGGCACGCCCTCCGCCGACGCGCCGCAGCGCGGCGCGCGCGGGCGCGCCGCTGCGCGGGCGCCCCCGGCGGCCACGCGTCGACCGGCCGGCGCCGCGCGCGCGCGCCGCACGGCGAGCACCAAAGCGGGCGCGTGGACCTGCGCGGTGCCTGCCCATGGCGGCCCCTTGCACAAAGTGTTCACGGCACACCCCGGCGGGCACGTCAGGGCCGCCGACGCGGCGCGCCGACGGCGCGGCGCGGCGCGGGCGCACC
>Ga0114952_1002797_pt1 | contig 12957 bp, 12 predicted proteins | sample SidtaG_2_FD_87303 | JGI IMG/M metagenome (GOLD analysis project Ga0114952, IMG submission 87303) | Marine algal microbial communities from Sidmouth, United Kingdom - Sidmouth_Asex2 metaG | ecosystem: Host-associated > Algae > Red algae > Unclassified | place: Sidmouth, United Kingdom | collected... | reverse complement strand
GAGGTGGCGGTAGGTGAAGGCACTGTCGGCGTTGGAGACGACGATGTCCGAGCGGATCGTCTCGCCGCTCGCGAGTCGGACGCCACGGGCGTCGCCGTCCTCGACCAGGATCTCCTCGACCGCGGCCCCGAAACGCAGCGTGCCACCCTGCCCCTCGATCAGCGACACGAGCCCGTCGACCAGCGCGCCGGTCCCGCCCATCGCGAAGTGCACGCCGTGACGGCGCTCGAGGTGAGCGATGAGCGTGTAGACGGCGGTGGTCGAGTAGGGGTTGCCGCCGACGAGCAGGGGGTGGAAGCTGAACACTTGGCGGAGCTTCGGGTGCTCGATGTACTTCGCCACGAGCCCGTACACCGAGCGGTAGAACTGCACGAAGGCGAGCTCGGGCAAACGCCGCGCCATCTTCCAGAGCCGATCGAAGGAGACGGTCAGGAGCTTGTCGAAGCCGACCGCGTAGACTCGCTCGCTGATGGCGAGAAAGCGCTCGTAGCCTTCGACATCGGCCGGCTCGAAGCGCGCGATCTCGCGCCGCATCGCCTCGTCGTCACCGGAGTAGTCGAAGTGCGTGCCGTCGTCGAAGCGGATGCGGTAGTAGGGGTCGATCTCTCGGAGGTCGATGTCGTCGGCCATGCGCCGTCCGGCGAGCGTCCAGAGCTCCTCGAGCAGGAACGGGGCGGTGATGATGGTGGGACCGGCGTCGAAGGTGTAGCCGTCCTGGCGGTAGACGAAGGCGCGCCCACCGGGCCCTTCGAGCTTCTCGATCACGCTGACGCGGTAGCCGCGGGCGCCGAGACGCACCGCCGCGGCCAAGCCGCCGAAGCCGCTGCCGATGACGATGGCGTGGGGGGCTGCGCTCATCGAGTCCGTGTGGAGTCCGTGCAGTCGAGGCTCCGCCGAGCGGGTGGGAGGCGGCATCGCTACGCCGCCGCGTTCCTCGATTCTGGCACGATCGTCGCCCGAGCTGTCAGGCCGTGTTGACGCGCCGGGGGACGGGATGTCACTGTCGGCGCATGTGGCTCTTCGACACGCTGGTGGCCCTGCACATCGTCTCCGGCACGGTCGGGTTGGTGACGCTCTGGGTGCCGCTGTTCGCGAAGAAGGGGGGTGATATCCACCGCGCCTGGGGCCGGGTCTTCGCCCGCGCCCTGCTCGTGACCGGCATCATCGCGATCGGCATCAGTCTCGTCTCGCTTCGCTGGCCGCTCGAGACGCACCCCTTCAGCGACGACGCGGCGCTGATCCGCGGTCTGTTCGGCTGGATGATGCTCTACCTCGCGACGCTGACGATCATGCTCAGCCGCTACGGCCTGCTCGTGATCCGGAACCGCCACGATCACGCGCGTGATCGCGAGCCGCTGAACATCCTCCTCCAGGTGCTGACCTTCCTGACGGCGGCGAACTGTGCCTGGCACGGCGTCGTGCTCGGGCAGCCGGTGATGATGGGCATTCCCGCCGTGGGGCTCACGATCGCGGTGCTGAACCTACGCTACATCTTCCAGCAGGCGCCGCTGCGGAACGAGTGGCTGATCCAGCACACCCGCGGGCTGGTCGGTGCCGGCATCTCGGTCTACACCGCCTTTCTCGCCTTCGGGGCGGTGAACCTGATGCCCCACCACGCGTTCAACCCGCTGCTGTGGGCGACGCCGACGGTGCTCGGGATGACGCTCCTGCTCTACCACCAGGGCAAGGTGGTGCTGCAGCGACGGCGGGCGCGTCGTCCGCTGCCGGGGTCGGCCGGCCTCGCCTGAGGGAGGGCGCCGGGCGCGCCGAGGCGTTCAGCGTCGCCAGCGCTGGGCGAGATCGGCGACGTGGAAGACCAACGCGGCGAGCAGCCAGGCGGCGACGGCCAAGGTTCCCGACTGCACCAGCACGGCACGCAGCGCGAGCATCAGCGAGCCGCCGGCCCCGATGTTCAGCAATAGCGGCAGCGGTGGCACGCCGCGGCCGGTGCGCCGCCAGTAGACGACGAGCAGGACGATCTCGAGCGCGACGAAAAGCGCCATCAGATCGACGATGCGGCCGCTCGCGATGAGCTCCTCCAGCAGTTCCATGCAAGTTTCGGTTCTCCTCGGAGGTCGAGCGCGGTACGCTAGCACGACCTGTCGATATCGCCATGTTCGCCGTACGATGCCTCTACCGCCGACCGACGCCGCTCTCGTCGCCCGCCTGCTCGACGCCGTCGAGCACGACGTTCTGCCGCTGACCGAGGCGGGCGTCGCCCGCGGCAACAAGGTGTTCGGGGCGGCGCTGCTCGCCGGGGACGATCTCCGGACGGTGCTCGCGGAGACCAACGACGAGACCTCGAGCCCGCTGCGCCACGGCGAGATGCACCTGCTCGAACGCTACCACGCGCAGCCGCCGGCGACGCGCCCTCCCCCCGCCGAGCTCGTCTTCCTCGCCACCCACGAGCCGTGCAGCCTGTGCCTCTCGGCGATCACCTGGAGCGGCTTCGACAACTTCGTCTGGCTGTTCAGCCACGAGGACTCTCGCGACGCGTTCGAGATTCCGCACGATCTGCGCATCCTCAAGGAGGTCTTCGACGTCGACCCTGGGGGCTACCGCCGTTGCAACGCCTTCTGGGAGAGTCGCGGCATCCCGGCGATGATCGCCGAGCTCGAGGAGGCCGAGCGCGCGCCCCTCGAGGAGCGCGTCGAGCGGCTCGCGGCGCGCTACGCGGCGCTGTCCGAGACCTACCAGGGCGGCAAGGCGGACAACGCCATTCCGCTCCGATGACCCTCCCGCTGCGCTCGTTCGGAACGCTCCTCGCGCCGATCACGCTGCTCGCGGCGCTCGCGCCATCGCCCACGGCGGGCACGGTCGTCCCGACCGGGACCGGCGGCACCGACCCCGAGCGACGCCTCTCCGTCGCCTTCTACGCCGACACCTCGTGTCTGCTGACGATCGAGCGCAGCGCGAGGATCGGGCGGACCCTGATCGACGCGACGGTCGGCGAGGGCGAGTCGCGCACGCTGATCCACTGCGACACCGAGGACGGCCAGCGGCTGACGCTGCTCGCCCGGGGCGTCACGCTCGAACGCCAGACCCGGATGACGCTGCTCTCGCGCGAATCGATCGAGAAGGGCCGCGACGGCGTCATCGCCTGGCTGACACGGGCGGGCACGAGCTTTCCCGACGAGAGCGCGCCGCGGCGCTATCTCGCCCGCGGCGATGTCTACCTCAGCGAACCGCCCCCCGTGCAGGCGAGCGGCACCGTACCGCACGGCGAGCACCAGGAGTTCGCCCGCGTCGAAGGGGAGCTCGAGGCGCAGCCCGGAGGCTCGAAGGCGGAGGCGGCGCCCGAGCGCTGAACGCGAGGTCGGGCTTCGTGCCCGGGCGACGTTCGGCACTCGCCCCGATGGTAGTCTGCCCCTCCGCTCCGTCGCCCCTTCCCGCTCCATGACCTCCCGCCGACCCTCCCCTCTCGCCCATCGGCTCACCCCCGCGGCCGCCGTCCTGATCGGCACCGCTCTGGCCGCCGCCGCGAGTCCCGCCGTCGCCGACTGGACGGGCGGGATCGAGGGCGGCACGGTGGTGCGCGACGGCGGCAACGCGGTGCGACTGCGCCTGGGTCTGGTCAACGACGACCGTCCGCTGTCCCACAACCTCTACGCCGAGTGGCTGCGCTACGACGACGACAACGGTTACCGGGTGGGCTACCTGCCGAGGTTCTGGGTCGACGAGCGGCTGTACGTGTTCGGCGAGCTCGAAGGGCGCGTCGATCGCCCCCTGCGCATCGAGCGCCAGCTGCTCGGTGTCGGTGGGGTCGGCTACAGCCTCTACGACAGCGCCGAGCGCGGGCTCGGCGCCGAGGTCGGGGCCGGGGTACGCAGCACCCGTCTCGAGGACGAGTCGGACACGGCGGCGGCCGCCGAGGAGGAGGACGAGGAGAGCGAAGGGGTCGTGGTCCTGCGCGCCGCGGCCTTCCAGAAGATCGCCGATCTCTTGAGGCTCGAGCTCGAGGGCGACGCCGTGCAGGGCGAACGCTACGGCGAGCTCCACGCCGAGGCGGCGCTCGCCTACCGTGTCCCGGGCGGCGCCATCAAGCTCGGCTATCGCATCCGGCGGCTCTCCTTCGAGGACGGTCCGACGCTCGACGACGACGACGTCTCGCTCGCCTTCACCTACGGGTTCTGATCGGGCAGCGCCAGCCGCGGCAGGGGGGGTGGTGCCGGGGAAGCGAGGCGGCCGAGCACCCGACCGACCGCCGGCACCAGCTGCTCGGCGGTCAGTGGCCAGCCGAGCTCGCGGGCGGCCTCGGCGTGCAGCCAGACGGCGGCCGAGGCGGCGGCGAAGGCGCTCATGCCCTGCGCCACGAGCGCGCCGACGACCCCCGCGAGCACGTCCCCCGCCCCCGCCGTCGCGAGCCAGGGCGGAGCGTTGAGGTTGATCGTCGCCCGCCCGTCCGGTGCGGCGACGACGGTGTCGGCCCCTTTGAGCACGACGACGGCGCCGGCGAGCGCGGCTGCCGCGCGTGCGCGGTGGAGCCGCGAGGGTCCGTCGGGGATGTCGGCGCCGAACAGCCTCGCGAACTCGCCCTCGTGCGGGGTCAGCACCAGCGGCCCGCCGTAGGCGCGCAACCGCTCGACGAAGCGCACGCGCTCCTCGCCGTGACAGGTCAACGCGTCCGCATCGAGCACGCAGGCGCGATCGGTGACGGCCGGACGTGCTTCGGCGCCGTTCGCGACGGCGCGAGCCTCGGCGCCGCGGGGGGCGACGGCCAGTGCGCTCTCGACCGCCCCGGCGGTCGCCGCGTCCACCCCGTTGCCCGGGCCGACCACGATCGCCCCGATCCGCTCGTCGAGCAGCAGCGCGCGCCAGTCCTCGTCCGTATCGCAGGGGCGGAGCATGACCGCGGTGAGGTGGGCGGCGTTGACCGCCAGCGCCTCGCGCGAGGTGGCGAGCGTGACCAGTCCGGCCCCCGCGTGCAGCGCCGCTCCCGCCGAGAGCCGGGCCGCGCCCGTCTGGTGGAGCGGCCCGCCGCGAACGAGCACGTGCCCGCGGCGGAACTTGTGGGTCGTCGTCTCGGGGCGCGGCAACGCGTGACGCCAGAGGGCCGGATCGTTCGCGTGGCACGGCGCGGGTGCGGCCTCCAGCACCGCCGCGAGCGCGCGTTCGGGCATGCCGATGTCCTCGAGCAGAATCTCACCGCAGAGCGCCCGACCGGGATAGAGACAATGGGCGACCTTCAGGCGCACGAAGGTGACGGTCGAGCTCGCCCGCGCCGCGACGCCTCGGATCACGTGCGCGTCGCCGTCGAGCCCGCTCGGGAGATCGACGGCGACGAGGTGCACGCCGTCGCGCGAACCGGCGGCGTCCATCGCGCGAACGAGATCGGCGAAGCGACCCCCCACCTCGCGCGCGAGCCCGGCCCCGAGCAAGGCGTCGACGAGCACGCGGGCGCCGCCGAGTGCCGCACGGACATCGTTCGGGAGGGACGTGGCCTCGGGCGGCACGAGGAGTGCCCTCCCCTGCCAGGCACCGAAGGCGCGCGCCGCGTCCGAACCCTCGCGGGCCTCGCCGCCGGCTCGCACCAGCGCGACGCGCTCGAACCCCGCCTGCTCGAGGGCGTGCGCCGCGACCGCCCCGTCACCGCCGTTGTTGCCCGGCCCCGCGACGATGACGACGCGATCGCCGACATCGGCGAGACGCGACACGTGCCGGGCGACGGCCTCGCCGGCACGGCGCATCAGCGCGAACCCGTCGGCGCCGTCGGCCACGGCGCGCGCGTCCACGCGCTGCATCTCGCTCGCGCTCAGAAGCGCGTGCACGCCGCCGAGCGCCTCTCGTTCCCCTCCCGCCTCGACGGAACTATCGGCCATGGTGACGACATCGCGCACGGTGCGAACACGATAGCGCGCGGCGAGGCGGTGGATCAATCGGCCCGCCACCGGCGCCGTCGTCGGCAATCGTTCGCTGACATACCATGAAGTCCTCCGAAGATCGGGAAGAGACCCATGAGTCAGTTCATCAACGCCAAGGACGCGCTCGTCACCGAGGCGATCGACGGGACCCTGCGCGCCGCCGGCGGTCGGCTGGCGCGCCTCGACGGCTACCCGCACATCAAGGTCGTGCTCCGCTCGGACTGGTCGGCCGATCGCGTCGCGCTCGTCTCCGGCGGCGGCTCGGGTCACGAACCCGCCCACGCCGGGTTCGTCGGTCGCGGCATGCTCACCGCGGCGGTCTGCGGCGAGGTCTTCGCCTCGCCCTCGGTCGATGCCGTGCTCGCCGGCATTCTCGCCGTGACCGGCGAGGCGGGGTGTCTGCTGATCGTCAAGAACTACACCGGCGATCGGCTCAACTTCGGACTCGCCGCCGAGCGCGCCCGCGCGCTCGGCCGACGCGTGAACCTGCTCGTCGTCGACGACGACATCGCCCTCCCCGATCTGCAGCAGGCGCGTGGTCTGGCGGGCACGCTGTTCGTGCACAAGATCGCCGGCGCCCTCGCCGAGTCCGGCGAGACGCTCGAGAAGGTGACCGAGGCGGCCGGGCGCGTCATCGAGGGCGCGTGCACCATCGGCATGTCGCTCGACACCTGCACCGTGCCCGGCTCGCCGAAGGAGTCGCGCATCGAGGAGGGACAGGCCGAGCTCGGACTCGGCATCCATGGCGAGCCGGGCGCCGAGCGGGTGGACTTCGAGAGCGCCGCTCAGGCGATCGAGCTCGTCGTCGAGCGGCTCGCGCGCGATCTCGGCGACGGCCCGCACGCGCTGCTGCTGAACGATCTCGGCGGCACCACGCCCCTCGAGATGGCGATCCTCACCGACGCCCTCGCCCGCTCGCCGATCGGCAAGCGTCTGCGCTGGATCGTGGGTCCCGCCCCGCTGATGACCTCGCTCGACATGCAGGGGTTCTCGGTATCGCTCCTGCCGCTCACCGAGGCCGACGAGGCGGCGTTGCGAGCGGAGGTCGAGCCCATCGCCTGGCCCGGGGTGCGGCGTCTGGTAGAGCCGGCGCTTCGGCCCATGCCCGAGGGCTTGGCACCGTCCCGTCCGAACGCCTCCCGAGACGCCGAGCGGCGCGCGTTCCTCGAGCGCTGCTGCGAGACTCTGGGCGCCATGGAGCGCGATCTGAACGCCCTCGATGCCAAGTCCGGCGACGGCGACACGGGCTCCACCCTCGCCGGTGCCGCACGCTCACTGGAGAAGGCGCTCGATCGGCTGCCGCTCGCCGACGAGGCGGCGCTCCTGCGTGCCATCGGCGACGAGCTCGCGCAGACGATGGGTGGCTCCTCGGGCGTGCTGCTGGCGATCTACTTCGCCGCGGCGGGGGACGCGGCGGCCAGTGGCGCGGGACGTGGCGACGCGCTCCGTGCCGGGCTCGAACGGATGCGTGAGGTGGGCGGGGCGAACCCCGGGGATCGAACGATGATCGATGCGCTACTGCCCGCCCTCGATGCCCTCGACCAGGGGCTCGCCGCGGCGGCGACGGCGGCCCGCAAGGGGGCCGACGCGACCGCCGAGATCACCCGGGCGGGGGCCGGACGCGCCGCCTACGTCGGCGCCGACGAGCTCGCCGGGCACAACGACCCCGGTGCCGAAGCGGTCGCTCGGCTGTTCGAGCGGCTCGCCGCGAGTTGACCGGACGGTGCCGCGGGTGCCGTGACCGATGCCCGCGGCGTCCGCTCCCCTACCGAGCGATCGGACCGTGATCGCCGAGGGCCCGCGACGCGCTCAATCGGCGTATCGGGCGAAGTGGCCACGCAAGCGCCCCGCGATCAAGGACGCGGCGAACGCCAGCGCCGCGGCGCAGACGATGCTCGGACCGGCGGGCGTGTCGAGCCGAAGCGCCGCGTACAGCCCGCCGATCGCCGCCGCCGCACCGACCCCGGAGGCCAGCAGTGCCATGCCCTCGGGTGTCGCGCTGAACGGACGTGCGGCGGCGGCCGGCACGATCAGCATCGCGGTGATCAGGAGCGCACCGACCACCTTGATCGCGACCGCGACGACGAGCGCGAGCGCGACGCTCAGCACCAGCTGCTCGCGACGCGGATCGATACCGCTCGCACAGGCGAGATCCGGGCTCAGGGTCGCGAGCAGGAGCGCCTGCCAGCGCCAGGCGACGAGCGCCACGACCGCCGCCGCGCCGGCCCAGATGATCGCCAGATCGGTTCTTCTCACCGCAAGGATGTCCCCGAACAGCCACGCGCTGAGATCCCCGCGCACACCACTGAGGAACGAGGCGACGACGAGACCGAAGGCGAGCGCCGAGTGGGCGAGCACTCCGAGCAGGGTGTCCATCGCGTGGGTACGCTCCCCGAGCGCGGTGACGAGCAGTGCCATCGCGAGCGCGACACCGAGCGTGCCGAGGGTGACCGAGACCGAAAAGGCGAACGCGAGCGCGACCCCGAGGATCGCCGCGTGCGCTGTCGCGTCGCCGAAGTAGGCCATGCGCCGCCAGACGACGAAGCAGCCGAGCGGGGCGGCGGCCAGCGCCACGCCGACGCCGGCGAGCGCGGCGCGCACGAGAAAGCTGTCGAGCATCAGGGGCGAGGCTCGTGGACCGTGGTGGAGGCGGCGATCGGATCACGCTCGCCACCCGTGCCGCGGACCGGCGCATCGTGGTCGTGGTCGTGGTCGTGGCGGTACAGCGCGAACGCGCCGCCGGTGCCGGTACCGAACAACGCTCGGTATTCGGGACGCGAGGACACGACCGCGGGCGCGCCCTCGCAGCAGACGTGTCCGTTGAGGCAGACGACGCGATCCGACGCGCTCATGACCACGTGCAGCTCGTGACTGACCATCAGCACCGCGCAACCGAGCTCGTCGCGCACCGCCTCGATCGCCCGGTAGAAGCTCGCCGAGCCCGGAGGATCGAGCCCCTGGGTGGCCTCGTCGAGCACGAGCAGGTCGGGCTCGGCGAGCAGCGCCCGAGCGAGCAGCACACGCTGGAACTGCCCACCGGAGAGCTCGGCCATCTGGCGCGAGCCGAGCGTCCCGACACCGGCGCGGGCGAGCGCCGCCGCGAGCGCCACGCGCGGACGGCGCACCGGAAGATCGAGGAAGCGGTGCACCGTCATCGGCAAGGTCGCGTCGATGCGCAGCCGCTGCGGCACATAGCCGATCGACAGCCCCGAGGCTCGCGTGACATGGCCGGCCGACGGCGCCTGCGCCCCGACCAACACGCGCAGAAGCGTCGACTTGCCGGAGCCGTTCGGACCGACGATCGTCACGATCTCTCCACGCGAGATCGTGAAGTCGATACCGTGCAGCACCGCGGCGCGGGCGAACCGTACCGACACGCCCGAGAGCCTCACCAAGCTCACGCCTCGGGTCGCCCCTGACAGCCGGGACAGAGCCCTTCGGCCTCGAGCACCGTGCGCTCGATGCGAAAGCCGTTCGCGCGCGCCGAACGCCCGAGCGCACCGCGCCCGTGAACGGCCCGCGTTTCCGCGACGGCATGGCAGGCGGTGCAGATCATGAACGCCGGATCGTGACGCGTGCCGGGTGCGGCGCAGGCGACGAAGGCGTTGAGCCGCTCGACGCGGTGGGCGAAGCCGTTGTCGACGAGGAAACCGAGCGCTCGGTAGGCCAGCGGCGGCTGCGTACCGAGGCCGTCCTCGCCGAGCCGGGCGAGCACGTCGTAGGCACCGAGCGCGGTGTGGCTCTCGAGCAGGATCTCCAGAGTGCGCCTGCGCACCTTCGTGAAGCGAAGCCCCTCGCGCGCGCAGTGCGCGTCGGCCTCCGCCAGCGCCCGGGCGATGCAGCCCGCATGATCGTGCTCGGCGAAACCCACCGCTCGAGCGTCGTGTTCGTCGGGCATGCGTTGGTGGCCTCGGGCGACTCCCCCGGTGATATATTGTATCGTAACACTCCTCGACGACCGGCGGCCGCCGGTCGTCCCGCCCCTCTCTCGCAGCGCCGGTCCGACACCTCTCGGTGGAGCCGATTCGCGGAGAACACGAACGTGCCGCAACCCCACTCCCGCCGATCCTCCCGCCCTGGCGCACGCATGGGCGCGCTCGCTCTCGCCCTGGCGATCGTCGCGTCACCGGTGCGTGCCGAGGTGCCGCGTGTCGCGGTCGACATCCCGCCGGTGCACTCACTCGTCGCGCGCGTCATGGACAGGCTCGGCGATCCGGACCTCGTCATGGGTCCCGGCGCCTCCCCTCACGGCTACGCGATGCGCCCCTCCGAGGCGATCGCTCTGGAGAGCAGTGACGTGATCTTCTGGGTCGGCGAGGCGCTGACTCCGTGGCTCGGACGCGAGATCGACGCGCTCGCCCCCGATGCCGTGACGGTCCCGCTCATGTCGCTCCCCGGGACGCGGAGGCTCGAGCGGCGCGAGGGGGCCGCCTTCGCCGCACACGGGAATCACGATGGACACGGCGCGGAGGCCGCCGGCGCGCACGACGACGAACACGGCGAAGAACACGGCGACGAGCGGCACGACCATGGATCCGGCGCCCACGGGACTCCGTACGATCCGCACGGCTGGCTCGATCCGACGAACGCCCGTACATGGCTCGCGGCGATCGCCGACACTTTGGCGGCACTCGATCCGGACAACGCGGCGCGCTACCGGGCGAATGCCACGGCCGGTCAGCGCGAGATCGACGCCCTGCTCGAGCGCACCGCCGAGCGGTTGGCTCCGGTGCGGGAGCGTCGCTTCGTCGTCTTCCATGACAGTTTCCAGTACTTCGAGTCGCGCTTCGGCGTCACCGCGGCCGGTGCGCTGTCGCCGGACGACGCGAGCGCGCCGAGCCCGGCACGCCTGCAGAGCGTGCGCGAGACGATCACCCGACTCGATGTCGGTTGCGCGTTCGCCGAACCTCAGTTCGACCCGGCCCGGCTGTACGCGCTCGTCGACGGCCTCCCGCTCACGATCGGTACGCTCGACCCGCTCGGCGCCGCGCTCGAGCCCGGGCCCGAGCTCTACGGGCGGCTCGTGGAGGGCGTCGCCGAGACGCTGCTCGGCTGCCTCGACGGTTGACGCCGGAGCGTCGTTCGTCGCGCGTTCAGGGCGCGGCCCGTTCCAGTGCGGCGATGTCGCCGCCCGTGATCGCGTCGAGATGCGCCGTGATTCGCTCCACCGGCCAGTGCCACCAGGCGACGGCGAGGAGGCGCTCGACGATGTCCGGGGCGAAGCGCGTGCGCAGCACCCGTGCCGGGTTGCCGCCGACGATCGCGTAGGGCGGGACGTCCGCTGCGACGACGCTCCGACTCGCGATGATCGCGCCGTCGCCGATCGAGACGCCGGGCATGATCAGCGCGTCGTAGCCGAGCCAGACGTCGTTGCCGATCACGGTATCACCCTTGTAGGGAAGCGCTCCCGCGTCGGGCGCGGCCTCCTCCCAACCGTTGCCGAAGATGAAGAAGGGGTAGGTCGAGAAGCCGCCCGTCGCGTGGTTCGCCCCGTTCATGATGAACTTCACCTCGCGCGCGATCGCGCAGAAGCGGCCGATGACGAGTCGGTCGCCGACGAAGTCGAAGTGATAGAGGACGTTCCGCTCGAAGTTCTCCGAGTCCTCGGGGTCGTCGAAGTAGGTATACGCCCCGATCTCGATGTTCGGCGAGGTCACCGTGGCACGGACGTAGCAGACCTGCGCAAAGCCTGCCATCGGGTGCGGGTTCTCGGGGTCGGGGCCCTGTCGGCTCGTCATCGGCTCCTCCTTCGGCTCGGTTCCGAGCCGGCTCGCTCGGCTCAGGAGTCGTCGCGCGGCCTCACGCCGAGCAGCGAGGCGATCAGCGTGCGCGTCTCGCCGGTACGGGCCAGGGCGACGAAGGCCGTGCGCTCGCGCTCGTAGAGCTCCTCCTCGCTCGCCTCGCGCGCGACGCCGTCGGCGGCGCAGATCACGCCGCCCACCGCCATCGCGACGCGCCGGTTGTGCGGCGTGAAGTCGCCGCGTTCGACCCCCGCGTCCATGAAGGCGCCCATGCGCTCGAGGATGTCGCCGCCGGCGAGCGTGAACGTCGGCACGCTCGGTGCCGCGTACCCCTCTCCGAGCTCGCGGACCCGGGCCACGCCGGTGGTGTAGAGCGCGTCCCGATTCATCAGGCTCCGATCGATACCGGGGCGGAAGTAGCCGATCCGCTCGGCGAGCGCCGGTGACGATCCGGTCGCGCCGTAGCCGATGTTCATCCAGGTCTTCCAGGCGGCCTCGTCGATCTCGCCGAGCGCGCCCCTCCAGCGGGCGAAGGTCTCCTTGACGCCGCCGCCCGCGGGAATCAGTCCGACCCCCGTCTCGACCAGTCCGAGGACCGAGTTGGCGTGCACGACGAGCGCGTCGCAGTGCAGGAGCACCTCGAACCCACCGCCGAGCGCGAGCCCCGAGGGGGCGCCGACGACCGGGACCGGGCAGTACTTGAGCGCACGGACCGCTCGCTGGAAGCGCTCGAGGAACGCGTCGATCCCCGCCCAGTCACCGGCCTCCATCAGCGCCAGGAAGGCGTTCAGATCGACCCCCGCCGAGTAATGCTGTGCGTCGTTGTGGACGAGGATGCCTCGCCCGTGATCCTCGGCGGCCGCCGCGACGATCCGCATCGATTCGTCGCTCAGCGCGTTGGCCTTGCTGTGGAACTCGACCAGTCGCAGATCCTCCTCGATCGCGAACAGGCTCGCCGCGCCGTTCTCCAGCAACGGCGTCAGCGTGCGCCGCGTCAGGTGAAAGCGCACCGCGTCCGCCGGCAGCTCCAGCGCCGCCCGTGCGCCGCTCTCGCGGCGCACGCGGAGCGTGCCGTTCTCGATCGCGTAGAACGGGCGCGGGTCCGCGAGCACGGGCGGCACGTCGGCGCCCGTCGCGCCGAGCATCTCGGCCACCCGCGCCGTGCCGAGCGCATCGATCATCTCGAACGGACCGCGCGTCCAGTTGAACCCGAGCTTCATCGCGTCGTCGATCGCCTGGGGGGAATCGCTCGCCTCGCCGAGGAGCCCGGCGGCGTAGCCGAGTACGCGCCCGAGGACGTGCCGGCAGAAGCGCGCCTCGGCGTCGTCGCCGGCGACCAGCTCGAGCAGCGGCTC
>Ga0114952_1002786_pt1 | contig 12984 bp, 15 predicted proteins | sample SidtaG_2_FD_87303 | JGI IMG/M metagenome (GOLD analysis project Ga0114952, IMG submission 87303) | Marine algal microbial communities from Sidmouth, United Kingdom - Sidmouth_Asex2 metaG | ecosystem: Host-associated > Algae > Red algae > Unclassified | place: Sidmouth, United Kingdom | collected... | reverse complement strand
GTATTAGCGCCAAGCATTACTGGTTTATCACCAGTAATAGGTGGACCTTGACCCACTGCTGAGTTCTGGATCAATCCTATCAACAGGACAGACCATAATATTATTTTTTTCATTATTTATCATATTCTATGTTGTGTCACGAAAATTTCGGACAATAAAAAATCGCTGATAGAAGGCCTATCAGTCTTCAGACATAAATATGAAAAATGCTATAAGCGGAATACCTGAAAAAGCACAGCGATGTCTTTTTCAAGTGGAGGTGGTAAGTATGTTGTAAATTTAGAAACATCCTTTGTCGGGACTAAATTTAAAACGTAAGTATATGTAAAGGCAGTAAGAAACTGCTTTTGTATTTTATTAAATTCAGTTGGGATTACTTCAAAAGCATCAAGATCAAGGTCCAGGTCAAAACTTTCATTATTACAACATCCTTTGTGGTCTTCAGTGGTCGAACATGCATTGTCAGCATGACAAGATGTAATTGGTTGACCACATTTTATTAAGCATTCTTTAACTTCTTGGCAAGTCTTAGCTTTCCCAAAAATGTTAGCTCTTTTGAATTTACCTTGACAGAAATGCACATCCATACTGATACCAGAACTAGTAACCAGTAGTAAAAGCGCCATTGAAAGGCTAATAATTCTGTATGTAATGTGTGATCTCACGATATTATAACGAAGATAAGAAGATTTAAGTTTTCATACACTAATTTACCTCTAGGCGGTGGGTGGGAAAAGAATACGGGTTATAAAAAAACAATGTGTCTGATTAGATTATTTAATTTATCAATTTATCTCTGGGCTTCTTTATTCCTTCAGAAATTCATAAACCAAAAACGCCTTCAATTATTCTTTGCTCCTTCTTCTATCCATACTTTAATAGCGTTTAACTGAGTGCTGTCAAGTTTTATAACGGGGGGCATATCTCTAGTTACTAATACTCTAAACCATAAGCTGCCATCATCCACTAAGTTTTTTACGCCGTTGTAGATAGTTAAGTCTCCATTGGTGGAGTTCGAATGATGGCACCCCACTTGAGAACAAGCCACATCAAAAATATAGGCAAGGTCGTCATTGTAACTGATGGTACAGACAGGGTCTTCCAGAACTGGCTCGGAACTGCAATTAACTAGCATGCTTAGAAAGCAGACCATAAATCCATACTTTGCTATAAAATTAATACTCATACCTTAGAAGGGATCTTTGTATTCTGGATTGTTCATAAATGTTTGATCCGTTAATGTCTTTAAGAAATTAACCAAATCAACTTTATCCTGATCCGTTAAATTCAACCCTCCATTATCAACTACTTGTATAAGTGCTGGATCAAGAGTACTGGATTGTTTAATATGCAAATCATAATGCTCTACCACTTCCTCCAAGGTCTGAAATCTTCCATCATGCATATACGGTGGAGTAAGCTCTATATTTCTTAATGATGGCACTTTGAATTTTGCCTTATCACTAAGGTTACCTGTTACTTCTTCTCTCCCTATATCCGTAAATTCTGCATCTAGATCTAAGCCATTGTTCATATACTGGTCATTTTCGAAATTTGCACCACCGTGACAATGAGCACAGTCTGCACCTGACATTTCGGGAAAGAATGGATTGTATTCTGTGTCAAACAATAATCGACCTCTTTCTTCACTATCTGAAAGCTGAACATCACCGGTCAAATATTTATCGTACTTAGAATCATAGCTAACTATACTCAGCATAAATTGCTCCATTGCCAAAGACATTTTTTCTGAAGTCACTTCTTTAGATCCAAAAGTTCTTGTGAACTGATCCCGATACAGCTGACTATCACTTAATTTAGCAATAACGTTTTCTAAGGTCTCATTCATTTCTAAGGGGTCTTCAATTGGTTTCAAAGATTGATCCCTTAGTAAATTTGCTCTGCCGTCCCAGAAAAATTCATTGCTGTGCCAAGCCATATTGAAAACAGACATAGCTTGCCTTTTTCCTTCTAACATTTCCACTCCAACAGAGAACTGTAGGGTATCTGAGAATCCATCCGTTTGATTATGACAACTCGCACAAGATTGACTACCATCTAGTGACAGCATCTTTTCATAAAATAGCATTCGTCCCAATTGTACTCCTTGCTGCGTAAGAGCATTATCGGTGGGTAAATCTGGCTCAGGTAAATTACCATATTCGAGTATGTATGGTGTATCGTCCAGTTCCACAACTGTCATCGGCTCATCTTCACCACAGGACAAAATCAACACAAGTAGTAACGGTATGATATAAATTATTTTTTTCATCTTCTTTTTACTGTTTGAATAAAGGATTCTTTACAAAAGAATCATCGGTTAATGTTTTAAGAAAAGCCAAAAGCTCTTCTTTTTCTTTTTCAGTTAAATTCAATGGCCTAACCAAGGAGCTTTTGTGTGGATGGTTCATGCCTCCCGAATTGTAATGCTCTACGACTGCAGTTAATGTTCCTATAGAACCATCATGCATATACGGTCCTGTAAGCTCCACATTTCTCAAACTTGGCACCTTGAATCTTGCTAGATCTTCTTCTTTTCCAGTGAGCCGAAATCTACCCTCGTCATCATATTCTTCATAGAGTCCATTGTTTTCGAAAGCGTGATTTGTAAAGATGAAATCGCTATGACATTTAGAGCAATCCGTTTTGTCACTGAAAAATAATTCCAATCCATTTATTTCACTTTGAGTCAAGGCATCAATGTCATCATAGTGTTCGTAATGGTCGTACCGGCTGTACCCACTTATCAGGCTCCTTTCAAAACAGGCTAATGATCTGGTGATAACAAAAGCATCCGGCTCACGGTCATAGGCATCCTTAGACATCTGGATATAACTAGAATCAGCCTTTAATCTTTCAGCCAAAAGCACAATATTGAAGTTGAGCTCATTATGCTCCTGGATAGGTACTAGAATCTGCATTTCCAGTGTGGGAACGCCACCTTCTCTAGTAAAATATGGATGGTAAGTCACATTTGCCAAAGAAGGAGAATTTCTAGTTCCTAATCTGTCGCCAACACCTGAACTAAAGCTTACATCATCACTAAAAGCTAACTCAGAGTTATGGCAAGAAGCACAGCTTATGGCGCTATCCAAAGACATAATAGGGTCATAGAATAATCGCTTTCCTAGCTCCCACCGAGCTTGAGAAAAGGCATTATCCTCTGGGAATACAATATCGTCAAATCCTTTTGGCACTTCCATTAACTGAGGGGCAAAATGACTTGGCCCTACATCATCCTGAGTACAGGATAATGCGACTGAAATTGTCGCTAAAATGTAGAGCCAAATCAATTTATTCATTTTACAAAAAGCTTCTTAGTTATGATTGTATGGCCTTCCTTGATCAGATTGACTAAGTACATTCCTGATGGTTGGTTAAACAAATCTAATTTCATGTTGTCAGACACATTAGTTAGATAAGCTGCTTGCTTGCCATTTATTGTTGTAATGGACAGATCATATGTATGACCTACTTCTTGCAAATCAAGTTGCATAGTTGTGATCCCATCTATTACAGGATTTGGAAATACATTAAATTCATTAACTTCACTAAAATCAATAAGTGAACTTGTAGTAGAGGCTTGTGTAAAAACATAATCTCTAAAATTCTCAAGGCACTCCTTTGCTTCAAGATTATCTCCATGCACAATGACACCAGAATTAACGGATATATTCTCCAATGCTTTTGTATAATCCGCATCCAGATTAATAACTACTACATTATTGTCAGCAGTTACATCTAATTCTATTTCGGTAGTCAAATAGTTCACGTCTCCGAGCCCGTGTAGTTGTACTAGTTGATTGAGGTTTGCTCCGCCATTTCCTTCTAGAGCTACAAATCTATAGCCAGCCGACCACCCCCAGTGCATTGATGGGCTTCCTGGCGCTAATGGATGTCCATTGGGCCATGAAGAGGGGTCTAGGTGATTGTGATCCGGATCTACACCTATATGAAAAACTATCTTCTCCACAGATGTAATGTTCATATCTCCTAGATCAACCTCTGTATTGCTAGATCTACCAGCATTGACAAGAATCCAGAGGTCTTCAATCATAGTCTCAGTACCCCCATCGTGAATTATGGAAATTTCTGAAATGTAATATTCTAAACGTGTAAGACTAAAGTCTTGATCCATATTGTTCTTTGCTGCTTGATTAAAGGCAAGATCAGTATCACCCAGCTTATGATTGATGTTGAGCTTGACGCTGTTCTGGCCAGTCAATTGAATAGAAAATGATGCAATTAATATTGCAAGAAGTATAAATTTTTTCATTGTTTATAAATTTAGAAGTTACAGAATGACCAACTGTACAATGACAATTAGCCTAAAAGACAATAGCCCCTATGTGTGCACATAGAGACATAGGGGTATAATACAGACATGGTGAATTAATGCCTGCTCCAGTCTAAGCTATAAAAGGAAAGTTTCAAAAAGAACCGATATGTCTTTTTGTATCAAAGGAGGTTTGTAGTGTGCAAACGGAGTTATCTCTTTGATATCTATGAAAAGATCATCTAAAGAAGCCTCAGGTGTTGCAACTACAAATAATTGAGAATCAAGGTTGAAAAAATCAAAGTTTAGAAATTGCTGGTCTAGGTCTGATTCATAGTGTACAGTTTCATTATTACAGCAATTGTTATCACTTTCTGAGCAAGCCATTGGCTTTTTATCAACTTGTTTTTTATGATGACAAGAAGCCATCTTACTTGCCATTTCATGACAATTCTTAGCTTTTCCAAATAGGCTAAATGATTTTAGTTGTCCTTGACAATAGTGAAAGTCGATAGTGTATGACATTGATGATATTAATATCATCAATGCTAGCAATGGCGCTGAAAACCTAGATATTTTGCCTAAAACAGTCATTGACTAATAAATATAGGCATTATTATCGACTTTTGATAGCGTAACCACCAAGGGTGGTGGGTGGGAATAGATGCGGGAGGCAGAAAAAGCAATGTGTCTGATAAGACTCTTTGCTTTTTTGAGGGTTTGCAAAATTCACCTCAAGTTATTCATTTACGACTTAGATTTAATTGGATTTTCAATCTTCAGCTTGCATGTAACAACTATTATATGTACACCCCCATCCTATTAAACGTACCTTAACCGTTAGGAACGCTTAGCCAGCACTGTCACAAGATACAGGGTACACTTGCATCTTTAAGCAAAATAAGACAAATTAGGCACTAGCCACTGCAGCTACTGGCCATAAAACCACTAGATCTCCCATCATTACGCTTAAAGTCTTATATGACAGCACCTAATCATCTGGTGGGGGGATTCACATTTACTGGCATTTTCGGCTCATTATTGGGTATCAATATTCTAAGTGATCAGAGGTTATTGCCCATTATTCTGGTTGCTTGTCTGTTGCCTGATATAGACCATACTAAGAGTCTGATAGGTAAGGTCTTTCTACCCATCTCTCGAGCACTGAATAGGCGGTATGGGCATCGTACTATTACGCATTCGCTGGTAGCGTTAGTGGGGCTGACAGTTATCCTTAGCATTATTCAGTCTAATTTCTTCCCTAGTATTAAGATTGCTCAGGTCTTTGGGCTGGCGTATGGGAGTCATCTACTGCTGGACATGGTGACGGTGCAGGGCATTCCGCTCTTCTACCCTTTTAAGAAGAATGCTTGCGTGATTCCAGGACGGCCAGAGCTAAGGTTTCGATCTGGTAATCTGCGACATGAGGCTATAGGTATGTGCATGTTCACTGTGTCTGCAATATTCATGCAGCCTCTGATGGCGGATGGGTTTTGGACTTCCTATAATAGGCTATTTGGTACTCTGTCTCATGTTGTCAGTGAGTACAATAAGAGTGATGATCTGATGGAGGTGACTTTTACTGTGCAGCATGGCTCTGATATTCATGAGGAAACTGGCTATTGTGTAGCTGTATCGACTTCAGAGATTACGATTCTGGATGAGAATAATCACTTTCTGACTTATCCGCAGGAGGGTCAGATCGTGAGTGACTTCTACCCTATCCATAGTGGCAGACGATTTGGTTTTGAGTCAGGGCTGTTTTTTGATATCTCCATGGATTCTCTTGTGCAGCTCTACAGGTCAGATAAATATGTCACATTTCAGGTGCAAGGGTCTAGGCAGTTCATACATCATACGGATGGCATGGAACTCAAGGTTAATAAACTGGAGTTAGAATTTTCTAATCAGATACATGTCAGTGAAATCATTGAGGAGAGCAAAGTAGATTTTGTCTCTTCTGCCAATATCGGACTGAAGCAGCAACAGATACTTAGACTCATTTCAGGACACAAGCAAAAAGAACAGATCTATCATGATGAGCTCAGCTATTATAATAGTGTCAAGGCATCAGCAGAGCTTGCGACTGAAAGCGTAGAAAAGGAACTACTCATGATACAACTGTCAAAAATGAAGTTGCCTAAAGTGCCGGCAGATATATCAGCGAAAGTGGCTACACTGGAAGCTGAGATATCAGCTCTACAAAAGAGTGATAGACAACGGTACGCAACTGCCATTAAAGATGCTGAGGTGGCGCCGCTTACTTTTTCTGGGAGCTATGAGAAGCTGGTAATTGGTCAGGATGAGTAAACTTATCAATAGTATGGTTATGAGGATTACTTTAATATTCCTTGTGGGGATTCAATATTGTGTGGCGCAGGGACTTGCGGACTCTCATGAAATAGTCGACTCTATGCCTGCTCTCATGGAACTGGAATTGACTCTTACACAATACACGTATCAGGAACGTGATGCACAGTTGGCCGCACATAATCGAACTAAGACTAAGCCATGGAAGGAATTGCTGCCGAGTATCGGTGTGGGCTATACTGCAGGCGGTAGCCCTCGACCAACTGCCTCTTGGTCTCCTCTTCAAATCATAGATAAGAAAGAACGTGAGAACAAAATAATTAACGACCGGGAGTCTATCATGTTGTCTTATGAGGTTATCCTCGATGATCGTCTCTATAAATTGCGACAACTGTATGCGGACTATAATCTAGATAAAAGGATTCTAGAGAGCCAACGCTCTACCCTACTTATAGATGAAGAGCTGTTTGAAATTACTGAACGTAAGTTCCAGGAGCACTTGATCAAGCCTTCCGAATACCTAGCTGCTAAGCGTGGTATCATATCGGCTCGGTCTGCAGTCGAGGTTATGGAATTGGAGCTGAGGAAGCTGGGTAATGGGGTTAGGTATTGGGGGCGGTGGTAGTGAGGTGTAATCCACGTATGCAATTTTCAAAAGAATTTTAGATTTAGAAACAGGCACTATTGCTATCTAATTACTTAATGGCAGTTGCATTGCAAATTATTCTGATGATTCAGTCATAAATGCCAATAATATAATTCAATTATTCCAAATAATTTTTGAATCGTAAAAGTCTTCTATGTAGAGTTCTAACTTACCAAGATCTGTGTATGTACTTTCCGTTCCAGTTCCGTTTGATCTTTTTTTGGTAATAGCCTTAAAGTTTTCTCCTACTTTGTAGAGGTCAATTTCAGAATTATCAACTGTACCAGATTTTTTCAATTTATGTTTCTCATCGATCTTGATCTTAGTAGTTAGCATCTTTGGAATTGGAAATTTTATTTTATCTTCTTTACTTAATAACTGATGTACTTGAGCAATTTTGATTCTCTTGACTGAATCGGTAGAACTTAGAAGTTCATTACTTATGCTATTTGAAGAATACCACAGAGTCGTAAACATACCTTCCATAACTAATGCATCCAACAGAGGAAGAAAATCTAAATCTCCTGCTATTAAAGCTGCTTTATGCATATTCTTTCTGAATGTATGTCTCAACATATCAATAGATATCATTGTATCTACTCCTTTCTGCATTTGTCTCTTTCTTCTTATTCGTGTTATCCCTTCATAAACATGATACCCATCTAATTGGCGTAATTCGTCAAAGAATTGCTCTTTCTCCAATCTTAGTTCTTCAAATTCCTCTTCAGTTTGGTTATTCTTCTTAGCAGGTATAGTGTCATAGTAAAATACCTTAGTGAAATTGTAGGTTAATTGTGGTAAGTTAAGTTTCAACATTGTTTCAGATCCTAAATAACATACAATTATATCTTTTAGTACATTATAAAAGTAGTTACCATCAATAAACATATAGGAAACCTCTTCAATTCCTCTATAGGGTGGATATCCAACTGTTGATTGCATAATAATATTTTATTGTCTGTCAAATTACCTATAAGTTCACTTGTTTCACTTATGTGTCATCAAGCCATCAGAACATGATCATGTTTCTCAACTGGATCATATTTCAGAATCTCTGTCATATGGTCAGAATAGTACGTTGCTAGTTGTCTGTACGCCTTCTTATTGAGATGAATCTCGTTGTGCCAGTCAGCATCATCAGGGAACTTATCTCGGATGTCTATGTGGTGGAAGTAAGAGTACTTATCCGAAAGTTCCGCTAACATATCATTGAAACCATCTACTAGTTCTTTTACTATTTCATTCTGATACTTCTTGACAAGTATTGCTTTCTCAGCCATGCTTTTTTCTATCCATGGGCCTTTAATTTTTATCCCAGCAAATCTGTATGGCTTACCGCTTACTTTTGGGTAAGCATAACCATCCATTAGAATATGACAATTCTTGTTCTTCCTATGAATGCCCTTAATATAGAACTCTATAGCTATGGACATTTGTCTCAACCGTTCTGTGAAAATGGCCTTATTGAGCAGATGCTTGGGTTTAGAGTTCTTGTGGTTGAGATAGGAGATGATCTCCTCCCCTACTATATCGTTTCCTCCGGCACTTAGAAGAAAGAACTTTGGATCATATTTCTTGACTGCATTATGTACCTCCTGTAATGATACTGGACCTTCATGCGTAATCTTGCCTGTCCTTTTATTCTTACCATATTTAGAACCATAGACCATGTTGTCCAGTGTATCACCATACCTGGAAAATCGCTTTATGGCGTAACCGTCTGCTATCAAGAAGTCCAAGACATCTTTACGGGCTGGATAATCAAACCAGGAGTCTCCTTCGGCTACTATGACCAGATCCCTTGGATAGCTGTTGTCTTTTAGTCGTTTGGTGGATTTTCGCTTTTGGGAGGCTTTGTAATTTGTGAGTGATGATCGTGCCATAATTTACCTACTTATTCCTTTTCGTACTTTTGGAAGCTTTCAATGAAGGTGTATTGCCAGGCGTTGATTTGTTGTCTCTCTGACGCCTGTCTGGTTTTCCAGTTGATATGGCCGTTCTTTTTGGCCCTGGTTTAAGTCCCATGATTTCTATTTTAAAAAAGTGACTATAATATAGCTATTAACGTGCCTAGCTGATAAAGAGTTCGAAAGGCTGAAAATGGAAAGAGTACAGGGTCAAGAAGCCCCTGCACATTTCTCACACATTTCCTTCAATTTTTCCTCGTGATCTCCTGCGCCCTTACAATCTGTGTACTGCACGATAGTTCCGCAAGAATGGCAGGTCCTATATTGGGTGACACAATCTGATTTGCTAGAATCCCCTGGATTCTGAGCTTCTTCTGAATTTGAAGTTGTTTCTAGTTTCATTGATTTATAATTATTATCTGATAAAAAATATATACTAAAAATGCTACTACAGCTATTATTGCTTCATTACACATAGGGTTAACGCATTTAAATACTGTCTTGTTAATGATTAAGACATATATATTTCATATAAGTCACAATAATTCTTAACTTTTTATGTTAACTTTTATAATTTAACAATCGTATATTACTATAACGCCATATATAGTACTTTTGCGGCCAGATTATGGAGGTATCTTACAAGAACACCAAGCTGAAGAAAGTCTTAGAAAGTGACACCAAGATGATTAAGACTTATGGGAGATTGGCTAAAAAGCTGAAGCAGAGGCTGACTTTACTTAAGACGGCACCTACATTATTCGATATAGATAGATTACCTCCTACCCGACTGCATCAATATAAAGGCGACCGAGAAGGTCAATGGTCTATAGATATCAGTCCTAGCTGGAGAATCGTGTTTGAGATAGATCATGGAGATAAGGCCATAAAGGATAAAGAGGGTGATACTAGAAACTATACAGCTATTAAGATACTATCAATTGAAGATCCACACTAAAAAACAACAATTATGAGCTTAGATGACAAAAAAGCGCTACTCAGCTGTCCCGGAGACATGATAGAGGAGACTCTTGAGACCATAGGTATGTCACAGGCAGAGCTAGCTGAGAGAATCGGCAAATCAGCAAAATTTGTGAATGAGTTGATTAAGGGTAAGGCGCATATTACCAGTGATACGGCTCAAGCCTTGGAACGTGTAATAGGTTATACAGCTATAGGCTGGCTTAACCTTGATAGAGCCTATCAGGATGAACTCATGGAGATAGAACAAATGGAGTATGCAGAAGAATGTGTCGGATGGGTCAAGAAATTTCCATTAAAATTTATGAAAAGCAATGGTATAATATCAGATACCAAAGACAAAACAAACCTCGTCAGTGAGCTCTTATCTTTTTTCAGGGTGAAATCTCCAATGGAGTATTACAAGATATACAATGAGGCATCAGTTGCCTTTAAGATAGAGCTGAAGCACACTAAGGATCCTGAGGCCATATCGGTTTGGCTCAGGCTAGGTGAAAAGGATGTGGAAGGTGTCAATGGTGTGGATCTCATGGCATTCAATAAGAAGAAGCTAAGTAATTCAGTAGCAGAACTAAAGCGAATATCTTATGAGATGGAGGATGGATGGCATAAGGAACTTCGGGATACGCTGGCTGATTGTGGCGTGGCATTGAGTTATACGCCTATGATCAAGAAGGCACCTATATATGGTGCTGCGAGATGGATAAGGAATAAGACCGTGCCTCTCATCCAAGTGACAGATAGAGGTAAGGATGCCAACAAGTTCTGGTTTACTCTTTATCATGAACTAGGGCATATCTTACTACATGGCAAGAAAGAGATTTTCATAGAGGGTGATGCAGCTACTATGGATAGACTTGTCATGGATGAATCCAAAGAGAACGAAGCTGATAGGTTTGCTGAGAAGGCTTTGTTTTCTGATTCTCAACTGAGACAACTGGAAGATATAATTAAGGGATCTGTTACTCCTGAAATGATAATCCAACTAAGTCGCTCTATGAAAGTCAACAGAAGCTTTATTATTTCCAAGCTTCAGCGAATGGGAACTTTGGAGTATAATAAACTCAATAGGATGAAGGTGAAGGTGGATTTTGAAAAGTTTACTTAAATAAAGTGCAATTGATCTCCAGACATCTACTACTTGTTATTCTTCGTGCTTTTGGAAGGTTTCAATGAAGGCGTATTCCCTGGAGTGGATTTGTTGTCTCTCTGACGCCTGTCTGGTTTTCCTGTAGATTTGGCCTTTCTTTTTGGCCCTGGTTTAAGTCCTATGAATGTTCTATTTATAAATGATAAAATAATAAGTCATACTGATTACTTCTTGCCTTTGTGATACAATCCAATCAGACTTACAATCACTGCGGCTCCTGCTATTTTAGAATTTTTGTTTTCTGATATTACCAGAATAAAAGATGATAGCATGAGACCGTGAACCGGCTGTATATTAGCTGTTACTGCATAATCAGGATGCCCAAGCTGTCTTGTCAGACCTCTTGCGGTTCTTCTGGATATCGAATCTCCAGAGCAATCATTGAATCCGTTACAGTTTAGGCCTGTAGAGAAATGAGATAGTATTTTCATTATTGTATTATGCATGCTATACCTTAAGTTTGATCAGCAACAGGTGCATCTGGTGCAATCCTCTTAACGTCATTTATTCCCTCGTCTCTACCAGCACTGGTATTATATCCTTCACTTACGCCTATTGGCTCATAGTTTCCAGCTATTAATGTGAACATATACTCTCCATTACTCATTGTCTTTTTCTTATATCGTTGGTCTATCTGAGAATTGACTCTGACGGATGCAATACCTTTATCGCAAGCCGCTGAGGAGGAATATCCCTCACTACCCTTCATTATTATCTTATTATTTGCGGATTGTAAATTGAATCGATACTCGCCAGCTACGTCTTTAAATTTCAGAAATCTTCCTTTAATCATAATGATTTTACTTTTTTGGTTGTTAATTAGATCTACTAATACAGTAGGTTACATATATACTTTCTGTTTGTATAGACTATTTAGATTGCATTGATTATGTCATTGTGGCTGCTTTAACTAAATGTATATCAATTCTTTAGGCATTTGCCTCGCCGGCGGGCTTTCATTTTTGACTTGAAACAAAAACGAAACAAAAAATTCAAGGCTGTTTTCATTTCTTAACGACTTTAAAAACTGAAATTCCTAAACAGGCTTAAACTCGCCTTTGGCTCAGACACAACCCTGTTCTTGACGGAATTTAAGCCTTTAAAGCCTAAAATGAAAAAGGCCGACTTCTGAAAACCTATAGATTCGGTGGTTCTTGTTGATGTTACTTAAGTGCCCTATTCGGTTAGGATTTGATAATTTACATTGTAATAATTAGGATCATTTTGATCGTTCTATATGGTCTAAATCAGTAGGTTACATAATTACTTTTTCAAATTTAAATTATATATGGGGACAAAACAAGTAATATTAGTAAATTTGTCTACACCCTAGTTTTAACAGAAACGCCACTCTAATTATGAACGCTGCCTCTCAAAGAATCAAAATGGCCAGAATCATGGCTGGCTTATCTATGAATGAATTGGCCAAAAAGACTGATTATGCTATCAGCAAACAAGCCATAGGAAAATACGAGCTCGGTGATAGAAAGCCATCCTTAGAAATCCTAATAACAATTGCCCAAGCCGTCAACGTCAAACTTGACTATTTCCTAAGAGAGTCAGAAATCCAACTGGGAGAGATTAATTACAGGAAGCAAGACAGCCTACCGAAAAAAAAGCAACAAGAGATTATAGAAAAGACTAGAGATTATCTTGAACGCTATCTGGAAGCAGAAGACCTCGTAGGCGAAGTCATTGCTTTCGATGACTCACT
>Ga0114952_1002770_pt1 | contig 13061 bp, 18 predicted proteins | sample SidtaG_2_FD_87303 | JGI IMG/M metagenome (GOLD analysis project Ga0114952, IMG submission 87303) | Marine algal microbial communities from Sidmouth, United Kingdom - Sidmouth_Asex2 metaG | ecosystem: Host-associated > Algae > Red algae > Unclassified | place: Sidmouth, United Kingdom | collected... | reverse complement strand
TTTTGCCAGAATCCGAAGCTATACAGGGACCTTGCGCAAGCAGAAAAAGAACCTTATGGAAGGACTAATGAGGTTATTTGAAGATTCAGAAAAAGCCATTAATGGGCTATTCAAGCCAATATTAGTCTGACCTGAGTAGTTACAAATTAACTAAATCAAAAAAAAGAGAACATCTTTACATGATTTACAATTCATGATATAATTTTCACATATGCCTGTGAGTGCTTAAACTTATAAATAATACAGAGCAACTTAGAAAAGGAAGGAAATGAAAAATAGATTAATAAATTTATGGCAAAAAATTGAATTTCTTAAAGTCACTCTTGCTATAGGATTAATATGCCTAGGTATAACAGCTATAAGCAATAACCAAAAGAACAAATACTCTGAAAAAAAAGAGAGATATCAAACATTAAAACAAGTTCTATCTGACCTCCAAGAAGAGAGTAAGTATTCAGAATTAAAGAACAGTAAGAAATACATTACAGTAAAAAACAAAATAAAAAAAGTAGATAACTTATTCATAGCATTCCACAAATCATATAATGAAGCTGACAACTTTGCCTCAAGAAGTAATATTTTAAATAAGTTAAAGGGTAAAATTAATTTTATCGATTCCACAGTTAAAGAAATCGAGCAGGAATATCTTTGATATTTCAGCGGAAACTTCCTGAATATAATCGACGAAGAAGATGAAAAACACCTATTAAAAGAGTGTAATATTAATTTTAATCTTTTTTCTACTTTAGTATAAGACTAAATGATTATTTCTTGGAAATTCCCTCGAAATTTAACACTTTTACTATTACCATCTGTAACATTATTGAGATTTCATAAATTCAATATTAATTACGCTTAAATAAATAGGCCTTGTTCTGACCTTAATACTTCAACTAAGGCATTTAGTGCATCTGTGGTTGTGAAAATTCCTATTGAATTACCATCTGAATCTAAAACAATTGCTGAACCAATTTTATTTTTAGACATCTCAAATGCAACAGTTTTTAATGACTCAGATGAAAAGACTGTATAGGGTCTTTCGGTCATGATCTCATTTACTTGGATTTCTTTTAATACTACTTTATTATTTTCTTGAGATTTAAGAGCTAAATATTTATAAAAGTCACGTTCAGAAATAATTCCAATGACTTTATTATCTTCTACAACTGGAATATGCCGAACTTTTTTTGTCTCAAAAAAGTGATTAATGTCTTCTGCTGTGTTCGTAATATTCAAACTTTCAGCAAAATGAGTTGTAAACTCATCAACAGGTAAGTCTTTTAATTTCATATCTTGTCTCCTTGTAAATATATACCATTATTGATCTAAACCTTTAGCAGTATTTGCTAAAATGTGAGCTCCTATAGGATTGGTGATCAATAGAAAAGTAATAATTAATAAAGAGGATAAGAAAAAATATCCTCTTTGAATAATAAGATTTCCTCCAACTAACATCAAGAGTACCCCAAAAGCACTGGCCTTACTAGCAACTTGTAACTTCATTAAATAATCAGGCATCCGGTAGACCCCTATAGCAGCTAAGAACATAAATATAGTACCTAGAAAAATCAGAATCTCACCAATTAATATTAACATTCTATTCCTCTATTCTTGGGATAAATAGTGCAAAAACTAATGCTACTACAAAGCCAACTAATGCCATTAACAAACCTATATCAAGATAAAATCTTATCTTTGATAATAAGTAAAACATAAGAAAACATCCAATAGCAGTTATGGCGATTAAATCTAAGGTAAGAACTCGATCCAAGACTGTTTTTCCAGTAAAAGTTAAATAAATTAACATTACAAGCGTAAGAACTAAAATAAATATTGAAATTGTAATTAGTAAACTCATCTTAAAATCCTTAATACTCTGGCTTCAAATTTACTTTTAAAATATTTTTGCCATTTTTTTTCATCATCTAGAAACATAACATGAATAAATAAATGGGATCGATCTGAGCTAACATTTACCACCATTGATCCTGGTGAAAAAGTAATAAGGTTTGCGAGCAAAGCAATTTCTAAATCATTTTGAGTGCCTAGAGGGAATTTTAAAATTCCAGGAGAAGAAAGATTCGTTGGTGTGATCACATCATAGGCAACAGCAAAAGCACCTTTGGTGAGATCCCATAAATAAAAAACAATAAACTCAAAAATGTAAAATATTTTCAAATAAACTTCTCCTTATTGGGCCATTTCTAAAACCAAAGCTTGTAACCATGAAGGTGCAACACTCAAACTTAATGTAATTACAGCTAAAAAAATACAAGCTAACATTGGCCTCATTGATTTATTTTTTTCAGTTTGATCAAATTGTTTTTCACTAACCTCCCCCCAAAAAGCAGCACTCCAAATTTTCACCATACTAAAGAGAGTAAAAAAGCTTCCAACTATCATTGCAAAGACTACCCATAACTCTCGCGCCTGAATAGAGATTTTAAATAAATTAAGCTTTGCCCAAAAACCAGAAAGTGGTGGAACTCCAATTAAGCTTCCTGCAGGGATAAGAAACAATACTGCCAGAAATGGGTAAGCCCTGAAAAGCCCACTTATGGTCGAGAGATCTTCAGATTTTTCTCTCATTTCAATCAAGCCAGCGATAAAGAATAAATTTGTTTTAACAATGATATGATGAATGATGTAAAATATTGAAGCAGCTATAGCAAACTTCTTTATAGCTATATTGGGATGCATGCAAAAGCTCACACCAATGCCAATAAATCCGACCTGACTAATGACGTGATAACTCAAAATTTCTCGTATTTTTGTTTGGACTACTGCTCCCCATACTCCTATTAATAATGATAATACTGATAAAATCAAAAAAACATTGAACAGTTGTTGATCTGCTGGAAAAACCTGACCAAAAATTCGTATCATGGCATAAAGCCCTAATTTAGTAAGTAGCCCAGCAAAAACCCCACTTAAACCAGGAGATAGCTTTGGGTAACTCTCTGGTAACCAAAAAAAGAAAGGAAAAAAAGCTGACTTAATTGCAAAGGCTCCAAATAATGATAACCCAAGTAGTCTGACAACTCCTGGGTTAGTTTGGTAAATTGAGTGTAATCTGATACTTAACTCAGAAAAATCTAGTGTTTTAGTAAATTTATAAACTAAACCGACTGAAAGTAAAAACAGCATTCCACTTATAAAGTTTAAGATAATATATTTTAAACCTGCTTTAACTCTAAGTAGATTTTGTCCAGAAACAACTAGGACATAACTACTCATCAATGTCACTTCAAACCAAACAAAAAGGTTAAATAAGTCATGAGTTAAAAAGGCCCCTGAAAGCCCCAGAAAAAGTGTATGGAAGAGAAAATCAAAGTTTTGATTAGCTTCAACTGTTCTTGCTTTGACAAAATATAGTGAGCCTGCAAAGTAAATGGCACTAACAACCGTCATCATTAAGTTTGAGAGTAGGTCAAATTTCAATGTGATCCCAATTCCTTGAGGCCAATCACCTGCAACTATCGACGCTCCGTATTCTCCCGAAACTAAGATAAGAAGTGATACAATGAAATGTAAAAAGCTAAAGCCTAAGCTTATAAAAGTTTTCAGCTCTTTTTTCGAGCGAAAAAGTAGACATAAAGCAGCTGCAGCGAGAGGAAAAACTAGAAACAAATAAAAATATTGTCCAATCATAAGTCTTGTTCCATCTGAATAATTTTTCTAATCACTGCTACTACAAAACAAAGAGTAGCAAAAGAGATCACAATAGCAGTAAGAACGAGTGCTTGAGTAAGAGGATCCGCAAAGTAAGCGACATTAATACCGATGAAGGGAAATGAATTCTCCTTTATTCCACCAGTGGAGAGAACAATTAAATTAACTGCATTGCCTAGAGAAATAATCCCGTAAACATAACCAGTAAGGGTATTTCTTAAAAGAAAAATTATTCCAAATACTAAAAAAAGACAGCCAAAATAAAACGTCATTCAAACCTTCCTTTACCACTAAAGTCTGTAAAGTCTAAATAAGCTCGTGTCGTACAAACGGCTACAATAATATAAATGAAGAAATCAAAAATCAGGACTGAACTGAATTTTCCAGCAATAGGAATAGGAAAAGAACTCCAAAGTCCTGTTAAAAAAGGACGATCTATAATAATTGGTAAAAGAGCAACTACCCCAAGTCCTAATAAGCAAAGTGATATAATAAGAGGGAAGTACTTTCTCAACCAAGAGTCAGCTTCTGAGTTCTTTGTAGCTAATATATAAAGTATGGAAGCAAGCGATAGGCATAGCCCCCCAATAAACCCTCCTCCTGGTAAATTATGACCTCTTAAGAAAAGATAAACCGAACTTATTAATAAAAGTGGTCCCAGTATTCTAAAACTTGCTTTAATTAAAATCTCATTCATTTACTTCACCTTTTTTCTCTTAGTAAGAACCGTCATGACTCCAATAATAGCAATGGCCACAACTATAACCTCTCCAAATGTATCTAAAGCTCTAAAATCTACAAGAATAACATTAACTACGTTATCTCCTTTAGCTAGTTCTTTTGAATTTGCGAGAAAAAATTCACTCGCAGTTAAATCAAAGGGAAAAGTTGGTAAGAAGGAAAATGAAGCAACAACCAAACCTAAGAAAATTGCAATGATAATATTTCCACTCTCTTTGACCTCTAGAGTCTCTTTAATTTTTGATGCTTTAATCAAGAAGAATATAAAAAACAAAGATAAACTTTCAATCATCAACTGGGTCATGCTAACATCTACCGAGCTATGTAGAACAAAGAAAGCAACTAGAAAAAATCCTGATAAAGCAAGATTAATTAAAATATGATAATGTATCTTAGTAAGAGTTGCCGCGATAAGACCTGTCATAGAAATAATTAAAGTCAAAAGCTCCAATGTCCTAAGCTCAACATCTGGCCATTTAAACATGGCAACTCCACTAAAACCGAAAGTAACAAGAAAACAATAACCTAATAGGGTATAAATTAAATAGCTCCTCAGATTACCATTGACTAATTTATTGGTTAAAATCTCAAAAGCATTAAGCATACCTTTCAAGATTTTTTGACAAGGTCCCCATAAACTTAAATCATTTTTTTCATTTAACCATTTAGAAGTTCTTTCTAATTTGTGTGAGCAGTAAAAACTTCCGATTATACTCAGAACAATTGTTAAGATGCTTAATATGAAAACTAAGTTATAAGGATACTCAAACCCGTGCCATAACTTCAATTTTAATCCTACGCTTAGGCCTAAGTGGTCACTTAAAACATAATTTAGATAAGTATTTAATTGCGTGGCATTAGGAAAGCAAGCAAGAACAAATGCTACAAGGGAGTAAATAAAAGGAGAGAGAAGTAAAAATGAATTTTTCTTTATCTTCTTCACTCTAGTTTTCTCTGACCAGAACACCCGTAAGAAAGTCATGGCTTGAATTCCCATTGCTAAGTTTGAAATAAAAAAGACGATCGTAAGCATAAGAGGATAACCAGATTTCAAAGATGCAATATATAAATATTCTTTAGCATAAAATCCAAGAGTAAGTGGTAGTCCAATCATGCTTAGGCAGGCCAGCATAGCAATTACCAAGGCAAAGGGATCTCTGATTTTCATTTTTTTTAATTCAAAGAAATCCATACTTTTATAAGTTGAATCCAAATAACCAACTAACTGAAATAAAGTTGCCTTATATAGAGCATGAGACAAAACAAACACTATAAATGTGGTAATAGAACTAAGTTGATTCAAACCTAATAAAACTGCTAAGAGACCCAGAACACATGTTGTTGAATACGCGAGCATTGTCTTTAAATTTCTTTGGCATAAGCACTGTAGGGCCGCCAACAAAGCAGTCGCTGAACCAATTAAAACTAAACTTTGTGTCCAAATAAACTGTCCTTCCACAATAGGAAGTAATTTATAAGACAAGATCAAGCCTGCTTTTACCATCGTTGCAGAATGTAAAAAACTGCTTACAGGAGTAGGACCGGCCATTGCTAAAGGAAGCCAGAAAGAAAAAGGCAAAAGTGCAGATTTAGATGCCACCCCTACCAAGATACAAATTAGAGCTGTTTTAAAAAGTTCATGTTGGCCCAAACCATTTATTCCACCAAGCTCTATAATAGAAAATGCCAGTTGAGAGCTAAGTCCATTTTCAATACCAATTTGAGCCAATATTAAAACTCCGGCCAATAAAAAGAGTCCACCACCTACCGTAGTATAAAGTGCCCACTTGGCTTTTTTTCGTACTTGATCTTTAGTATTGTTCAATCCAATCAAAAAGAAGGAACAAACACTAGTCATTTCCCAAAATAGAAATAGTAATAATAAATGTTCTGAAAAAATAAGTCCGAGCATTGCTAGAGTAAAAAAACTTAGGGACAGATAAAAAGTCCATTTAGAATGTATATCCTTGCTTTTCATATAAGTGAAGCTATAAAGATAAACTCCGCATCCAATAAAAAAAACCAAAGATGCAAAAAATAGATTACTTGGCAATATGTGAATTGAGTTGTCCATTCCCATAAGCTTGGCCCAGTTTGGGAAAAGTTTAATCATATCAAGTATCCTAGCATTAAAAAATCAGTTAGAACGTATTGAAAAAATGTTTTAGGCTTCTATGTAATTACAGAAGCTAATCTAACTCGAAAGATTCTATTTAATACGCTTGGAGGCAATACCTCCAAGCGTATAATTTTTAAGAAACAGTAGTCTTGTTATCTGAGCTTTCAAAACCTAAGAGTTTTTTCCAGGAAGATTCTTTTATACCTTCAGAAATTTTTATTTTTCGAGCTTTGGCTTTTTCCATTTTGGGAAGAGCAAGATAAAGTACCCCATACTCATGATAAGCATGGATTTTATCTTTATCTACAAACTCAGGAATATTTACAATTCTCGAGATTTCTTCTTTAGGCTTTGCTTCTGAGAAAGATCTTTTCCTAGTTGCTGTAATAAGAATTTTTTCATTCTCAATCTCAATTTCAAGTTCATTTTTACTGACTCCTGGTAAATCAATACTCATCAAGTATGCTTGATCAGTCTCTTCAAAGTCCATAGAAGTATTCGAGCTACCATGCCAAATATTTTCCATACTATCTATGACTTGTTTAAAATCTCTTTCAACGCCCCAAAAAGCAGGGTGAAATTTGATGTCGTCTAAAGCTAAAAGTGTTGGTCTTGTCATTTTTTCTCCTTAGTTAGTTAATTTTTATATGAAATTATCGTTATGGTGAGAATCTTCTGGATCATCACCTACCTTGGAATTAAGCTGGATAAATGAATCTTGCTTGCAAGTCTCATTTATCATATTTTCTAATGGATAATTTATTCTCGAAGACTTACAAGGGTACTCTAATAAGAAGTTTAAGCTTCTCATCCCTTCACTATCTCCGTGCATAAAGGTCAAGCTTCCTGCCGTCAATTTACCTGAAAATATTAAGGTAAAGAAAACAAGAAACGTAAGTTTATAAAGACTTTTTTTCATCAATACCTCCTTGAAAATAAGTTTAAAAGCTTCAAATGGCTACACATCTTACTTATACATTGGGAGCAGTATAATTACTGTCAACCCTTTGATCTTTTTTTTTATACTACCCTTGACATTTTTTTTTATGAGTTTATCTTTCATTTAATGATGAAGAAAACATCTTTTATCACTAATAAAGTTTTAAAGCTTGTATTTTTGATTAAAGAAGAGCTTTTTATAATCAAGCTTCTTTTCAAAAGACTCAAGCTGCAAAAACTTTTAAATAAAAAATACGATTTCTTTAATAAAAGATTCGTATACAAATCTTGAAGCAAGGAGGTTCTATGAAAGCATTTACAAACTATCTTAATCCTACTTTTTTTGACAACTTTTCAATTAATGAGGTTGGGATTAAGTTATCAAGCGATCAAGTATTTAAAATTAAGCGAAAGTTGCAAGCATTAGAAGTACGATCACCCACTTACTCAACTATCAATTTAAATTTCACCAATGTAGGATCTCATATCCAGGGTGATTTAGTTTTTACATCAGTTGGTAAGAGATTCGAAGCAAAAGTATTAGGAGAAGATCCTAATGAGATATATGAGCAACTTGAGTTAGAAATTGATCAGCAAATAATGAATTGGAAGAAAAATCGTTTTTCAATAAAAAGCACATTACCTTATCTGGGGGATCAAGACAAAATTTTCACGGGAGGCTACGCAGTATGAAAAAACCTCGTCATAAGACAATAGCTTTAAAAGCTTCTAAAAATAAAAACCAAACTCTTGTTGGGGAACTTTCACCTATTGCCTGGGACCGTAAAAGTAGGGTCATAAAATTTTCTATATATTCCAATGAAGGCGAGAATATAATTATTAAAGAGTATAGGTACAAAAGCCGACTGCAACGGCTACTTAATAAAAAAGTCGAAGTAACAGGAGAAATAACTCATAATATGTATGGAGATAATTTTATAAAACTGAAGACAATCAAAGAACTAGTAGAGTCCAGCTCATCTTCTAACCAGTTCAGTGATTTACATGCTGCTCAGTTATGGGATGATCGATTTTCAATTAACGTACCTCGAAAACACCAAGCCCCTGACATCTTTAAGCCATCATATAACTTCGTTTAGAGTGAGAATTTAAACTAAAACTAAAGTTGAACTATACTAGTACAACTTTAGTTTTAGTAATTATATCAAAAAATAAGGACAAGCTTGATATCAATTTAGCTAGAGAAAAAATTAAAGATTAATCGAAGATCTCATGAAAGGTGAATTGTAAAAAAATCACTAAATTATGATTTTGTAAAAAATAATTTAAAAAACAGTTTCTTCATATTATTAGAATTCATTTGTCTTGACTTAAAAAGCATATAAAATGTTAAAATATAACCAACTAAAACATTAAAAAAAGCAATGCCTAACAGACCCAGTAATACAGGAGTTAAGGTGCTTACGTGAAAGCTTAATGGAGAAAACAGAATATAAGGAATTTGGGCACTAGCAAAGGTAACGTGTCTTATCGATAAATCTAGTCCAAGGAAATGCCCTAGGTATGGAGAAAAGCCTAGGGCTGCTCCAAGAAAAACACAAGAAGCTATCTGCCCTATATGATTTGTAAAGAAATGAAAACACTTTTTTGAAAGAGACGAAAATTCTCTTCTATGGGCAAGATGGAAATTTTTTTCTCTATACCAATTATCAACAAGTCCTCCAGCAATACCGCTTAAAACTAACCACACTCCAGTAATACAAGCATAATAAACAGACCTAGAAGTCCAAATATTTAGGCTCTTAAATTCATTGACCAGGATAGATTCGCTGAGTGGAATAAAACTTAATCTTTCAAAAAGAACCAAGAGTAAGTAGGAACAACTAATAGCTCCAAGTATATTCCCTATTACTGAAAAAAATTGATTAACTATGGACATTCTCAAAAGCTGTGAGATATCCCCAAGAGATTTATCTGATTGCTCTTTTGTATCTAAGATATTTAAAATGGAACAGATAATTTTTGCAGGCTGTTTCGTTGCAAGAACTCCTTTGAAGAAATAGATACAAAGAAAAATAAAACTATAAAGACCAGCGTGAGAAAAATATTTAAAAAATGAATAACTCTCTAGCTGAATACTTAAAAGTGGTTTTAGGAATGCAAATAGGCCGACGAAACAGCCTCCAATTAAAGCACTCTTAAAAATAGAAAACACACTCCTGAAGGAAGAGCTTGCATATTTTTTTCCTAAACGAGCCGAATACTCTGTTGCTTCATAATTTATGATTGACCAATAGTTACCAACCAAAGAAAACACTGATCTTGACTTTGTAATTTCGGACTTTAAAGTTCTAAAAAAATCATAAAGTTCATCAGAGAAATGACTACTCTTTAAAAAATAATGAAAGCTTAACAGTTTTATAAACCTTACTAATAAGTCTTCGCCAATTAAGTATCTATAGGACAAATCAAAAGAAACTCCGCTATTTCCTATATATTTTGATTTCTTTAGTTTAATAATCTTCATCTTCAAAACTTCTTTAAGCTTATCTATATTCTCCTGTGAGGGGTTGTCTTTATAACTTGTAAGAAGATTTTCGATTTTCTCCACATCAAAAATCATCTCAGGATAGCAGAGGTTTTTCATATGAAAACTTGAAGAGTTTAAATGATATTTTATTCTTAACAGATTTAATTCCAAAGCTTTAACAAGCTTTCTAGAAATAATATTTCCTGAGCGCTTATTTAAATCACAAACAGCCTGAAAGACATTTTCAATTTCTAAATTTGAATACGTTTTACTTTTTAAAAGTTTCCTAATTCTAGAAACAAAAATAAACTTTCGCACATCTCTGTCGTGGTAAACTCGTGGTATTATTTTATACTCAAGTCTTCGTATGAGTTCCTGAAAAAAAGAACTACCCTCTATAACTCCAGAGTTTGTAAAGACACCTTCAAAGTAATAATCAACCTTTTCAAGTGCCTCTGAATTAATTGAATTAATCTCACTAATTAAACTCATAAGTATTTATAGCAAATTCTGATGACATTCACTATGACTTTTATGTATGAGGAGTCATTGAATATAAAGGTATTGCTAATTCACTTAAAGAGCTCTGGCGTCTCAATATTATTTCATTTGATAAACAATCTATTACCATAAGCTCTATTGTTATTGTTATATTCTGTCTGGTTGTAGGTATTTTAATCAGTCGCAGGATGGTTAAAAAAATCTTAACTTTGGTTTCTCAGAAATTAACATTAGACAAGAGTTCCACTTAATTGCTTGAGCTCTGTTTGTTTTATATCGCACTACTTTTAATAGTTTTATTATCATTAAAAATTGCCAATATTCCAATAACAGTATTTACTTTATTAGGTGGAGCATTGGCAATTGGTGTTGTTTTTGGCTCTCAGTATATTCTTAATAACTTCTTGAGTGGAATCGCTATTATTTTCGAAAGGCTAATCAAAGTAGGAGACTTTGTAAATAATGATAATACTATAGATGAGGTTGAATCTATAGGTCTTAGAAGAACGAGGTTAAAGGCATTTGGTAATCAACATGTTTTTATTCCCAACAGTAAAATCATCGAATCTAAATTAACAAATTTTACGTATAAGAATAATATCGTTAGAGCAGGTGCATCTTTCAGTGTCTCCTATAATACCGAAATAAAAAACTTGGACAAAATCATTATTGACGGACTAAAGGCCCATGGGAGGATTTTATCTAGTCCGGTGATTAAAAAGTTTTTTATTGATTTTGGAGAATCATCTTTAAACTTTAGACCTGAATTTAGTATCAAGGTTTATATCGTCGATGATAAAAGATATATTGAGCCTGATGTAAGATACATGATATTCAATATTCTAAAAGAAAACGAAATATTTAATCCATTTCCTCACAGAGACATTTTTATAAAGTCGGATTTAATATCCCCTGAGCCTAACGTCCAGCCTATTATCTAAGTCGATAATTTTCATCAATCAAATAAAGCCATTTAAAAAATTAGAAATTATAGGTCAAGAACCTTAATCTACGTATTTCCAGGCACTTACATCCTTAGACAATGGTTAATTTCGTGAATAAAAATACATGAAAAACTTTGCACGTATAATATTTCATGTTATATTATTAAAGGGAACTAATGAAGATTATTTTATTTCTTTTAACTATTAGTTTTTACTCAATAGCTAATACAGCAACAGATAGAATTGATTTAAATTGCTCTGTTGTTGTCACGATTAGTGAATTTTCAAAACCCTATAAGTTTATAGGTTTTTCCAAACTTAATCAGTGGTGTGAGAAGAACTCACAAGAAACAAAGAAAGTTTATGCTATCTATAAAATTAAATCACCAACAAACAAGGAGGACTATCATGTATGAAGTACTTTTCATACTAGCATGTTTATTGCCACTTTTTACTTATTTTCTTCTTAATCGATCAGCAAAACTTAAAGGGAGGGCATTATGGACAGAAAATTCTTAAAATTATGTCAAAGTAGATTAAAAAAGCTAAGAAATAAATATTCTAATAGAGTTAAGAGAACAATCAACTATCAACACTCAGCTGAAGAGACAGAGAGGGTACATGCTGAACAATACATTCACAGTTCATTATTTTTCAGAAGGGAAGCAGATAAAATCATAAATGAAATAGATCATGCTTTAATAAAAATAAATAAAGGAATCTATGGGCTGTGTGAAAGAACAGGAAGATATATTGAGCCTAAAAGATTGATTGCTGTTCCCTATGCCAGGTTTTGTAACAGAATGGACACCGAGAATTAATTTATAAAGAGACATATTAAGGATGAAAGTGAAAACTACTCAGATAAATAGACTTCTTATTTTCTCACTTGGCATTTGCCTTGTATCTCCTTACGCACCATTTAGTTTTATTGGCTTAACAATATTAGTATGTATATTGTCCATAATAAAATCAAAGAAATTTATTACCAGAAAAAGTGATAGAACTAAGAGGATGGTCAACTTGTCTACTGCTACAATACCCCTATGTATTTTCACCTTCATTTCCTTATTTTACACCCATGTTCCAGCTAGTTATTTGCACGCGTTTGATCCTTATAAATATTTTTCATTCCATTGAGGAGGACTAAAGTTTTAAGGATCAAATACAACTATATTATTAATAACAATCTATGCAGTCCTAGCCGGAACTTGGGACTTTAAATTATATAATTTTTTCATTTTTGTAAGGTGAGATTTGATGAATATATGATGAATCTAAAAGTTTAACTAGATTAGCTTTCTATCTTTTTTAGACTTAATTTGAGTCAATATAGCAGCTTGAGCTTCTTTTATTAATCGATACAAATCATCACCTTCTTTTTCTGTACGAATGTCTTGCTTATTAGGCAATCTTAATTTCATCAAAACACCTTGTGTAGATATGCCGGCACTGTATGGTCTAAAAACTCGATTTCATTAAATTAAGCAGCAATTTTCAGCTCAAAACTTTTAATCTTACCATCAAGATGGTGTCCTTCCGGCTAGCCTGCGTGACATGTAGATTTAATTCTTAGGTGATTACTTTATGAATTTAAAGAGTAATTCCAAGGTAGCCATTTTTCTGGACTCATATGAACTCTACTTTTATTTTT
>Ga0114952_1002758_pt1 | contig 13102 bp, 13 predicted proteins | sample SidtaG_2_FD_87303 | JGI IMG/M metagenome (GOLD analysis project Ga0114952, IMG submission 87303) | Marine algal microbial communities from Sidmouth, United Kingdom - Sidmouth_Asex2 metaG | ecosystem: Host-associated > Algae > Red algae > Unclassified | place: Sidmouth, United Kingdom | collected... | reverse complement strand
TAGTTCCACCTAGAGGTAATTTAGTCTCTAAAACTCTACCCTTGACGGATGAAAATTTTAAAGTGTCAATTGAAACGGCTTTATGGTCTTTTAAATTTATCCCTAAGCTTTTAAGATACGGTAGTACTTCATTGGAAACATACTCGCCACATACCTTGTGATGTGGATAGGGCTCTTTTTCAAAAACCAAAATACCGTGACCTGCGTTTGCCAAATGAATTGCCGCTGTTAATCCGGCCAAACCTCCCCCAATAATGATTACATCATAATGCTTCACTAAGGAAAGATAGTGAATTTGGACAAAAAAAATACCGACAATTATTTGTCGGTATTTTCATTAATAGGATTGGCTCATCAAAGAACCATTATCCTTTTACTTGTTGTTTCGCTTCTTGTTTAAGGGCTTCGCTAGCAACAATAGCTAGTTCTACTCTTCTGTTTTTAGCTTTACCTTCCGTGGTAGTATTGTCGCCAACTGGCTGATTTTCACCATACCACTTCGTTTCCAATCGGCTTTTATCAATACCTTGTGAAATTAAGTAATTGGTAACAGAAGTTGCTCTTTGTTTGGATAACGTCATGTTATACTCATCTGGCCCAGCACTATCGGTATGTCCTTCTACTAAAACATTGGATTTTGGATAATCTTTTAAGATTTGAGCCATACTGTTCAGTGTAGTTTGAGAAGTACCTTTTACATCAGATTTGTTCGTATCAAAATAAACACCGGCATCTTCATTAAAGGTTACGTTGATTCCTTCCCCAACACGACTAACTTCCGCGCCAGGAATTTCTTGTTCAATACGTTCTGCTTGACGATCCATACGATCACCGATAAATCCGCCCGCAACACCACCAATAGCAGCACCAAGAATAGCGCCTAGAACAGTATTGTTTCCGCTTCCAACATTGTTGCCTATTACACCACCAATGGCCGCGCCACTACCTGCACCTATAACAGCACCTTTTTGTTTACTATTTGAATTTTGAATCGTTTTACAACCTACAACCATGCTCATGGCCATAATGATGTATATTGATTTAAAAGCTATTTTTTTCATGTGACTATAATTTTATTGTTTTGAAAATTTATAAACTACAGATACGGGACTACCATCAACATTTACATCTGATTTTAAAGTCATTTGAGATGGCGTTAAGGAAACGATGTCTAGACGATACCCGGTTCTACCATAAATATCCTTTTTCTTTTCATCTATGTATTTAAATTGAAGTTTATCATTACCGCTTTCGTTTTCGAGAACGGACCATCTTATATTCCTAACACCACCAGAACACACACTATTGGTAGTAGGTATAGTATAACTCCCCGTACTATTATTCTCTAAAAAGTACCATGTGCTCCCTTCAAAGCAGAATCCATTGGCATCATCAAAAAGCATGGATTTAAAAGTACCTTCGCTGCCTTCATATCCTACATGTTCCAACACCCAATTACCATTTATTGTTTTACGTTCATTACGCACTTCTTTTGATATGGAACATGATCCCAATATCACAGCCAGTGCTAGCATTACTACACTGTTTTTGATCATAGTTTTGATTTAAGGTTTGCATATATACGGTATGGACAATAGCATTGTTGTCCTTCAACCGTTAAACAATTATTAATACCACAAAAATACCGATTTCATTTCCTTAATGACGCTTCTATAAGCCAAGATATTTGCTCAATAACCTAGTACACTAATAGTTCTTTTAAGGCTTTAAGAAACCTGTTTTTAGGTAAGTAGTTGTCCTCTAGATTTTTAGCGAAGGGAATAGGAGTTTCAATACTTGCCACACGCTTTATAGGCCCATCTAAATATTCAAATTTGTTTTCCATTACCAAGGCTGAAATATCACTGGCAATGCCACCAAACAAACTGTCTTCCTGTAATATGATAAGTTTACCTGTTTTCTCCACGGATGCGTAGATAGAATCCATATCCAAAGGAGCCAACGTGCGCAAATCAATTAAGTCTGCAGAAATATCCTGATTTTTTTCTAAAACCCCTAATGCCCAGTGCACTCCTGCTCCATAAGACACAATGGTGATATCCTCACCTTCCTTCAATAGAGCAGCTTCCCCAAAAGGAAGGGTGTAGTAATCTGCAGGTACATTTTGATAAATACTACGGTACAGCGCTTTGTGTTCAAAAAAGAGAACAGGATTAGGGTCATTTATAGCAGTAGCCAACAATCCTTTGGCGTCGTAAGGGAAAGCTGGGTAAACCACTTTTAAACCCGGTGTCTTGGTAAACCAAGCTTCATTGGTTTGAGAGTGAAACGGCCCTGCCCCCACATCGCCGCCGCAAGGCATGCGAATGACAACATCTGCTTTTTCGTTCCAACGGTAATGGGATTTGGCCAAATAGTTCACTACCGGATTGAACCCGCTGCTCACGAAATCTGCAAATTGCATTTCCACAACTGCTTTCATCCCTTTTATGGAGAGTCCCATTGCGGTGGAAACAATTCCGCTTTCGCAAATGGGCGTATTCCGCACCCGTTCTTTTCCAAAAGCTTCAACAAAGCCCTCCGTAATTTTAAAAACCCCACCGTAGTCCGCCACATCTTGCCCCATAATTACAAGATCGGTGTGTTTTTCCATAGATTGTCTTAGTCCTTTGGAAATAGCATCGACCAATCTAATATGTTCAACAATATTTCCCGGCTTAGTTTCATTATACTTAAAAGGAGCGTACACATCAAAAAGTTCCTGTTCAGGCTCTGATTCAACTTCGGGCTCGTCAAAAGCAAGTTTTAAGTTATCATTGATTTCGGTTTCAATTTCAACTTTTAGTTCTTTTATTGTTTCTTGGCTGAGCACCCCTTCTTGTAAAAGAAACCTTTCATAGTTAGATATAGGATCTTTCTTTTCCCATTCCTTCATTAGTTCTTCAGGAACATATTTGGTGCCGCTAGCTTCTTCATGTCCACGCATTCTGAAGGTTTTAAATTCAATTAAAACCGGCCGTGGATTTGCACGAAGATCTTTAGCAATAGCAGTAATACGCGTATAAACCTCTAAAACATTATTCCCGTCAATCGTATACGATTCTATTCCATAACCCAGACCTCTATCCGCTAAATCCTTACAGTTATATTGCTCTTTTGTAGGAGTTGATAGTCCGTAACCATTATTCTCTATGCAAAAGATGACCGGTAAATCCCATACGGAAGCTATATTTACAGCTTCATGAAAATCACCTTCACTAGTGCCCCCTTCTCCAGTAAATACAGCCGTAACCGCTTGGTTATTTTTGAGTTTTTCAGCTAATGCTATACCATCGGCAACACCTAGTTGAGGACCAAGGTGACTAATCATCCCTATAATCTTGTACGCTTGTGTACCAAAATGAAAACTGCGATCCCTACCCTTTGTAAATCCATTCATTTTACCTTGCCACTGAGAAAAAAGACGATACAATGGAATACCACGCGTAGTAAAAACCGCTAGGTTTCTATGCATTGGAAGGATATACTCGTCTTTAAGAAGTGCATTGGTGACTCCAACGGAAATTGCTTCTTGCCCTATGCCGCTAAACCACTTGGAAATTTTGCCCTGTCGTAAGAGAATTAGCATTTTCTCTTCAATCATACGGGGTCTTTGTAAGTCTTTATAGAGCTTAAATAAGGTTTGTTCGTTTAATTTCCTTTTATCGTATTGCATAAAATTATTGGGGTGTAATTTCCTCTTTGGTAGATAAAAGTAGCAAAAATAGCACATCTAGCGTCTGGATTGTTATATATAATAGTTGGTCATTATTTATTAACTTTGATAAAATTTATAAAGCAACGGCATGAGTGCAATACCCAGTGTAGATTTACAAGATTTTGTTTCCGATAATCCTGAAAGAAAAGAGAAGTTCATAAAAGAAATAGGTTCTGCTTTTGAGAACATTGGTTTCGTAGCCTTGAGTGGGCATTTTTTATCGGATGACTTGGTAAAGAATCTGTATGATGAGATAAAAAAATTCTTTGACCTTCCGCAAGATGTTAAGGACGATTATGAGATTGAAGGAATTGGCGGCCAGAGAGGTTATACCTCATTTGGCAAGGAACACGCTAAGGGAAAAAAAGAAGGCGACCTAAAAGAGTTCTGGCATTTTGGACAGTATGTGCATGACAATCCCAAGTTAGAAGCTGAATATCCGGATAATGTTATAGTGAAAGAGTTGCCTGCGTTTAATGCCGTAGGAAAGGAAACGTACCAAATGTTGGAGAAAACAGCTAAATATGTACTTAGGGCTTTGGCTATACACCTAGATTTAGAAGAAACTTACTTTGATGATTATATTAAGAACGGGAATTCTATATTGCGCCCTATTCATTACCCTCCTATTACATCAGAACCCAAGAATGCTGTACGCGCGGCTGCCCACGGAGATATTAATCTTATAACCCTGCTTATGGGTGCTCACGGACGTGGACTTCAAGTAATGAATCATGAAGGAGAATGGGTAGATGCCATTGCGAGGCCGGATCAACTAATGATTAATGTGGGCGATATGTTGTCTAGACTAACAAATAATAAGTTGAAGTCTACCATTCATCAAGTAGTGAACCCACCAAAAGAACTTTGGGGTACTTCTCGCTACTCTATACCCTTTTTTATGCACCCCATAAGCGAAATGCCGCTTAATTGTTTAGATAATTGTGTAGATGATGCGCATCCAAAACAATTTGAGGACATTACCGCTGGATCGTTTTTACATGAGCGTTTGATTGATTTAGGACTTATAAAGGCATAAGGATGGATTTACAAGATCAACTTAAAAACCTTTTTCCAGAGCACGAACCGGAAGAAACAGGAACACCTTTGGAAGAAAAAAGCGATATCTGGTTGCAGGATGAGCCTATCATTTGTAAATATGAGAAGCGAAAGGGCAAACCTATCACGATATTAGAAGGGTATAATGGTGCGGAAAGTGACTTTAAGAAGTTGGCTAAGGAGCTAAAAACCAAATTAAGTGTAGGAGGGTCATTTAAAAACGGACAAATCATAATTCAGGGCGACTATCGAGATAAAATAATGGTAATGCTAAAAGAAAAAGGCTTTTCTGTGAAGCGAGTCGGCGGATGAGCCCTTTAAACACGGGTGCTCACAATAGATTAAGAATTGTTTCGTTATTGTGTTAATTATTTTTGCTTTTTTTCGATTAAGTGTTACTTTTATTCTCTAGAACCTAATTCAGACCCTAAATGAGTTCCCTTTTACACATCACCAACGGAGATAGTTTTACAGATAAATTAAAATCATTAAAACTTAAGGGGGACATCATCACATGGCGTGAGATGCTCTGCGAAGGTAAAACGCTCACCAATGTAGGTAGTGAGTCCTTCTGGAAAGCCCGTTTTGAATTTTTGAATAAGAACTACAAGGTATCCAAATCATGGTTTATTGAAAAAACCTTAAAAGAATACCGTTCCCTTTGTAATCATAAACAACAAGATGAGATCGTACTCTGGTTTGAGTACGATCTTTTTTGTCAAATAAATATGATTGCCGTGCTCAGTTGGCTAAAAACCAATCGTAAATACGCGCAAGTTTCATTAGTCTGTAGCGGTAAAGAAGACAATACGGATAAGATGTACAGCCTTAATGAGTTAAGCAATGAGCAACTTCAGAAACTTTACGATAATAAAATTGAGTTGACACAAGATGATATTGAGTATGCAGATTATGTCTGGCAATTGTATTGCAGTGACAATCCTATTCGATTAGAAAATTTATCTGATTTTGGGCAATTCCAGTTCAATTATTTAGGGGATGCCGTTCGCACGCATTTACATCGTTTTCCAAGTATTAAAAACGGACTTAACGAGATGGAGAATACTATTCTTAAGCTTGCCATTGATAAAAAGCCTGCCTCCAAAGGAGCCTTTATGAAACAGATTCTTCAGAATCAAGGGTTGTTGGGTTTTGCCGATACGCAATATGACCGAGCTTTAGGAAGATTAAAACCGTTGTTCTCTTCATTTAACCCGGTAAAACTTACTAAGAAAGGAAAAGAGATTCTTGAAAATAAAACAAGCTACTATTCTTGTATTCAAGATAATGATGTGTACCTAGGTGGTGCATTGAAATACAATTTTCTGTACAACACTGAAGCTAACAGAATTTTAAAGTTGTAACTACATGCAATTAAGCCCCTCTGAGCTTATCCTAAATGCTGATAAGAGCATTTACCACTTAAATTTATTACCGGAAGACATTGCGCAAACTATAATTACGGTTGGTGATCCGGACCGCGTTGGCACGGTTTCCAAGTTTTTTGATTCCATTGAATTAAAAAAAGGCAAACGCGAGTTTCATACTCATACGGGTATGCTAAACGGTAAGCGAATTTCAGTGGTGTCTACAGGAATTGGTACGGATAATATTGATATCGTTTTCAATGAACTGGACGCATTGGTCAATATTGATTTTGATACCAGAACCTTAAAACCCAATAGAACCGTTTTAGATATCGTAAGAATCGGTACCTCGGGATCTATTCGTTCGGATATTCCCATCGATTCATTTCTGATGAGTGAGTTTGCTATGGGTTTTGACGGTTTATTACATTTTTATGATAGTGAAGCAATTCAAGAGTTAGAGGTGTCCAAAGCATTTGTGGCCCATACTGCCTGGGCTCCTTCCAAATCGGTGCCATATGTGGTAAAGTATTCTGAAACATTAGGAAAAAGGTTGCTTTCCAATCGTATACGATTAGGTACTACAGTTACTAATATTGGGTTTTACGGCCCACAGAGCAGAGTTTTGAGATTGAAACTAAGTGATAACGACCTTCAAGAAAAATTAGCATCTTTCGAATATGGAAATGTCAAGATTACTAATCTAGAAATGGAGACATCCGGCATTTATGGTCTTGCAAAACTACTTGGTCACCGTGCGGTTTCCATGAATTGTATTTTAGCCAACAGAGCTAATGGAGAATTCAGTACTAAGCCTACAGAATCAACAGAAGAACTTATAAAATACACTTTGCAAAAGCTCACCACTTCATAAATGAGTTAACACTAATTTTAGATTCAGGAGCTTACGATTGGTTATTTTTGTAGGCTATGGATAGAGAGTTATATAAACATCGTGATGTTAATTGGTTGTTTTTTAATGAAAGGGTGCTACTGGAAGCTGCCAACCCCTCTACCCCTCTTTTGGAACGGCTAAAATTTTTGGCCATCTTCTCTTCTAATTTGGATGAATTCTTTCAAGTTCGTGTTTCGCAACTACGCCAATTAAAGTCTGTAGATAAATCAATTCGAAAAAAGTTGGTTGTCCGCTCAAACAAAACCTTGAAAAAAATTCTAAGTATCGTTGATGAGCAACAGCAACGATTTGGAAACATCATGGAGGAAATCTTTCAGGAGCTTGCGAAGGAGGACATCCATTTTTCAACAGGTACAGACTTAAATGCTTACCAAAAAGAGTTTCTAGATGCATATTTCAATGAAATTTCGGGGGATTGCGATGTTATAAACGCGGCAGTACAGCCAAAACTGGAAGACGGAGGCCTTTATTTTTTTGTAGTCCAAGTAAATGGTGACTGTAAATTTGTTCGTATTCCATCAAACAAACATGACCGTTTTATACAGCTTCCTGGTGATGATGGTCACTTAATTATGTTTTTAGATGATATTGTTAAACTGTATTTAGAGAAGCTTTTGCCTGCCGGAACCATCAAAGCTAGTTTTTCAATAAAACTCTCCAGAGACGCTGAACTTTACTTAGAAGACGATTATGGAGATACACCCCTAGCGGATCAAATTTATCATGCTTTGGATCAACGCAAATCTGGACAGCCTACGCGTTTGCTCTTTGATGCGGATATGCCCGACTCCTATAGGTTGATTATTAAAAAATTATTGAACATAAGTACCATAGACCTTTTTCCTGGAGGACGTTATCACAATCTTTCGGATTTCTTTAGCTTGAACAACCCAACTAATAATCCTAGTTTAAGTTACAAAACACAGCGGCCTCTAGCACACCCGGTTTTATCATATACCAGCGACATCTTTTCCTGCATACGCAAGAAAGATCAATTGGTGCATTTTCCCTACCAAAGTTTTGATGTGGTAGAACAGTTTATTTCTGCAGCGGCAAAGGATGATTCTGTGACTCATATCAAAATTTCATTATATAGAATAGCAAAAGCCTCAGTGTTAACGGATGCCTTACTTTTAGCACTTGAAAATGGGAAGCAAGTAACCATGTTCGTTGAGGCGAAAGCCCGTTTTGATGAAAAGAACAATATTGAATGGGGTAAGACATTTAAAGATAAAGGTGCAAAGGTTTATTTTAGTGTGCCCAATATTAAAGTGCATTCTAAGATTGCTTTAGTAGAACGGACAGAAAAGAATTCCATTCGTAAATACGCATATATTGGCACGGGGAATTTCAATTCCAAAACTTCAAAAATTTATTGCGATCACGGACTCTTCACGGCTGACAATCAAATTACTGAAGATTTGAATCAGGTGTTTATGACGTTGGAACGTCACTTGATTATTCCTAAACTAAAACGCCTCCTCGTTTCACCTTTCAACACTAGAAACGTATTCTTAAAGTCTATTGAAGCTGAGATTAAAAACAGTAAAGCAGGGCTGCCAGCGCGTATTACTGCAAAAATGAACAGCTTGGAAGACCAAACTATGATAGATGCTCTTTACCGTGCTAGTGAAGCAGGTGTGCAAGTACGCCTTATAGTTCGTGGATTTTGTTGTTTGATTCCTAAAACTGCAGAAGAATTACCAAAAGGTGGCGAGCCCATCATCATAACTAGTATTGTAGATCGTTATTTGGAACATGGGCGTATATATGTCTTTCATAACAACGGAGATGAGAAAATGTACATTGGCTCAGCCGATTGGATGACCAGAAACCTAGACCGACGAATTGAAGTGCTGACACCTATTTTAGATACTGATATTTTTAATGAGCTAAAAGATATTCTAGATTTTCAGTTAAATGATACGGTGAAAGCTCGGATTCAGGATGCTGAAAATAGCAATGCATTGGTTTTAACCGGTAAAAATGACTCCATTCGCTCCCAATACGTCATCTATGAATATTTAAAACACAAGTTGGATAAACCCCGGGAAAGGATTGTTTAGGCTTGCTATTGCTATTATATTAATCACTGTCACTAGTCATTTTTCCTTAATTTTACCGACCAGAATATACCCAAACATGAAAAAAGTTAGAATTATAGGCGTACCAGAACATTTTAACCTGCCTTGGCATATGGCCATAGAGGAAGGTGCTTTTGAAGAGAGAGGAATAGATTTACAATGGGCGGAGGTTCCTGAAGGTACCGGTAGAATGTGTCAGATGCTACGGTCCGAAGAAACTGATTTGGCTATTATCTTAACAGAGGGGTTAGTAAAAAGTATTACTGAGGGAAATCCTTCAAAAATCGTACAGGAATACATTTCTACTCCGTTGCAATGGGGTATTCATGTTGGAGCAAAGAGTAATTATCAGACCATTGCCGACTTAAAAGGTACCAAAGCTGCCATTAGCCGTTTGGGTAGCGGAAGTCACTTAATGGCCTTTGTAAACGCTCAAAACGAAGGATGGTCAACAGACGCCCTAAAGTTCGAAATCATAAACAACCTAGATGGGGCGGTTGATGCCTTAACAGAAAGTACAGCTGATTATTTTATGTGGGAACATTTTACGACTAAGCCATTAGTGGATAACGGTATTTTTAGACGTCTTGGAGATTGTCCAACACCTTGGCCATGTTTTGTTGTTGCGGCCACGCAAAAGTTCATAACTACGGAACAAGATACTCTAAAGCATATACTGGAAGTCATAAACAACTACACCTTGGAATTCAAGCAAATTCCAAGCATAGATAGGACCTTAGCAAATAGATACCAGCAGCAGCTACAAGATATTCAAGAATGGTTAAAAATAACCCGTTGGGGACAGCAACAAATGAGTTTGCAAGTAATTGATAGGGTGCAAGATACACTCATCAACTTAAAGTTGATTAACAAAAAGTTAAAGTCAGAGGAAATTTTACAAAGTTTTTAGCATTTCCCCCTTGCAGTTTATTCCATCTGCTTTTAATTTTATAGAGAAATAGGAAACGGAAGTTTAATTAATTCTGTATAAAATGAAGGCTAAACTTTTGAACAAATCTCGGTTTGTAGCTTTTATATTGTTTTTATTCAGTGTTTCGTTCAGTCAAGCGCAAACCTTTTATGCCCTGAAAATAGATAGAAATATTCGCAAGGAAGCAAAAGATATAACAGCAGAATATCAGCAAAGATTGGTAATGCGGGCAGAACAGGTATTAGAATTCCAAAATACGGTTGCCAAGTACATGGTAAAAAGAAAGTCTGTTGAAAAAAACGCCCAACTGTCGGGAAGCAGAAAACACTACCTCCTTAAAATAATATCTAGTCATGAAAGCTCTGAAATGGCAGATGTACTCTACCCCTACCAATGGCAGGAGTATTTACATCTTAAACCGAAGATTCAACCGGTGACCTATTAAAATAAATTGAAATTCTTAAATCGCAGTTAGATTAAAATTATTTTGAATCAATTGTTTAAAGGTTTCATCAGATAATGGTTTTTGAGAAAAATCGTCTACAAATTCATTGATCATAGCTTTATCTCTATCTTCTTGGTCATCACTTGTAGTAACTAGAACAATAGTAATCTGATCTTTCAACTCTTTTGGAACCAAATCTTCATAGGCTTTCATAAATTCCCATCCATTCATAACGGGCATTTTCAAATCAAGCATCACCATACAGGGTAGCACTAATTCATCTTCCTTCTCAGACAATATAAAATCAATAGCCTCTTGGCCATTTACTACTGTATTCACTTCTATGTCTAAATCCAACTTATTGATAAAGACTGAATGTAAAATGTTGTTTATCTCATCATCATCCACTAATAATATGGAGTTCAATTTTTCTAAATTTTTCATGCTTTTTTTTTGGTATTAGTTTAAGGTTTATTTGATGTTAAAACTTTTTTTATAAAATTAAGGAAATTTTAACTAAATAGGTTAACTAATAAAAGATTTATTGCATAATCCAAAATAGGTAATTATCTATTCGTAACATACATATTTTCAGTATAATAGATGTGTCAGAAATATAATTTATTAGGATAAAATAAAATTTATTGCACGAAAAGATTTAAAATAAGAGAAAATATAGGATTACAATCAACATGTATTTATAGTAGTATTTATCTTACTCAAATAATGAGTATTCGCCCATTATCTCTGTAATTTAGACCCTTCTATAGAGCGTATGTAATTCTAAATAATTATGAAATTACCAATCAATTGGCTTTAGACTTTTGCTATTTAATATATCATTGGTTTTGCTAAAATGTCTGTTTCCAAACCAATAACCACGGTTGGCACTCAATGGAGAAGGGTGACCAGAAGTTAAAATATGATGTTTTTTTTGATTGATTAGCTTAGCTTTCTTTTTGGCGAATCCACCCCAAAGAAGAAAAACTATACCTTTTTTTTCATCAGATAATTTCTTGATTACTGCATCCGTAAAAGTTTCCCACCCTTTTTTTTGATGGCTTCCGGGTTCATGAGCGCGTACTGTAAGCGTAGCGTTTATCAACAGAACGCCTTGATCGGCCCAACGTTCCAAGTTTCCGCTTTCGGGATACGGTTTTCCTAAATCCTTTTCAATCTCTTTAAAAATGTTTCGCAAAGAAGGTGGGTGTGGAATTCCATCTTTTACGGAAAAACAGAGTCCGTTTGCTTGATTAGGACCATGATAGGGATCTTGCCCTATGATTACCACTTTTGTCTTATCAAAAGGACTATGGTCAAAAGCAGCAAATATGTCCTTGCCTTTAGGATAACAAGTGTGTTCCGTATAATCTTTTTTGACAAACCGAATCAATTCTGTAAAGTAGGGCTCTTCAAATTCTTGAGAAAGTGCGTTTAACCAACTATCATGTATTTGTACTGTCATTTATTATTATCATTTTTGTATAGCAAGGATAAGTGTTTATAATAGATGTTACCTTTAGATAAAATCTTTTAAAAGTACCCGTGTTTGTTCATCAATTTCAAAATTACCTAAAATTTATAGTGCATTGACTAAGAAAGGTCTGCTTTAAATACCGTAGAAAATGAAAAACTGTGTTTTATCCCTATTGATGGTGAGTTTACTTTTTAGCTGTATTCCGAAAAAAAAAGAAATAAGCTCCATTAATCCTGAAAATTGGTCAAAACGTAAGATTGATATCTCGGACAAAGATTCATTGGAGTATGGCAAAACCTATCTATCCATTTACTCCCAGATATAAAGTATATCTGAGCATAAGACACATAATCTTAGGCTATGGCTAGTTTAAGAAATACAAGTGATAAAGACACGGTTTATTTAACAAAGGCCGAATATTTTGATACACATGGTAAAGCGGTCCGCACTTATTTTGAACACCCCATTTATTTGGCTCCAATGGAAACTACCGAAATTATTATAGATGAGATTGATATTGAGGGCGGTACAGGTTCTAATTTTCTTATAGAATGGAAGGTGCCCAAGGGTACTCCAGAACCCCTTTTTGAAGGTGTAATGAATTCTACCATGTCCCAGCAGGGCCTTTCATTTACTACACAAGGAAGGCGAATTGAGTAAAAGTTGCTTTTGCGGTAAGGTCCACGAATTTCACATCTCGCTACCATTGCCTACCTTTGCCGTCGCAATTACTTAATAATGGCAAATATTCACTCCAAAACAGTACAAGACTTAGAATTTCCTACGGTATTGAAGCAGGTTTCGGCCCGCTGTTCAACGGAACTAGGGAAAGAACGTGCGTTGGAAATCGCTCCGATTGCCGATAAAGAGACTACGGTTGATATTTTGGGTCAAACCGCAGAGTATTTGTCGTCTTTCGTTAGCGAAAATCGTATTCCCACGCACGGGTTTGACGCCATAAATAAAGAACTTCAGCTACTTAGAATAGAAAACACAACTCTTGAAGTCTCTAGTTTCAAAAAAATAGGTACAATTTGTACTACGATAACTTCCCTTAAAAAGTTCTTGAAAAAATTCAGGGAATATTACCCTCTACTTTTTGAAG
>Ga0114952_1002757_pt1 | contig 13106 bp, 10 predicted proteins | sample SidtaG_2_FD_87303 | JGI IMG/M metagenome (GOLD analysis project Ga0114952, IMG submission 87303) | Marine algal microbial communities from Sidmouth, United Kingdom - Sidmouth_Asex2 metaG | ecosystem: Host-associated > Algae > Red algae > Unclassified | place: Sidmouth, United Kingdom | collected... | reverse complement strand
CTCGATGTGGGGCTCGAGAAAGAGCATCGTGCAGACGATGATGTCGGCGCGGGCGATGCTCTCTCGGCAGCGCTCGAGGGCCTCGTCGTCGTCGCCCCAGTCGCTCGCCGGGTGCATCTCGAGCACGAGGCCGGGGATCTCCTCGCGCAGGCCGTTTCGCACGCGCTCGACGGTGTTGCCGAGGTGGCCGTCGAGGGTGACCAGGACGACGCGGATCGGCGGCGCGTCCGACACGGCCTTAGCGGGCGTAGTGGGCCTTGGCGTCATATAGCGTGTCCAGGGTGATCGTCCCGTGGCCGAGCTCGCGGGCGTAGGTCTCGGTGTTGCGTCGCGCCTTGCCACGCACGAAGAAGGGGATCTTGCGGAGCTCGCGTTCGGCCTCGTCGGTCCAGCGAGCCGCCGGGTCGTCGTCGCGTTCGGTGGCGCCCGCCTCGTCGGTCGCGGCGATCGGCCCCGTCGCCGCGGAGTCGATCGAGCTCGTCCCGGCGGTGCTCGAGGCGAGCGCCGGGCGCTCGTGCTCGTGGGCGGCATCCGCCGTCACCGCCCGCCCGGGGGCACCCGCGGCCTCGTGCCGGTGCGAGGCGCCCGCGGCGTCGTTGAACTCGAAGTCGTCGCGGAACATGTGCAGCAGGTGCTCCTCGAGCCCCATCATGAGCGGGTGCACCCAGGTGTCGAAGATGACGTTCGCGCCCTCGAAGCCCATCTGCGGCGAGTAGCGCGCCGGGAAGTCCTGGACGTGCACGGGGGAGGAGATGACCGCGCAGGGAATGCCGAGACGCTTGGCGACGTGGCGCTCCATCTGCGTGCCGAGCACGAGCTCGGGCTGCAGCTCCTCGAGGGCGCGTTCGACGGCCAGGTGATCGTCTCCGATGATCGCCTCGATCTCGAACTCGGCGGCCAGCGCCCGGACCTCGCGAGCCATCTCGCGGCTGAAGGTGCCGATGCCGACGACGCGGAAGCCGAGCTCGTCGCGGGCGATGCGGGCGGCGGCGAGCGCATGCGTCCCGTCCCCGTAGACGAAGACGCGCTTGTGGGTGAGGTAGGTCGAGTCGATCGAGCGCGAGTACCACGGCAGACGGCCGCACTCGTTCGCGAGGAAGTCCTCGACCTCGAGCCCGGCGAGGGCGGCGACCTCGCGCACGAACGCCCGCGTCGCCTCGACCCCGAGCGGCACGGTCGTGACCGTCGGCTGCCCGAACGTCTTCTCCAGCCAGCGGCAGAGAGTACGGGCGATCTCGGGGTAGAGACAGACGTTGAAGTCGGCCTCCGGCAGTCGTCGGAGATCCTCGCAGCGGGCCTCGAGCGGGGCGACGACGTTCACGTCGACGCCGATCGCGTCGAGCAGTCGCGTGATCTCGACGACGTCGTCGCGGCAGCGGAAACCGAGGCTCGTCGGCCCGAGGAGGTTCGCCCGCGGACGGCGAGAGGTGGGCGTGTCTGTGCTCGCGCCGGCGGGGTCGAGTCCGGCGGCGTTCGTGCGCTCGGCGAGCACCGCGCGCACCAGGTGATAGAAGGTCTCGCTCGCTCCCCAGTTCTCCTTCTTCGAGTAGGAGGGGAGCTCGAGCGGCACGACCGGGACCGGAAGCTCGAGCCCGCGGGCGAGCGCGCCGGGTTGGTCCTGGATCAGCTCGGCGGTGCACGACTCGCCGACCAGCAGCGCGTTCGGGCGGAAGCGCTCGTAGGCCTCGGCGATCGCGCGCTTGACGAGACCGGCGGTGTCGCCGCCGAGGTCGCGTGCCTGGAAGGTCGTGTAGGTGACCGGCGGCCGATGATCGCGCCGCTCGATCATCGTGAACAGGAGATCGGCATAGGTATCGCCCTGCGGGGCGTGCAGGACGTAGTGGACGTCGCGCATCGAGTTGGCGATGCGCATCGCTCCGACGTGCGGCGGCCCTTCGTAGGTCCAGACCGAGAGCTCCATCAGTGCGTCACCTCGAGCCCGAGCGAGGCTCGGCGAGTGAGCGGGCGGGCGAACAGCTCGGCGAGGTCGCCGGCCTGCTCGAACCCGTGCACCGGGGTGAAGACGAGCTCGATCGCCCATTTGGTCGCGAAGCCCTGCGCCTCGAGCGGATTGGCGAGCCCGAGCCCGCAGACGGTGAGGTCGGGGGCCTCGGTCGCGTGCCGATCGAGCTGGCGCTCGACATCCTGACCCTCGACGAGACGGGCGCCCTCCGGTACCCGCTCGAGCTCGGCGGCGAGCGTCTGCCGGTCGAGATACGGCACGCCGACCTCGGTCATCCGCATCCCGCACTCCTCGGCCAGGAAGCGGGCGAGGGGGATCTCGAGCTGGGAGTCGGGCATGAACCACAGCCGCTTGCCCTCGAGCAACGGGCGGTAGTGGGCGAGGGCGCGACGGGCCCGGGCGATCGGCGCCTCGATCGCGGCGTCCACCGCTCGGGCGTCGGCGCCGACGGCGCGGGCCGCGGCGTGCAGCCACGCGGCGGTGCCCTCGATGCCGAACGGGAACAGGGCCGGGACGTGCTGCGCCCCGCGGCCGGCGAGGGCGCGGCGGGTGGCGTTGAGGAACGGCTGGGCGAGCACGAAGCGGGTGTTCGGACCGACGCTCGGCGTGTCGGCCGCGCGGCGCGCCGGCAGAAAGCGCACGCGGCCGGCCGCCTCGGCGATACCGCTCGTCTCGAGCAGGCGGGCGAACTGGTCTTCGACCACGTCCGGCAGGGCGCCGACCACGAGAAGCTGAGCCTCTTCGGTCTCGGGAGCGGCGCGTACCAGCGTCTCGAGACAGGCATCCTCGCCCTCGGTGAAGGTAGTCTCGATGCCGCTACCGGAATAGGCGAGCACCCGCACCCGCCCCGCGTGGGCGAGGGAGAGCCGCTCGGCCGCGCGGCCGAGGTCGAGCTTGATGACCTCCGACGGGCAGGAGCCGACGAGGAACAGCGTGCCGATATCGGGGCGACGGGCGAGCAGCTCGGTGGCGATGCGATCGAGCTCCTCGTTGGCGTCGGCGAGCCCGGCGAGGTCCTTCTCCTGCATGATCGCGGTCGCGAAGCGGGGCTCGGCGAAGATCATCACGCCCGCGGCCGACTGCAGCAGGTGTGCGCAGGTGCGGCTGCCGACGACGAGGAAGAAGGCGTCCTGCATCTTGCGGTGCAGCCAGACGATGCCGGTCAGCCCGCAGAAGACCTCGCGCTGACCGCGCTCGACGGCGATCGGGATGCCGCCGACGGTCGTCTCCTCGGCGAGCGCGCGGTCGATGCTGGCCGGGGCGGCGGTTCCGCTCATGCGGGTGCCCCTTCGGGTGGCGTGGCGGGCGGCGCGTTGGACGGCGTCTCGGGAGGCGGTGCCCGACGGGCGAGCCGCAGCTTGTGGACGAACTGCGCGGCGTTGACGAGGTAGACGGCGTAGGCGGCGAGAGCGACCTGGAGCTGCAGCGTCGTGCCGCCAGCGCCGGCGAGCACGAGCCCGACGTAGAGCGTGTGCAACGCGATGACGCCCATGCTGACCACGTCCTCCCAGAAGAACGGAGCGGCGAAGAGGTACTTGCCGAACACGTCCCGCTCCCAGAGCGAGCCGGTGATCATGATCGCGTAGAGCACGGCGGTCTTGACCAGCACCGATGCGTTGGCGAGCGCCGCCCCTTCTCCGGTGAGCAGGGTGCGCAGCACCAGCGCGAGGCTCACCGCGAAGACCAGGAACTGCAGCGGCGCGAGCACGCCCTGCACGAGCGTCCAGCGCGAGGCGTCGCGGCGGGCGCGTTCCTCGGCGGTGTAGAGCGGGACGGGCGCAGCGGACGGTGACATCGGCTCGGAGGAGGGCGCGGTTGCTCGGTCTGGGAAGCAGTCTAGGGCGGGGCGAAAATAGTGTCAACTAAAATGGACACCCTCGGACTGTCATTCTGACGCGACATGCGCTAGCATGAGCGCCATGCCGACTCCGACCGTCGATCGTCGTCCCGTCGCGGCCCCTCGAGGCCCACGGGAGGTGCGCCTGCGGGTTTCGCGTCCGGGCATCGCGCGCACCCATGCCGGTGGCGTATGCTTCGCCGACGGTCGCGTCGCGTCTCGACGCGTGACGCGCACCCCCTTGCAGGGCGACTCGAGGGTAGGCGGCATGACCGATGACGTTCCGGAACGTACGGCGGAGCTCGCACACGGGCTTTCCATCGCGCAACTTCTCTCGGCGGTCGAGAACGAGCTGATCCCGCGGTTGCTCGTCTCCCACTCGGCCGAGCTCGAGCGCTCGCCGGTCACGCCGCTCGAAGCCGAGTCCCCGCCGCACGGGCCGTGGGCCTCCCACAGCGAGGTCGCGCGCTTCGCCGGGTTGAGCGCGGCGGGCGAGGAGACGGCGCTTCGCGAACACGTCTCGGCGCTGCTCTCCCGCGGCGTCGGGCTCGATGCGATCTATCTCCATCTGTTCGCCCCCGCCGCCCGTCATCTGGGCGAGCAGTGGGTGCGCGACGAGGTCAGCTTCGTCGATGTGCAGTTCGGGCTCTGCGCGCTGCACCGGATCGTCTGCGAGTGCGGCCCGATCGGTTTCCGTCAGGAGCCCCGTGGCGAGCCTCGCTCGATCCTCCTGAGCGTCGCGCCCGGCGATCAGCACACCTTCGGGGTGACGCTCGCGGCCGAGTTCTTCCGCCGTCACGGCTGGCAGGTCAGTAACCTCGCCGGTCTCGAGACCGGCTTCGTGCTCGAGCGCGTCGCCTCGACGAGCTACACGGCGGTCGGGTTTTCTCTGCACAACGAGAACTGCTTCGCGGCGCTCGCCGACGAGATCGTTAAGGTAAGGGAACGCACGTGCAACTCCGACATGCTCGTGCTCGTGGGTGGCGACTACTTCGCACGCAATCCCGCGACAGTCGTCGAGGTCGGCGCCGATCTGTCGGCGAGCGATGCGCATCGTGCCGTGTTCGCCGCCGAGAAGGCGCTCGACAGCATGCAGACCGCGGACTGAGAGGGTCGGTGGAAGCGTGCAAGAACGGTAGCGTCGCCGCCTTCCGGCGACGCCCGTCTCGCCGGTACGCGTCGGCACGAGGTGGCACGCACAGATGAGCAGATTCCAGTCACCTAGCGAGAGCCTGGGCACGCTCGACGCGCCACGCGCGGCGGATCTGATCAGCGCGACCGCGGACATCGCGCTGGTGCTCGATCGGGACGGCACGATCACCGACATCTGTGCCACCAGCGAGGTCTTCGCCGGTCACGAAGTCACGGCCTTGATCGGACGACCCTGGATCGAGACCGTCACCGTCGAGTGTCGCGACAAGGTCGCCGACATCCTCGCCGCTACCGGCGAGGATGCTTCGCGCCAGCGCCAGATCAACCAGCGTCTGGAGGACGGCACCGAGCTCCTCGTGCTCTACAGCACGATCACGTTGAACGCCCAGGGCGAGCGACTCGCCGTCGGCAAGGATCTCTCCTCCCTGACCCAACTCCAGCAGCGTCTGGTCAATGTCCAGCAGTCGATGGAGCGCGACTACGCTCGCTTGCGCCAGTTCGAGACGCGCTACCGGATGTTGTTCCAGAGCTCCGGCGAGGCGATCCTGATCGCCCACGCCACGACGCTGCGCGTCATCGAGGCCAACCCCGCCGCCTGCCGCCTGCTCGGCACCACCGAGCGCAAGCTCGTCGGCAGCGGTTTCATGCGCTGGTTCGACGAGTCGGTCCGGGCGCCGCTGGAGGGGGCGATCGGCATGGCCCGACTCGACGGCAAGCCGATCACGCTGGAGTTGGGCGAGGGGTCGCTGGCGCTCGGCGTGACGCTGTCGGTGTTCAAGACCGACAGCCACGGGCACCTGCTGGTACGTCTGCGTGACACGGACGTCGAGGCGGTGGCCGAGCAGCCGCTCTCCGAGCAGACGCGGCGCCTCGCCTCGCTCATCGAGAGCGCCCCCGACGGGCTCGTGGTCACCGACATCGACGGGGCCATCGTCGCGGCCAACACCGAGTTCCTCGATCTGGCGCAATTGACCGGCACCGAGGCGGCGATCGGGCGCACGCTCGCCAGCTGGCTGGGGCAGGGCAGCATCGATTACCAGATCATCATGGCGAGTCTGCGCGAGCACGGCTCGATCCGGCTCTACGCCACGCGCCTGCGCGGCGAGTTCGGGTCGGTCACCGACGTCGAGGTCTCGGCGGTACCGCTGCGCGCCGGCGAGATCGACTGCATCGGTTTCGCGATCCGCGACATCGGTCACCGGGTGGCCGCCAACGACGAGCAGCCCGGTCTCACCCCACGCTCGATCGATCAGCTCACCCAACTCGTCGGACGCGTGCCGCTCAAGGAGTTGGTGCGCGAGTCGACCGAGCTGATCGAGCAGCTGTGCATTCAGGCGGCGTTGAAGCTGACGAACAACAATCGGGCGTCGGCCGCCGAGATGCTCGGCCTCAGCCGCCAGAGCCTCTACGTGAAGCTTCGCCGCTACGCGCTCGAAGACGAGGACGATCCGGCCGCCTGAGCGCGCTCGAGCGCGGCCGCCGAGAACGGGACGGAACGGGCGGGACGGAACGGAACGGTTTCGAGATTCCCGCGGCGGTGAGCCGAGCACCCCCCGAACGATTCTTCGCCGTGCGATCCACCGGCCCGACGCCGCGAGGTCGCCAGCCGCGGCCGCCACGGCGCCCGGCCCTCCCCGGCGGCGGGGTCCGGTCGTGCCGACGACCCGCGCGACGACCCGCGCCGACGACCTGCGCCGATCACTCGTGCCGATCACTCGTGCCGATCACTCGTGCCGATCACTCGTGCCGATTACTCGTGCCGATTACTCGTGCCGACGGCTCGTGCCGGACGAGACGATCGAGCGGACGCTTTTGCTGCTTGACAGACATGAGTGTCAAGTTTAGTTTACGCTCCATGCCGAGCCGGAACCCCGCGCTGTCGAACGCTCCCGCCTACCCAGCACCGGCGGCGGTGCTGCGGTTGCTCAAGCCGGTCACGTGGTTTCCGCCGATGTGGGCCTTTCTCTGCGGGGTCGTCTCGAGCGGGGAGGCGGTCGGGCCGCGGCTCGGGCTGCTCGCGCTCGGCGTGCTCCTGACCGGCCCGTTGGTCTGCGCGACGAGTCAGGCGGTCAACGACTGGTTCGACCGACATGTCGACGCCATCAACGAACCCGATCGACCGATCCCGAGCGGTCGCGTGCCGGGGCGTTGGGGGCTCGGCATCGGCGTGCTCTGGAGCGTGCTGTCGCTGGTCGTGGCCAGTGTGCTCGGCCCGGTCGTGCTCGCCGCCGCGATCCTCGGGCTCGTGCTCGCCTGGGCCTACAGCGCTCCCCCGGTGCGGCTCAAGAGCAACGGCTGGTGGGGTAACGCCGCGGTCGCCGCCTGCTACGAGGGCTTGCCCTGGATCACGGGGGCGGCGGTCATGCTCGGCGGGGCGCTGCCCGACGGGCGCATCCTCCTCGTCGCGGCGCTCTACAGCATCGGCGCTCACGGCATCATGACGCTCAACGACTTCAAGTCGATCGGCGGCGATACCGAGCTCGGGGTCCGCACTCTGCCGGTGCAGCTCGGCGCGGACGGGGCGGCGAGAGTCGCCTGCCTCGTCATGGCCGGCGCCCAGGTGCTCGTGATCCTCTGCCTGGTCGTGTGGGGGCAGCCTCTGTTCGCCGCCGCCGTCGCGGTGCTGCTCGGCCTGCAGGGGCTCGCGATGCGACGCTTCCTCGGCGATCCGGTGGCCCACGCCCTCTGGTACAGCGCCACTCGCGTCCCGCTCTACGTGCTCGGCATGCTCGTCGCGGCGTTCGCGCTGCGGCCGCTCGTCTGAAATCCGGAGACCTTCCCATGTTCGCCTCCGCCACCGTACGCTCCGCCACCGCGCGATCCGGGCCGGCCGGCTCGAACGAGTCTTCCTCGGCGGCCGCCGCCGCGCCGACCGCCGTTCGTTCCCTCGGCTGGTTCGGCGTGTTCCGGCTCGGGTTGGTGCAGACCGCCCTCGGGGCGATCGTGGTGCTGACCACGTCGACGATCAACCGGGTCATGGTGGTCGAGCTGGCGCTACCGGCGCTACTGCCCGGTCTGCTCGTCGGCCTGCACTACGCGGTGCAGCTGACACGCCCGCGCATGGGCCACGGGTCGGACCGGGGCGGACGCCGAACCCCCTGGATCGTCGGCGGCATGGCGGTGCTCGCCGTCGGTGGTGCCCTCGCCGCCGTCGCGACGGCGCTCGCCGCGAGCCTCCCGGCCGCCGGCATCGCGCTCGCCGTTCTCGCCTTCGTCATGGTCGGGCTCGGGGTCGGCTGCGCGGGTACCTCGCTGCTGGTGCTGCTCGCCACGTCGGTCACTCCCCGCTATCGGGGCGCCGCGGCGACGACGGTCTGGGTCATGATGATCGTCGGCTTCATCGTCACGGCGATCGTCGCCGGCGCGCAGCTCGATCCGTTCTCCCTGGAGCGTCTCGTCGTCGTCACCGCCACGGTCTCTCTCGTCGCCTTCACCGTCGCCTGTCTCGCCGTGTACGGGGTCGAGCGGCGGGTCAGCGGCGGGGCCGGGCGCAACGTCGTCGTCGGGGTGGAGACGGCGGCCGACGAGCGGGCGGTCGACGGCCAGGCCGATCGCGGCGCGAATGGCGAGCCGGTGAACGACAAGACCGACCCCGACGGTTTCCGCGAGGCGCTGCGCTCGGTCTGGGCGGAGCCCGAGGCGCGCCGCTTCAGCGTGTTCGTGTTCGTCTCTATGCTCGCCTACAGCGCTCAGGATCTGATCCTCGAGCCGTTCGCGGGCGCCGTCTTCGGCATGACCCCCGGGCAGAGCACGCAGCTCTCCGGCGCCCAGCACGGCGGCGTCCTCCTCGGCATGCTCGCCGTCGCCCTGGCCACCGTGGCGCTGCGCGGACGGCGGCTCGGCTCGCTGCGTTTCTGGACCGTCGCCGGCTGCCTGGGCTCGGCGGCGATGCTGCTCGCGCTCGCCGGCGGCGGGCTCGTCGGCGAGCGTTTCCCGCTCCGCGGCGCGGTGTTCGCCCTGGGCGTGGCCAACGGCAGCTTCGCGGTCGCCGCCATCGGCTCGATGATGGATCTGGTCGGCCGCGGTGGCCGGCGCCGCGAAGGGGTGCGCATGGGGCTGTGGGGCGCGGCGCAGGCGATCGCCTTCGGCGCCGGCGGCGTGCTGGCGACATCGGCGGTCGACGCGAGTCGGCTCCTGATCGGCGACATGGCGCTCGCCTACGGGTTCGTCTTCGCGCTGCAGGCCCTGCTGTTCGTTCTCGCCGCGCGGCTCGCCCTTGGCGTCTACCGACCGGCCCGACCCGAGATCGCCCGACCGCTACCGGCCGGGCGCATGATCCTGGAGACACAAGCGTGAACACGCCCTTGCACGACACCGTACCCGGCGCACCGAGCACCGACCCCGTCGCGAACGGGGCCGCCGACGCATCGCTCGAGACCTACGACGCCGTCGTCGTGGGCGGCGGGCCGGCCGGGGCGACCGCCGCCCACGAGCTCGCTCGGAGCGGACACCGTGTGTTGCTGCTCGACCGGGCGGGGCGCACCAAACCCTGTGGCGGGGCCGTTCCGCCACAGCTCCTCGCCGACTTCGACGTGCCGCGCGACGTGCTCGAGGCCGAGGTCGACGCCGCGCGCATGATCTCCCCGAGCGCCCGCGCCGTCGACATGCCGATCGACATCGGTTTCGTCGGCATGGTCGATCGCGGGAGCTTCGACGAGTGGCTGCGCGCGCGGGCGGCGAAGGGCGGATGCGAGCGGGCCACCGGCACGTTCACCGGGTTCGGCGAGTCGGACGGGACGAGCGTGGTGGTCCGCTACCGCGGCGGGAGGAAGGGCGAGGGAGGTGCGCAGGAGGCGGCGGTTCGCGCGCGTTTCGTCATCGGCGCCGACGGGGCGACATCGAAGGTCGGTCGGGCCGCGGTCCCGGGGGCGGACAAGATGAAGAGCGTCTTCGCCTACCACGAGATCGTCGAGGCACCGGGACCGGAGAACCGGCACGTCGACCCGCGCCGCTGCGATGTCGTCTACGATGGCGTGCTCTCCCCCGACTTCTACAGCTGGATCTTCCCTCACGGGCATGTCGTCAGTGTCGGCACGGGGACGGCGAAGCAGGGGTTCGGGATCCGTGGGGCGGTCACCGAGCTCCGCCGCCGCACGGGTCTCGATCAGGCGAGGACGATCCGCACCGAAGGGGCGCCCATTCCGATGAAGCCGCTCCGACGCTGGGACGACGGTCGCCACGTGCTGCTGACGGGGGACGCCGCCGGCGTCGTCGCGCCGTCCTCGGGCGAGGGCATCTTCTACGCGATGGCCTGCGGGAGGATCGCCGCCGAGACCGTGGCCGAGGCGCTCGCGAGCGGGGACGCGCGCGTGCTGAAGAGGGCGCGCAAGCGCTTTCTCAAGGCGCACGGCAAGGTCTTCCTGGTGCTCGGCATCATGCAGCGATTCTGGTACTCGAGCGACAAGCGGCGCGAGCGCTTCGTGACGATGTGCGACGACCCGGACGTGCAGCGTCTGACCTGGGAGGCGTACCTCAACAAGCGTCTGGTGCGGCGTGATCCGATGGCCCACGTGAAGATCTTCTTCAAGGATCTCGGACACCTCATCGGCATCGTTCCCGCGTCGCGCTGAGGTGCCGAACCTCGGCGGCTGGACGCCCTACGCGGTCATCACGGGCCTGATGGTCGTGGTCGCCGTCGCCGGCGGGCTGGCGACCGATGTCGGGCCGTGGTACCGCGGGCTCGTCAAGCCGTCGTGGCAACCCCCCGACTGGCTGTTCGGTCCTGCCTGGACGGTGATCTACGGCTTCATCGTCGCCGCGACGGGACAAGCCTGGAACCATTCCCCGGCCTCGACGCACACCGCTATCCTCTGGGTGGTCGGGGTGAACCTCGTGCTGAATATCGCCTGGAGCTTCCTCTTCTTCACGTTCCGTCGCCCTTCCTGGGCACTGGCCGAGGTGGCGCTGCTCTGGCTCTCGATCGTGGCGATGATGATCGTCTTCGCCGCGCACCGCCCGCTCGCCGCCTGGCTGCTCGCGCCGTACCTCGCCTGGGTCTCGTTCGCCGCCTACCTGACCTTGACGATCGTGCGGCTCAATCCGAACGACGGTGCCGCCGCGGCGGGCTGAGATTCCGCCGGATGGCTCGGCGTCGAAGGGCATCGAGCGTATCGCCGATCGATCGCCCGGCCGATTCCAGCGCGTCCTCGGCGACCGGTTCGGCGCCGAGGCAGCTGATACACTCCGGCGTCGACGGCGCCTTCCGGTACCGTTCCCCGACCGTCCCGCACGGGTTCTGCGTTCGCCTGACCCGTGATCCGTTCCGGCCATGCCGGCGCCCTCCCCGGTGCCCTCGCGTGGCGCGCACCCGACGCAACCGATCAGGAGCCACTCCGTGCTGATAGGCGTACCGAAGGAGACCCATCCCGGCGAGAGGCGCGTGGCGCTGACTCCCGCGACCGCGCGCGATATCGCCAAGCTCGGCCACGAGCTGCTGGTCGAGGCCGGTGCCGAAGCGGAGGCCGACTTCCCCGACGAGGCCTATCGCGAGGCGGGCGTCGAGGTGGTGCAGGACGCCGCGACGCTCCACGAACGAGCGGAGATGATCATGAGGGTGCGGGCGCCCGCTCGGCGCGAAGGCGGTGCGGACGAGGTCGGGATGCTCCGCGAGGGGCAGACGTTGGTCAGCTTCTTCTGGCCGGCGCAGAACGAGGAGCTGCTCGCCGAGCTCGCCGAGAAGAACGTCACCGTGCTCGCGATGGATGCGGTACCGCGCATCTCGCGGGCGCAGAAGCTCGACGCGCTGTCCTCGATGGCCAACATCGGTGGCTACCGCGCCGTGGTCGAGGCGGCCAACCAGTTCGGACGCTTCTTCACCGGGCAGGTGACCGCCGCGGGCAAGGTGCCGCCGGCGAAGGTGCTCGTCATCGGCGCGGGTGTCGCGGGGCTCGCGGCGATCGGCGCCGCGCGAGGCATGGGGGCGATGGTACGCGCCTTCGACACCCGCCCCGAGGTCGCCGAGCAGGTCGAGAGCATGGGGGCGGAGTTCCTGATGCTCGAGTTCGAGGAGGAGGATGACGGGGAGGAGACCGGCGGCTACGCCAAGGTCATGAGCGAGGAGTTCATCGCCGCGGAGATGGCGCTCTTTCGCGAGCAGGCGAAAGAGGTCGACATCGTCATCACCACCGCGCTCATCCCCGGCCGTCCGGCGCCGGAGCTCTGGACGCGGGACATGGTCGAGTCGATGAAGCCGGGCAGCGTCGTCGTCGATCTCGCCGCCGAGCAGGGCGGAAACTGCAAGTTGACCAAGGCCGACGAGGTGATCGAGCACGAGGGCGTGCGCATCGTCGGCTACACCGATCTGCCGAGCCGCATGGCCGCGCAATCGAGCCAGCTCTACGGTACCAACCTTCGTCACCTGCTCACCGATCTGACACCCGAGAAGGACGGGGCGGTCGACGTGAACATGGACGACGAGGTCATCCGCGGGACCACCGTCGCCAAGGGCGGACTGGTCACCTGGCCGCCACCGCCGTCGAAGGTCTCGGCGAAGCCGAAGAAGCCGCCGGCGAAGAAGCCTGCCGAGGAGGATCCCGAGGCCACCGCCGCCGCCCAGGCCGCCGCGAAGAAGGCCGCCGGCAGCCGCCTGCTGAGCGGGGCGGTCGTCGCGGGTATCGCGCTCTTGCTCGTCGGCAGCGTCGCCCCGGCCGACTTCATGAGTCACTTCACCGTCTTCGTGCTGGCCATCTTCGTCGGCTACCAGGTCGTCTGGGCCGTGACCCCGGCGCTGCACACGCCGCTGATGAGCGTCACCAACGCGATCAGCGGCATCATCATCGTGGGGGCACTGCTGCAGATCTCCTCGGTGTCGGGCACGGTGGTGTTCCTGGCCGCCGTCGCGACGCTGATCGCGAGCATCAACATCGGCGGGGGCTTCCTGGTCACCGAGCGCATGCTCAAGATGTTCCGAAGGGACTGACGGGGAAGAGACGGACATGAACTCAGGCATGGTCACGTCGGCGTACATCATCGCCGCCATCCTCTTCATCTTGAGCCTCGCGGGGCTCAGCCGCCAGGAGACGGCACGGCGCGGCAACCGCTTCGGTATCGCCGGCATGACGAACGCGGTGCTCGCGACGGTCTTCAGCGAAGGCGTCACCGAGTACGGCACGCTGATCCTCATGGGGGCGATCGGTGGCACCATCGGCGCGGTGT
>Ga0114952_1002750_pt1 | contig 13148 bp, 13 predicted proteins | sample SidtaG_2_FD_87303 | JGI IMG/M metagenome (GOLD analysis project Ga0114952, IMG submission 87303) | Marine algal microbial communities from Sidmouth, United Kingdom - Sidmouth_Asex2 metaG | ecosystem: Host-associated > Algae > Red algae > Unclassified | place: Sidmouth, United Kingdom | collected... | reverse complement strand
GGCACAATGATCGAACAGCTCGCCGATTGTTTGATGAAGAGTGAGGGTTAGCTTACCGTTGACCTCTATCATAAGTTGCTTATGCTGAGTCGCAGCTGAGGAAAAGGGTCGCATGTTTTTACTACTGTTTTCGGCGTTGCAACCTGCGCTGGACGTTCCAAACACTTCATCTGTTGCTGAAGCAGCGGCAGTTGATGCCGCGCCTGCTCTACCAGTATCTGGCGAATCAGAGATAGTAACCATACCTAAACTGTATCCGGTGGTCATTTCCATCGACAAGGAAGTCGGCTCCAAAGTTAGCACGTCCAAAGATTTCTTCCCGATTAGTTTGGCGAAACCAGTCATCATAAATGGCACGGAGATTATCCCAGCTGGCACCAAAGGTGTCGGCCAAGTTGTTCATGCTAAAAAAGGTGGCTTCGGCGGAAGCGCTGGCGAGCTTGTATTGGCGGCGCGATATTTAGAATTTGCGGGAAAGAAGATCCCGCTGCGCAGTTTTGAATTTATTGAGGCCGATGACGAACGGTTGGCCCGCGGAAAAGATAACACAGAATCTGCAATGATAGCGTCTATGATAATAGCACCGCTCGGCTTTCTAATCGGCGGCGGCAATACGATTGTTCAGCCAGGTAGGCTTGCTGATGCAAAACTACGCGAAGATACTGAATTGCCAGCCATTACACCGGCCGCGCCCAAGGTAGCGGTGCCTGAAGCAGAGGCTGCGACAACTAACACAGAAGTAGATAACGAGGATGAGGAGTAGAGATTATGGGTAGTAAATTTATAATGGCGGCATTTCTGGCCGCATCGCTAACAGCGCCGACAATGGTATCGGCCAAAAGCAGTAAGAAAACTGTATCAACATATGAAATTCCAACCCCGCCAGAGGGCCAGGGCCAGATAATCTTTTATCGTACCGGCGCAATGATGGGTGCGGCGCTTGGTTGCTCCGTCAACAAAGACGGCGAGCGGCTGAGCTCGCTAGGGCTAGGCAAATATTTCCGCTATATCACCACGCCTGGTGAGCATACCTTCATGGCGAAAAGCGAAGCAAAAGATTTCGTGACGGTCGAAGTCGAGCCGGATGAAACCGAATTTGTGCGCTGTAAAATCAAAATGGGCTTTATGGTAGGTCGGCCGAACTTGGGCCCAAGCTCCGAAAAAGAGTTTCGCAAAAAGTATAAAAAGCCAAAGCTGGTCGACGCCGATGATATGACCGATGAAATCCGCGCGATTAACTATCCCGAACTGGCGGACGCAGAAGACGCGGTAGAAATCGAAGGCGATGAAATGGAGTCAGCTAACGCGGTGGAGGCTGAGGTTGAGGCTGAGGCAGCTAACGCGGTGGAGGCTGAAGTTGGGGCTGAGGCAGCTAACGCGGTGGAGGCTGAGGTTGAAGCTGCAACTGCGGCTGAAACCGGAACACGGGCCGGCGCGGACAGCGCAGGTGAAGTTGTCGCCCCCGATCCTGAGGTTGATTCGGCAGAGGCCGTTGCCGAACCCACAATATAAAGTATCTTTGCCATGACCCCAACCGAAGCCGTCACATCGCGCCGGTCGGTTCGGCAATTTATTGACAAGCCCGTGGAGCGCGAGAAGCTGGAGCGCGTGCTGGCAAAGGCGCAATATGCGGCATCGGGCGGGAATACGCAGCCATGGTCGGCGATCATTGTGACGGGCGATCGGCTCGCCGATATCACCGCAAAGGTCAAAGCAAAGGCAAAGACCGCGCCTGCGGGGGAAGGCGGCGAATATGCGATCTATCCTGCCGAGCTTGATGGCCGGTATGAGGTGCAGCGGCGCGCGATTGGAAAGGCTATGTTCGACAGCGTCGGGCTGGCGCGCGAAAATAAGGCCGGGCGTATTGCGCAGATGTTCAAAAACTGGGACGGGTTCGGCGCGCCGGTGCAGCTGTTCACATACTGCCCCCGGTATATGGGCCCGCCGCAATGGAGCGATATGGGCATGTGGCTGCAAACCGTCATGATCCTGTTGCGCGAAGAGGGGCTGGATAGCTGCGCGCAGGAAATATGGGCGATGTATGGCACCTATATGCGTGCGCTGCTGAATATCGATGACGATCATATCTTTTTCTGCGGAATGGCAATCGGCTACCGCGACGAAGATGATCCGATCAACAATTTTGAACGGCCGCGCCAGCCGATTGACGATGTCGTGCAGTGGGACGGGTGGTGAAGGCTTGACCTTCCCTGCCCCTTCGCGCAACGCTTCGCGCGATGACGGACCTGAAATTATTTAACAGCCTGACGCGCAAACTGGAAACGTTTCAACCTGTCCATGACGGTGAAGCGCGCGTCTATACCTGCGGGCCGACGGTGTATAATTATCCGCATATCGGCAATATGCGCGCCTATGTTTTTGCCGATACGCTGGGCCGTGCGCTATCCTTTTCAGGCTATGATCTCAATCATGTGATCAACATTACCGATGTGGGCCATCTTACCGATGATGGCGATGCGGGCGATGACAAGATGGAAAAGATGGCGCGGGAAAAAGCGCAGAGCATCTGGGACATTGCGCAGCATTATACCGATGCGTTCAAGGCCGATGTCGAGGCGCTTAATATCCGCGAGCCAGCGCGCTGGTCCGTCGCCACCGATTATGTGCCGGCAATGATTGAATTTGCGAAAAGCATCGCGGACAAGCATTGCTATGAATTGGACAGCGGATTATATTTCGATGTCTCGACGGTTGACGATTACGGCCGCCTCGCCCGTGCGGCAACCGAAGAAAGCGCCAATGAACAAGAAGGCCGGATCGAGGCTGTTGCGGGCAAGCGCAACGCCGCGGATTTTGCGATCTGGCGCAAAACTCCGGATGGCGAAACACGGCAGATGGAATGGGACAGCCCGTGGGGGCCGGGCGCACCGGGCTGGCATCTGGAATGCAGCGTGATGTCAAAAGAGCTGCTCGGCTTTCCGTTCGACATCCATACCGGCGGCATTGACCACCGCGAAATCCACCATGCCAATGAGATCGCACAGAATCAGGCGATTGAAGGATATGGCGCGGGATGCGGCGGTTTGGACTGTGCTGAACATTCGGGCGCAAATATCTGGATGCACAATAATTTCCTGATCGACCGCGCTGGCAAGATGAGCAAATCTTCAGGCGAATTTTTGCGCATACAGCTGCTCATCGACAAGGGTTTCCATCCCCTCGCCTACCGCATGATGTGCCTGCAGGCGCATTATCGCAGCGAGCTGGAGTTTAGCTGGGATAATCTGGCCGCCGCCTTCACGCGGTTGAAACGGTTGGTGATGGGGGCGGAAAATATTAAGGCGCGCATTGAGCACGCCGATATCGCATCCATCACAGGCCCCGATGGAAGCCTTGCCTCGCCATCGCAGCTACAACTGATTGCAAGTGACGTCGCGCCGAAACTTGAACCAATGCTCGGCAAATTTAGCGCGGCAATTCTCGACGATCTCGGCACCCCGCTCGCGCTAACTGCGTTGGAGGAGGTGATCGCGGCGAAGAAGGTCGATCCGGCGGCAAAGCTGAAACTGATAGCGGCGCTCGGCTCTGTTCTCGGCCTCGATCTGCTCGGTCTTTCACGCGAAGACCTTTGCATACGCCCGAAGGCAGCGACCTTGACCGAGGAGGAAATCGAAGCGCAGCTGGCCGCACGCAAACAGGCCCGCGCCGATAAGGACTTTGCGACATCGGATCGCATCCGCGACGAACTGACGGCCAAGGGTGTGGAGATTATGGATGGCGACCCTCTCGGTTGGGATTGGAAACCCGATGTCTAAAACGCCGCTTGTCGCCTCCGCGCTCATCCGCCCCTTGCTTGATGCGCGCTTGCCCGAATGGATTGAACCGCATTGGTATATGTCCAAAGAAGAAGGCATCGCGCTGGCGCCATTGGCAGAAATCGGCTGGTTTGACATGGTGGATCCGTTCGCAATGCGTGACATTATTACGCATGGCACCAATCTCAAATGGCTCAACAGTATTTATGCCGGTGTTGATATGATGCCATTGGAACAGTTGAAGGCGCAGGGCACGGTCGTTACCAATGGCGCGGGCATAAACGCCATTGCCATCGCCGAATATGTGATCATGGCAATGCTGAATATCGCCAAGGATTATCGCCGCGTTTTTGAAGCGCAGCAACGCCGCGAATGGCTTTTCGATTCGCCGGGAAAGATCGAACTGTATGAAAGCAAGGTGCTGCTGCTGGGCTATGGCGCGATCAGCCAGCATGTCGAAAAACGGTTGATCCCGTTCGGCGCAGACATAACCAAAGTGCGCCGCACGCCCGCGCCGGATGCATTAACGCCGCACGAATGGCGCGGGCGGCTGGCCGAATTTGACTGGGTGATCCTAGCCGTTCCATCGACGCCCGATACCAAAGGCATGATCGGCGCAGAGGAACTGGCAGCGATGAAGCCCACCGCATCGCTGATCAATATTGCGCGCGGCGATGTGATCGATCAGGGTGCGTTGATTACCGCGCTGGAGACGAAAGAAATCGCGGCCGCCTGGCTCGATGTCATGATACCGGAGCCGTTGCCCCCCGAACATCGGTTGTGGACCACGCCCAACGCGCATATCAGCTCGCATCTATCGGGACGCGCACAAACGCGCATGTTCGAACGCAGCGCAAACCGGTTCTTCGAAAATCTCGCGCGCTATGAGAATGGCCAAAGGCTGGAGCCGCAGGTCGATCTGGATATGGGATATTAAGGCCGCACTTCGATGCCAGACACGATAACCAACGGCGATAAATTTATCGGACAGCAGGAGCTGATTTCCAAGCTCGATCAGCCGGCTTTGCTATTGGATGGCGAACAGATAACGTTTGCAAATGACGCAGCGCGCAAGTTGCTGGGCAACCATATCACCGGTGCGAATGTGCGGCTCGCATTGCGCGCGCCGTCGGCGATTTCAACGGCATTATCGAACCGCCCCGGACGCACGCTTGTCCCGCGTATCGGGACGCCGGACAGCCTGTGGGAATTAAGCAGCCAGCCGCTAGGCGGACGGATCCGGCTGATGACGTTAAAGGATGTTTCCGCCGAACAGAGCATTGCCCGCATCCACGCCGATTTCGTCGCCAACGCAAGCCATGAATTGCGCACCCCGGTCGCCAGCATTTTGGGTTTCGCCGAGGCATTGCTTGATCCATCGACAGGCAGCAATACAGAAATGCGTAGCAAATTCCTCACCACGATACAACGCGAAGGCAAGCGTATGGAGGCCATGATCGCGGATCTGATGTCGCTGTCGCGGATTGAGGAAGAGAAGCACCGGCTGCCCGATATGCTGGTCGATCTGGCCGAGCTGTGCCGTAATACCTCGCATGAATTTGCCGAAAGCGACAACCTGGTTGTCGAAGTGCCTGATCACATGTGCCATATATATGGCGATGAAGCGCGGTTGCGACAAATGCTGCGCAATTTGATCGACAACGCCGTTAAATACAGCCGCGCTGATGGCGATGTCACGCTTTCGCTTGAACAGACGAAGGGCGGATGGGCGGTTATCAAAGTGCATAATCACGGCCCTCCCATTCCCGCACAAATGCTGCCCCGGTTGACCGAGCGTTTTTTCCGCGTTGATGAAGCGCGCAGCAAGGCGGTGGGCGGTACCGGCCTTGGCCTGTCGATCGTCAAACATATCGTCATCCGGCACCGGGGCAGATTGAATATCGACAGCAGCGCAGAATCCGGAACCACTTTTGAAGCCGTGTTTCCTTTGCACAAAAAATAACCGCTCAAGGCAATCGTTCGCGCACATGCCGTCCACCGCGCCATCGCTGTCATAAAACTGTAACATTATCATGGTGTGCTAATGACGCAGCTGCCGAAATCGCTGCGGGGAAAACATCCCAGAGCAGAGAAAAGCTCCGATATTCGGTAGGATAGAGTTTTATGCGATCACCAAGAGTTCTATTAACAGGCGCTGCATGTATCGGATTCGCCGTCAGCACTGTTCCTTCATCGGCGCAGGACAACAGCGAGGATCTGGAAACGCTTCGGGCCGAAGTGGCCGATCTGAAAGCGCAATTGGCTGCGTTGGCGGCCAAGGTTAACGCGAGCGAACAACGCGCGCCCACCGCTGCACCGGAAGTAAAATGGAAAGGCGCGCCTGAACAAAAGAGCGCAGGCGGATGGAGCTTCAAACCGCGCGGCCGCATTCTATTTGACGCGGCCACCGTCAATGCGCCCGGATCGATTACCAACGATGGCACTGGATTTTCGAACGAGGCACGCCGCGTGCGCTTGGGCGTTTCCGGCACGGTGCCCGGTGGGTTCGGCTACAAGCTGGAGGCGGATTTTGCAGGCGGCGGTGCGGAACTGACTGACGCATATGTCCAATATGCAGATGGCGGGCTGAAAATCATCGCTGGCCAGCATAATAATTTTCAGGGGCTGGAGGAATTAACCAGTTCAAACGACACCAGCTTCATCGAGCGCGCCGCATATACAGATGCGTTTGATCTTCAGCGCAAAATCGGTTTGTCTGCGCAGTATAAAGCGGGACTGCTGTTGCTGCAGGGCGGTGTTTTTACTGACAATGTCAGCGACCTTGATAGCGATGGAAATGACAGCATCGGATTCGATGGCCGCATAGTAATCATGCCTAAATTCGGCGAGGCGCAGACCCATTTCGGCGCCAGCTATCATTTGACCAATTTGGGCGACGGGATCGACAGCCGCCGATACCGCCAGCGACCATTGGTCCACAGCACCGACATCCGCTTTATCAACACGGGTAATATCGGCGACGCCAAAACTGAGGAAAGCTACGGTCTGGAAGCGGCAATTATCGCTGGCCGTTTTCATGCTGTCGCAGAATCGCACTGGCTGACACTGAACCGCCGGGCAGGCAATCTCGATCCAACATTCTTTGGCGGATCAATCGAGGCCGGCATGTTCCTGACCAATGACACGCGCGATTACAAGGACGGCCTGTTCAAAGGAATAAAGGTGCGCAATCCGGTTGGCGGGGGCGGGCTTGGCGCGTTACAAATCAATGTGCGCTACGATCATCTCGATCTTGTTGATGCAGGAATCATCGGCGGCATTCAGGATAGCTATCAGGCATCACTGATATGGACTCCAATCGATTACATCCGCTTACTCATAAATTATGGCAAGCTGGATTATGATCAGGCGGCCATAACGGCGGCAGGCAGCGGCGATTATGATGTCGATGTTTTCGGCGCACGTTTTCAGGTGTCCTTCTGATGCGGAGCGCAGCAACTATCCACAGTTTTTATTCGCTAAATTGATTATCAACCTGTCCGTGAACCGGCATGTCACATAACTGTCATGCAGATATCATAACGCGGCCAGACATATGGGAGCACATGCATAATGGGTAACGTTTTGAAAATTGGTCTGGTCGCGGTATCCACCGCTGTTTTGGCAGCTTGTGGCGGCGGTGGCAGCGGCGCGGATAGCCGCGATTCTGTGAGCATTGTCGGTTCTTCGACAGTGTATCCCTTCTCCGCCGCTGTGGCAGAGCAAACCGCAAAAGACCATGAGGGCATCAAAACGCCAAAGGTCGAATCCACCGGAAGCGGCGCCGGGATGAAGCTGTTTTGCAGCGGGCTGGGCGCAGGAACGCCCGACGTGTCGAACGCATCACGCCAGATAAAACTCAGCGAATTTGAAGATTGTCAGGCCAATGGCGTGACCGATGTGATTGAAGTGCAGGTTGGGCTGGACGGAATTGCCTTTGCGCAATCGAAAGACGGGCTGGACATCGAGCTGACGCCGCAGGATGTGTATAAGGCGCTGGCCGCAAATCCATATGGCAAGCCGCAAACCGCGAAAAACTGGTCGGATATAAACCCCGCATTCCCGAATGAGCCGATCAGCGTATATGGCCCGCCAACAACATCGGGTACGCGCGATGCGCTGGCCGAATTGATATTGGAAGCAGGATGCAAGGCAGACCCGGCGATGGCCGAGTTGAAAAAAAGCGATGAGGATAAATATGACGCGGTCTGCACCGAAGTGCGTGAAGACGGCGGCTATATCGACGGCGGCGAGAAGGACAATCTGATCGTCAAGAAAATCGCCGACAATCCAAAAACGATTGGCGTGTTCGGTTTTTCCTTCCTTGAAGAAAATATGGACACATTGCGCGGAATTAAAATGGGCGGCGTCGAACCGACTTACGCGAATATATCCGATTTCTCATATCCCGGCGCACGGCCACTATATATGTATGTGAAGAAAGCGCATCTGGATGTTATCCCGGGGCTAAAAGAATATCTGAACACATGGCCCACCGTATGGGGCATGGACGGGCTTCTGAAAACCAAAGGCATGGTCGTCTCGCCAGAACAAACGCGCAAGGATTATGCCGAACGGATTGCAAATCTGGTGGTCGTAAAGGCTGAAGACCTGAAATAAACCAGCGGTCCGATTGACGCTTAACCGGGGGGCCAATGGCACCAGTTTTCATTATCCTGTGTGCATTGGGCCTCGGCCTTGTCGGATGGTTTACCGCGCGGGCAAAGGCGCGGACGCTGTTTACCGGCCGTGGGTCGATGCATTCGCTACCCAGCTATCACGGTTGGAATGTCGCGCTGTGGATTATCCTGCCTGCGTTGGTTATCTGGAGCATCTGGCAGTTTATATCGCCCGGCCTGATTGAAGCGGAAGCATTGGCCAGCCCGGCAGCAGCAGCATTGCCCGATGCGGGAATGCTGCGCTCTGCCATCCTGTCGGAAGCGCAAAAGCTGGCGGATGATCCGGACGCCATAGTTTTTAATCCGGCGGCAAAGGAAATGGTGCCAGCGGTCAGCGCAGCGGTATCGAAATATAACTGGATCGGGGCCGGGCTGACGCTGCTGTTCGCATTCGTCGGCGGTGCCTATGCATTCAGCCGGGTCAAGGCGGCATATCCGGCAAGAAGCCTCGTTGAACGCACCGTTATGACGGCTTTGTTCATCGCATCGCTGATCGCGATCCTGACCACTTTTGGCATTATCGCCTCGCTGATTTTTGAAACCGGCGTGTTTTTCAGCTATGTCAGCCCGATTGATTTCCTGTTCGGCACGCATTGGGCGCCTGATCCCTTTGCGCCGGTTACAGACAATATCGGCGATAAATACGGCGCAATCCCGCTATTTTGGGGAACGATTTTCATCGGCGCGATTATCGCGATGATTGTGGCCATTCCGCTGGGCCTGATGAGCGCGATTTATCTTACGCAATATGCCAGCGCCGAACTGCGTAAGGTGATGAAGCCCGTTCTGGAAATTCTCGCCGGCATCCCCACAGTGGTTTACGGCTATTTCGCGGCATTGACTGTAGCGCCGCAGGTTCGCGATTTCGCGCTGTATGTTGGTATGGACAATCCATCGACCGAAAGCGCGCTGGCCGCAGGGCTGGTAATGGGCATCATGATAATACCTTTTGTATCATCCATGGCAGATGACAGCATCAGCGCAGTGCCAAGCGCGATGCGCGATGGATCGCTGGCGATGGGCGCGACGAAATCAGAAACGATCAAAAAAGTGCTGATACCCGCTGCGCTTCCCGGAATTGCAGCAGGCATCATGCTGGCGGTCAGCCGCGCGATCGGCGAGACGATGATCGTGTATATGGCGGCAGGCGCAGCGGCCAATCTCTCAGCAAATCCGCTCGATTCCATGACAACGGTTACCTTCCAGATCGCCAATCTGTTGAAAAGCGATGGCGCGTTTGATCATCCTGCCACACTGGCGGCATTCGCGTTGGGGCTGGTGCTGTTCATTGTGACGCTGCTGCTTAATATTATCGCGCTGCGCATTGTGAACCGTTTCCGGGAGGCTTATGAATGAGCAATAGCGTGTCTATCTGGCAGACCGAGGCCATGACCGGCCGGGTGAAAAAACGCTATAATGCCGAACGGCGTTTTAAGGCGCTGGGCATGGCGGCCATTATTATATCCGCGCTGTTTCTCGTCTATCTGCTGGGCACCATGTTGGCCGAGGGGCTGGGCGGGCTTGACTGGAGCTTCATCGTTAATTCGGATGCAACGACGCCTGACGATGCTGGCATCTGGGGCGCTTTGAAGGGTTCGTTTTTCACGATGATCGTCACCTTGTCGCTCGCCTTCCCGCTGGGCGTGTTGGCGGCCATATATCTTGAGGAATTTGCCGCGCGTAATCGCTGGATCGGCTGGATCGAAGTGTCGATAAACAATCTGGCCGCCGTACCGTCGATCATCTTCGGGTTGCTGGGTCTCGCAGTATTTATCCAGACGATGCATCTGCCGCGATCATCTGCATTGGTGGCCGGGATGACGCTGGCGCTGATGACTTTGCCGGTGATTGTGATCGCCGGGCGCAATGCAATTGCCGCCGTGCCGCCATCAATCCGCGACGCCGCGTTAGCGGTAGGGGCGAGCAAGGTGCAGACAGTGTTCCACCACGTATTGCCGCTTGCGCTCCCCGGTATCCTGACCGGCACGATTATCGGCATGTCCCGCGCGTTGGGCGAAACGGCGCCGTTGCTGCTGATCGGGATGCAGGCATTTGTCGCGACCCCGCCCGATGGCATCCGTGATAGCGCCACGGTGTTGCCGATGCAGGTTTTCCTGTGGTCCGACGAAATTGACAAGGGCTTTGTCCAGACCACGTCTGCTGCTATTCTGGTGTTGCTGGTATTTCTGGTCACGATGAACGGGCTGGCAATCTATCTGCGCAATCGATTTGAAACCCGCTGGTAATGGCGAGAGAGATCAACATATAATGTCAAAAGAAACGATCAAAATCTCTGCCCGCGACGTCGATGTTTTCTACGGTACAAAACAAGCGATAAACGCGGTCTCGATCGATATATCGAAAGAATATGTCACGTCTTTTATCGGCCCTTCTGGCTGCGGCAAATCGACATTTCTGCGCGCGCTGAACCGGATGAATGATACCATTCCGTCTTGCACGGTCACCGGTAAGATCGAACTGGATGGGGAGGATATCTACGCCGACAGAATGGATGTGGTGCAGCTGCGCGCCCGTGTTGGCATGGTGTTTCAAAAGCCGAACCCATTTCCTAAATCGATCTACGAAAATGTCGCTTATGGCCCGCGCATTCACGGGCTGTCGGGTAGCAAAGACGAGCTGGACGCGATTGTTGAAAAATCGCTGACCCGCGCCGGGCTTTGGGAAGAAGTGAAGGACAGGCTGGCCGATCCCGGCACTGCGCTTTCGGGCGGGCAGCAGCAGCGGCTGTGCATTGCGCGCGCCATTGCGGTCAGCCCGGAAGTAATCCTGATGGACGAACCGTGTTCTGCGCTCGATCCGATTGCAACCGCGCGGATTGAGGAATTGATAGACGATCTGAAGGGCCGTTATGCCATCGTGATCGTCACGCATTCAATGCAGCAGGCGGCGCGTGTTTCGCAGCGCACGGCATTCTTTCATCTGGGAACGATGGTCGAATATGGAAAGACAAACAAGATTTTCACCAATCCGGAAAAAGAGCGCACCAAAGATTATATTACGGGCCGCTACGGATAAACTCGCGGGCAAATGCCCCATTAGGAACGCAGACTATGGCTGAACATACAGTAAAGGCTTTTGACGACGAGATTCAAAAACTGCGCGGGTTGATCGCGGAAATGGGCGGATTGGCCGAGGTGGCTATCGCCGATTCAATCGACGCATTGTTGACGCAGGACAGCGCAAAGGCGCAGGCCGTTATCGACAATGATCCCACGCTAGATGCGTTGGAAAGCAAGGTTGATAAGCTCGCCGTGCGGGTGATTGCTTTGCGCGCGCCGATGGCTGATGATCTGCGCGATGTGATTGCCGCGCTGAAGATTTCGGGCATCGTTGAACGGATCGGCGACTATGCCAAAAATATCGCGAAACGGCTTGATGAAGTCAGCGGCAAGGCCAAGATCGAACCCGTCACACTGATCCCCACGATGAGCGAAATTGCCAAGAGCATGGTGCATGACGTGCTGGATGCCTATGCCGCGCGCGATGCGGAACTGGCGGTAGAGGTTATCAAGCGCGACCAGAAACTCGACAATTTCTACGACAGCATCTTCCGCAATCTTGTCAGCCATATGATGGAAAATCCCGCAACAATCAGCAGCGCGGCACAGCTGCTGTTCGTGGCGCGCAATTTGGAACGGATCGGCGATCATGCGACAAATGTTGCGGAGATGGTGTATTTCGCTGCGACCGGAACCTATTATTCGGCCGGCGACCGAAAGAAGTGAAACCGGCATTATCAATAAGCGGGAGCGTTCATGAAAACTCGCATTCTTATTGTTGAAGATGATCCGGCGCTGGCCGAATTGCTTACTTGGAATTTCGAAAGTGACGATTTTGATGTAGTGCACACTGCCGATGGCGAAGAGGCGCTGCTGCTCGCCGCCGAACAGACGCCCGACGTCATACTGCTCGATTGGATGATCGACAGCCTGTCGGGGATTGAAGTGTGCCGCCGCCTGCGCCGCGAGGAAGCCACAAAGAAAGTCCCAATCATCATGCTCACCGCACGAAGCGAGGAAGGCGAGCGCATTCGCGGGCTGGAAACCGGCGCGGATGATTATGTAACCAAACCGTTCAGCCCCGGAGAATTGAAGGCGCGGGTCAATGCGCTGCTGCGCCGCTCGCGGCCTAGCGCAACTGACGATGTTTTGGCGTTCGGCGATATCGCGCTTGATCTGCAGGCCATCCGCGTCACCCGGGCGGGCGTGCGCCTGGAGATGGGGCCGACCGAATTTCGCCTGCTGCGCGTATTGATGGAGCGCAGAGGCCGCGCGCAAAGCCGGTCGCAGTTGCTTGACGCGGTGTGGGGCCATGACAGCGACATCGAATTTCGCACGGTGGATGTGCATATCCGGCGGCTGCGCCAGGCGTTAACCCGGCCCGGTCAACATGACCCAATTCGAACCATCCGGTCAGTTGGCTATGCTTTTGAAGGTTAACCGCATGGATTACATTCTGCTGCCCGGTTAAAAAAGCAGCCATCTAACCCAGCAATGAAGGCGGATGGCATGAGGCACAGTTTAATCTTTTCGGCGATATGCGCAGCAGCATTATCAGCATGCGGCAGCAGCGAACCGGCAGCGGAAAAGGCGGATGCCACAACCACTGCAAATAGCGAAGCCAGCCCGGTCATCACCACCTATGTTCGCGTCCGCGATATGGCGTCCGTCGG
>Ga0114952_1002737_pt1 | contig 13219 bp, 9 predicted proteins | sample SidtaG_2_FD_87303 | JGI IMG/M metagenome (GOLD analysis project Ga0114952, IMG submission 87303) | Marine algal microbial communities from Sidmouth, United Kingdom - Sidmouth_Asex2 metaG | ecosystem: Host-associated > Algae > Red algae > Unclassified | place: Sidmouth, United Kingdom | collected... | reverse complement strand
TATTGTTCATTCTTTAATGTATGTTTTATTTTGTCTACCCACTTACTTAGAAATAGGTACGAAATAAACTCATCACAGATATGACCTTTCTTTGAGAAATGTCATATCTAATCTAAGAACTTATTTCGTACACATTCCTTTGAATATTTTCTTCATATTGCGCATGTTAATTTTAAGGAGAGAACGGTGGATTGCTTCGTCGTAAAGTATGGGCCTGCTGTTCATTCTTATGGTGGCGGGCTAAGTTAGGGCAACCACAAGGGATTTTGCCCCCACAATACCACGGGTAGAAACATGGGGTCTGTCTCTACCGCCACCATACCACTACCATCAGGTCTATTTTGGATGGTCTGAACGAAATATGATTTAGGAATGATGAAACAATAAGCAATCCTTTTGGGTGTCGATATTTTAGTATTTATTCATTACTTAATTAAAAATTAAGCAAAAAAATATCTATTTTTGTATAGTTATTGATTCCAAAGATAACATTGTAGCTATCCACATATATTCTAAATTTCAATTCATTGATAGAGGTTGTGTCCTTACCAACTAGACCTGATGGTAATGGTATGGCTTCCTTTGGTACTGTAGTTCTTAGTGCTGTGGTGCTGTGGCTCGGTTCTTATTTGATTTTGTGGTTCTTAGGAAGCCATAAGAATGGACAGCAGGCCTTTCCAAAACGACGAAGCATTGTCCATTCTCTCCAAAAAATTATTATTTTATTTGTAAGTAAAATTCATCCCAAGCCTAAAGGCGTTGGGTCTTCTTTTACCATAAACATAAGCTGCAAACAAATTCGTGTTCTTGTTTCTGAATTTATAGTTTTCTAAAAATTTCTTATTAAGAAAAGAGGGCAAGTGGTTCTTGTCTTCTTTCTTTTCAAAAAAAAAAAGAACTATTCTTTGTAAGCAATGTGAGATACGGAGCTATTTTTAGGGGAAATTGGCTCCATTAGTAGATTACAATTTGCTTATAAGAGGATAACTAGTTATTTTATGTATGTAGATAGCAAGAGGAACATTCGTGTTCCTCTTTTTTTTGCCCTTTTTTGTCTTTTTAGCCCTTTTCTTTCCTTCTTTCTTGCCTACCCAAAGCCATTCTCTTCAAAAACAAGAAAAAACAGCCAATTTAGTCATGATACATTTTTGTTAAAAATGGCTTTCAAAACTATATATACAAACAAGTTATACATAATCATTAAATTTATATAATCAATAAACTCACTAAAAATACCAAAAATTGTATTTTCAAAATAAGAGATTAAGGTATAGTTTTATTTCACAATTTAAGAGTATAGTGTTTGGCCAAACGAATTACTCAATATTTACTAACTTTTTTAAATTTAATTAACTATGAAAGTGATTAAAAGTGTAAAACTTCAAGATTTAGATAATTCTTTATTTGATCAATTCAAAAAAGATGAATTAGACAACTTAGTAGCTGTAGTTGGTGGACGTGGAGTCTCAACTAATAATGGTAAAGACGAAACCACTAAATGTGACTGTCCAGACCCAGGCGGTGTTGAAATCAAAGTTTTAGCATAAATCCATCTTAATTTAGGCTATTTGAAGAAGCCAAGCGAAGAGACTAATTTAAAGAGACAAATGGCAATTGGTGAATGGTATTTATCAATTCTTTGTCTATGCTCTGTAATCAGTCACAACAAGCTATTAGTTTTTTCAAATAGCCTTTTTTCACAACTTCATTTTCAAAAACGGTTATGATTGTTATTATGTCAGAAGAAAGTGATTTGATGACGAATCATGTTATCAATTGGCTTTCTCATTTTCAAGTTCCATTTGTTAGAATTAACAAAAGTACTTCTATCAACTTAGAAAAATTTGAGATTGATGCTTCAAAAGTTCATTTCTCGCTTATTATCCACAATCCAGACACCCCTCCTATTCAGATTGATTCAACCGAGATTAAAGCCTTTTGGCATAGACGTGGTGAACTTCATATTACTTATCCATTTATTGAAGCCGTCAAAAATGTAGAGGATAAAAAAATTGCTCAACGCTTAAATTTTTATTTGGGCTTAGAAGGTAGAAGAATAAAGGAAGTTATCTTGTCTCAATTGGTTCGCTACCCTTCCATTGGTAATTACCATAATAGTGAAGTCAATAAAATAGATAATCTTATTGTTGCACAAGAAGTAGGATTTGATATTCCGCAAACCCTTATTACCAATCAAAAAGAATGGTTGCAGGAATTTATAGAAAAAACGCCCGCCATTACCAAAGCCATGTTTATAGGCGCCCTTCCTCTTGAGGGTATTTCTTTTGGAGCAGGCACACACAGTATCTATAAAGAGAATATTGAAGCCTTAGCGAAAAATAGTTTTCCTTCTTTTGTTCAAGAACAATTGGATAAAGCTTATGAACTAAGAATTTTCTATTTGCATGGTAACTGTTATGCTTCTGCCATTTTTTCTCAGAATGATGCTCAAACGAGTGTTGATTTTAGAAATTATAACAAGCAAAAACCGAATAGAACGCCTCCTTATAAGCTCCCAAAAACAGTAGAAGATAAAATTCAGGCTTTTATGAAAAAGACGAATCAAAACTCAGGTTCTATTGATTTGGTTGTCACTAAAGATAAACGCTATGTTTTTTTAGAGGTAAATCCAATTGGTCAATTTGCCCAAGTATCTTATCCTTGCAATTATTATTTAGACAAAAAAGTCGCAGAATATTTAGCCCATGCTTAAAGATCAATTTCAACAATTTTTGGAAGCTCCTTTTGTACAAGACAAGCTTCCTATCCATGCCAACTTTTGGAAGGTAACTTCCTTACGCCCTGGCATAAAAGTAAAATCTACGGTTCATACAACCCATCATTATCCGATATCTACATTTTATAAACCTATATCACAATGCATAAACTTAGCAACTACACCCCCAAAGAACAAGCAATAAAACGATTTCTATTCTTTGCCGAATGCTTTTTAGTCAAAGGTGTTTTAAGAAGTGCCATTTATGATGTTTCCAGAGATACTTATCGGCTTATTCCCAATCATTTGTTAGAGATGATAGAACAATTTGAGGGAAAGACTTTAGCAGAAGTAAAAGCATTTTATGGGGCTGAAAATGAAGCTATAGTTGATAAGTACTTTGCGTTCTTAGAACAAGGCGAGTATATCCTATGGTGTGATGAAGCAGAATTAGCCCTTTTTCCTAAAATAGATTTAGTGTGGGACTATCCTGCTCAAATATCTAATGCCATTATTGATATAGATAACAATACAGACCATCCTTTTTCTAAAATTTTTACCGAATTGGAGCAATTGGGTTGCAAACATCTACAAATTCGCTCATTCTCGACGCAAACCGTTGCTTATTGGGATAATCTCTTGCAGCATCTCAAAAATAGTAGATTTCAATCAGTAGATATTTTAACAAAATACGATGCTGTAATTTCTCTTGAAATGATTAAGATGTTATATGAAAAGTACTTACGTATTCATTCTTTTATTGTACATTCTGCCCCTGAATACGTTTATCCAGCAACAGAGGACAATATTACTCATAAGCTAGCTTTTGTCAAAGATGTAATTCAAGATGCACAAAATTGCAAAAAAATACAAAAAGGCTATTTTCAAGTAAATATGCAATTGTTTATGGAAGCCCACTATCATCACACCTATTTTAATAGAAAGTTGTGTATTGATACGAATGGTGCTATTAAAAACTGTAATACGCTATCTGAATCTTTTGGTAATGTCAAAGATACACTGCTTAAAGATGCGATTGAACAAGATGGTTTTCAGGCTCTTTGGCATGTTAAAAAAGAGGAAACGAAGGTCTGTCAAGATTGTGAGTTTCGGTATATGTGTGTGGACGCTCGTAAGCCTTTGAAGGGAGATGATGGGCTGTTTTATCACGAGACGCCTTGTCCTTACGATCCTTGTACAGCGAAATGGATGGAGGTGACGGAAATGACGGAGTTGGAGCGTTAATAGGGGCGAAAGGGCGATTTTTTAATACATTCATTATCAAATTTTTACAATAATTTCAAGATTCTGTCAAATGTATCCATCTACTTACCTTTGACAATAGTAGCGACCTTTTAACATAGACCTGATAGCAACGGTAGGGCGAAAAAGTAAGGCATTTGTGAATTGGCTTAGTTTTCGCCCTTTAGTGTATAGCAGGCCTTTCCGTCACGACGAAGCAATCCACCATTCTCTCCTAAAAATAGTATAACAACTTAACAAGTTCTTTCGTAAACAAAAGAATTCTTTTGGCAATGTATTATTGTGTTAAAAATTGCTTTAACTCCTTAATAATCAGCTATATTAGTAGTAATATTTTTACCAACTTAAAGGTTAAAAACGTACAAACGTATTTAAACCATTATATTTTGGCTTAAATATTGCCTATTTTTCACCCTAGATTCATTAACTAATTCTATATCCTAAAAGACCTCTTTTGTGGTTAATATGAAAAAACGATTTCCTTTCTATAAACAAATGGACCAAAGTGATTGTGGTCCTACCTGCTTACGCATGATTGCGAAGTATCATGGCAAGTCGTACCCTTTAGATTATCTTAGAGAAAAATGTTATATTAATAAGACAGGGGTTTCTTTGGCGGGCATTAGCGATGGTGCACAGGCGATTGGTTTGCGTACTTTGGCAGTGCAAGTTCCTTTTGAAAAAATGCGGGAAGCTCCTTTGCCTTGTATCGCTTATTGGCGACAACGGCACTTTGTGGTGGTTCATAAGATTGAAAAAAATACAGTTTGGGTCGCTGATCCTGGTTATGGATTGGTTAAATATAAGAAAGAGGACTTTTTGAAGGGCTGGACCAGCCAAAACACGATACATGGCGATGGGGAAGATACAGCAGGTATTTTGCTATTGATGGAAACAACGCCTGAGTTTTTTGATAGAGAACTTATTCAAGATGAAGGGGTGACGATTTCTTACCTTTTGGAGTACCTCCGCCCTTATAAGAGCTTTATTTTACAGCTTATTTTGGGGATGGTTATTGGGAGTATCTTGCAGTTAATCTTTCCTTTTTTGACACAATCTATTGTGGATAGAGGAATTGAGTATGAGGATATTAACTTTATTTATCTCATTTTGGCAGGACAGTTGATGTTGTTTTTTAGTCAGCTTTCTGTCGAGTTTATTCGATCTTGGATTTTGCTACATATGAGTAGCCGTATCAATATTTCGTTGGTTTCGGACTTTTTGGCAAAACTGATGCGACTGCCTCTCGCCTATTTTGACAGTCGGGTTGTTGGAGATATTTTACAGCGAATTAATGACCACAAACGGATTGAGTCGTTCATTACAGGTTCTACCTTGAGCGTACTTTTTTCGATGGTTAACTTCATCGTATTTTCGTTTTTATTAGCATATTTCGACTTAGCAATCTTCGCTGTTTTTATGGTGAGTTCTGTTTTGTACTTTTTGTGGATTCTTATTTTCCTAAAAAAGCGTAAGGAACTTGATTTTAGGCGTTTTGACCAAGCTTCCAACAATCAAAGTAATTTGGTGCAATTGATAACAGGGATGCAGGACATCAAACTCAACAATTGTGAGAATGAAAAGCGATGGGAATGGGAGCGAATTCAGGCAAAATTGTTCCATATTGGGGTGGATGGTCTAAAATTGAGTCAATATCAAACAATTGGGGCGAGCTTTATTAAGAACTTAAAAGATATTTTCATTACTTTTTTATCGGCAAAAGCCGTTATTGATGGTGATATTACGTTGGGGGCAATGTTGGCGATTCAATATATTGTGGGACAAGCCAATGCTCCGTTGGGCAGTATGATTGGCTTTATACAAAATGCACAGGATGCGAAGATTAGTTTGGATCGTTTGAATGAGGTTCGCAAAAAAGAAGATGAGGAACCATATAATAGTAACCGCATGAAAACGTTACCACAAGACAAGTCTCTTTATTTAGATAAAATCGACTTTACGTATGGTGGTCCAAGTAGCCCTCTTGTTTTAAAGAATATTTCGTTGAAAATTCCGGAAGGTCAAGTTACGGCTTTGGTTGGGGCAAGTGGTAGTGGAAAAACGACCATCATCAAACTTTTGCTAAAATTTTATGCGCCAACAAAGGGCAATATCTTGCTTGGTAAACAAAGATTGGATAATTTTCACAGTGGATGGTGGCGTAGTTATTGTGGTACGGTGATGCAAGATGGGTTTATTTATTCAGATACCATTCAAAAAAATATCGCCTTAGATGACGGTGCTTTAAATTTAGACAAACTTTGGCATGCCATTAATGTTGCCAATATTCAAGAATTTATTGAGGGCTTACCGATGGGCTTGGAAACGCAAATCGGGGCGGAAGGTGTTGGTGTCAGCCAAGGTCAACGGCAGCGTATTTTGATTGCAAGAGCTGTTTATAAAAATCCCCTATACCTCTTTTTTGATGAAGCAACCAGTGCGTTGGATGCCAATAATGAAAAAATCATTATGGAGAATTTAGATCGTTTTTCTGAAGGTAGAACGGTTGTGGTGGTTGCCCATCGTTTGAGCACCGTAAAAAATGCGGACAATATCGTTGTGTTGCACAATGGCGAAATTGTGGAACAAGGAACACATATCGAATTGGCTGCTAAAAGAGGATATTATTTTAATTTAGTCAAAAATCAATTGGAGCTTGGGTCTTAGTTTTTTTTTAGGGACGAAAGGGACATTTTTTTTTGAGAGACAAAGGGACGCTTTTTTTTTGGGGAACAAAAGAAATCTTAGTTAATTTTGTCCCATTATTTAATTTAGGCTTCTATAATTTTTTAAATTTATGAGAACTGTAGATAAAGAAATTTTTTACCATGTATCCAGAGGTGGACAATGGCAAGTAGGACAACAATACTTTGTGGGAGATAGCGAAAATTATTATACACAAAAGATGATGAATGCTTCTTTTATGCTTCCTGTTTCGGAAGATAAACCACCTTTGCCTATTAATTTTGCAGGTCGAGCGATGGTTGAATATTTGCAGACAGGACAGCAGCCAGCTCCCTTACAAGGCATTTATCACTTTCAATACAATCGCACAATTCAGGAGTTGTATGATATGGGACAGACTTATTTACATATAGTAAGAGAGATGGTTTTTGAAGAAGTACGAAAGGAAAAATTTTCGGACTTGCCTTCTCGCAGAAACGGGATGTGGGTCATTCCTGACAACAAAGCGGCTTTGGCTTTTTGGTTGCCTAAATTAAAAGGCGACAATGGGCGAATCTTAAAGGTTGCCTTATCTGGGAAATTGCATCAGGGTGCACAGCCCACCTTAGCCTTGGTGAGTTATCCTGCCAACGAAATGAAAAAAGCAGCCCACGATTATTGGACTGGTGCAGCTTCTGAAACGGATTCTGATGAGTGTTTGTTTATAGGAAACTTTAAAGTCATAGAAGAAATGGGACCAAAGTAATTAAATTCTAAACTAAATTAGGAGAGAATGGTTTATCTTTCATCGTTACGGAAAGGCCCGCTGTTCGTTCTTATGGTGGCTTGCCCACGCTGCGGGCAGACACATGGGTCTGCCCCTACCCGCACCGCCACCATACCACTACCATCGGGTCTATTTTGGATGGACTCTATCTCTGCAATACTGAATTATTAAAAAATTATTTTTGTTTGACTAACGAAGACTATAACGATTTATTTAGCGACTTTTTTGGTAAAGAAAAGCGTGAAGAGGGAGAAAAAAATATACCTCCTCAAAACGGAAAAATGCCCGTTAATGGGCAAAATGCGCACCCACATCAAGAGAATGGGCATCTACAACACATAACAAAGCAGAATCCGCCAGTTAATAATACACCCAACGTTACCAATCGTTCTAATAATCCTCAAAATGCAAATGTTGTTCGAGAAACAACGCCATTTCCACCACCACCGCCTGTACAGCAACCGCAACCTCAGCAACGACCTGTACAGCAAGAACAGGTTTATAGACAACCTGTTAATACATCACGACCTAACACACCGACGCCACAACCAACGCAAAGAGTAACAGCACCGCCACTACAGCAACAACAAACACCACAACCAAATCCAACGATTGTTCGTAGCGAAGAAGTTCATGAAATATTAACTCGTATTCCATCTTGGATTGTTCGTTGGGGGATTTCATTGGTTTTCATTATTTTGATGGGGATTTTGTCAATGAGTTATTTTATTAAGTATCCCGATGTCGTCGAAGGACGCATTAATTTAACGGCTGGAAATCCGCCTGCGCCTGTGGTGACAAAAGCCAGTGGAGCGATACAAATTTTGACAAAAGATGGTTCTTTTATTAATGAGCGACAAGTCTTTGCCTATGTCAAAAATGCCACGAATTTTGATGATGTCATTACGCTAAACCGTCGCTTAAAGGAACTCAAACAAGAACTAAAAACGGGTGAAAGTATTAAGGTGAGCAATTGGCCTGATTTAGAGTTAGGACAAATTCAATCGGCTTATAATAATTTGGTTTTTAGGATTAAAGAGAACGCCAATATTATTACTACCTTGTCGGACAATGTGTCCAGAAAGTCGAATATAGACCAACAAATTCGAGAGATTAATAATCTTAAAAATAAACAATTACAAAGTATTGAGCGACTCAAAAGAGACTATGAAACGGTTTTAAAGACCTTTAAAACTCGCCATAAACCCTTATTTCGTTCTGGTGTTATTTCGGCTAATGAGTTAGAGATTAAGGAACGAGAGGTGATGCAAAAACTAAATACTTATCAAAATGCAAAGTCGTCTTTGAATGAATTTCAAAATCGAATACTCTCTTTGCAAAGTCAAAAAAACGAATTAGATTTTTCTAAGCGACAAGAGACGGTTAGTACACAAAATGCGGTGGCTGATGCGTATGGCACATTGCTGAATACCATAAAATTGTGGGAGGAACAGTATTTGTTACGTGCGCCCATCGAAGGTAAAATCAATTATTTGCAGTTCGTTAAAAACAATTCTTTTGTACATCAAGACCAAGAGTTGGCGAATATTATTCCGAAAGGGAATGATGATGAAGGGCAGATTTTAGGAGAGCTTTTTGTTCCTGCAAGGGGAACAGGTAAAATCGCTGTGGGGCAGCAGGTTAATATTGAATTGGACGATTTTATTAAAAAAGAGTATGGTATGGTGAAAGGGGTCGTTGAGTCGATTTCTGATGTTGGTACAGAAATTGCGGAGGGACAGTTCGCTTATAAAATTCATGTGGAATTGCCGCAGGGTTTGCGGACGAAGGGGGAAAAGCCGATTTCATTTAGGCACAATATGGCGGGTAAAGCGGAGGTCATTACGGAGGATGTGCGGTTGATTGCTCGTATCTTTAATGAGATTAAGGGGATTTTTGATGATTTTTAGGTTTTGTTTTTGTGGGGACTGATTATTTAATGTTTTGTATAGAAAAAAGAAAAAAGAGCATATATATTCGTACCTTTAAAATCTACTAAAACGAATAAAAATTGAGTAAAAAAAAAGTAAATAATGGCATAAAAAGAGTCATTTCAGAACTCATGGATAGAGTTATGGAAAAAGTTTTGATTACAGACCCTTTCATAAAAGAAAAACATCATTCAAGTAAGCCATTATACGCAGCATTAGTGCCTGATGAAATTTTTAAAGGCTCACACTTTGAAAGAAGGTTTGTAACTCCGTTCGGTGGAGTTTGGGAGAAATTAGCCAATGTTGTTGCCCAAGAGTATCATGAACATTGTGAAATGGGTAAGACAATAACAGGAGAAGTAGGAGCTGAACGTCTTAGAAGAATTCAAGAAGTACTTAATAAACTTGAACATAAAGAGAAAGGTAAGGATAGAATAACTCCAAATTGGGATGTTGAGTTAGAATATATCTTAAAAGGCAAAGGTAAAACAATACCCACAAGTGTAGTTTGTGATATTTATATCGACAGCAAGAAAACAAAGAAAAAATATGCCTTTGAAATAAAGGCACCTCTTCCAAATAGTGATCAAACTAAAGTTAGCAAAGAAAAAATGTTTAAGCTTTTAGCTATGAATCCAAAGAAAATTGATTCAGCTTTTTTTGCTCTAGCTTATAATCCTTATGGGAAGAAAGAAGATTATAATTGGGGATTCCCAATGAGATGGTTTGACATGCATAATGATAAATCTGTACTAATAGGAAATGAATTTTGGGAATTAATTGGAGGAACAAATACATATGCAAATTTTATATGTGAAATAAATTCATTAGGCAAAGTATACAGAGAAAGAATCTATCGAGAATTTTTGGGAATAGAACCTTTGGAAGGTTTTGATGAAACTATATTGCAATAAAACACTATGAAAAACAAATTTACATTTATTGACTTATTTGCAGGTATTGGTGGCTTCAAAATGGCTTTAACCCAAAATGGAGGTTCTTGTATAGGTTTTAGTGAAGTTAGTAAAGATGCTATAAATGCATATTGTAAAAATCACAATATAGAACCTGAATCGAATTTTGGAGACATCAAAAAAATAAAATCATTACCTACTCATGATGTTCTAACAGCAGGTGTTCCGTGCCAAAGCTGGTCTATTGCAGGAAAAAATTTAGGTTTTGATGATGATAGAGGTCAGCTTTGGAATGATACTATTTATCTTTTAAATCAATCGAAGCCAAAAGTTTTTATTTTTGAAAATGTAAAGGGGTTAGTTGATCCAAGAAATAAAAAGGCATTATCTTATATTTTGAAAAGAATTGAAAAAGCAGGGTATTATGCAAATTTTTTTGTAATTAATTCACAAGATTATGGCGTTGCGCAAAATCGAATAAGAATCTACATAATAGGATTCAATGACAAAAAGTATTTTGATAAGTTTGTATTACCTAAACCTTTAGAGAATAAAGTTACTCTAGCTAATGTTTTAGAATTTGATATAAGTCCAAAAATTGATTTCCCCCCTTTAACTAAAGATTTATTCGGAAATGTAATCCAATCAAAACAAATGAGTCTTTCAAGTAAAAATGGATTCAATGATTACTTTCTTTTTAATGATTTGAGAAATGGGCATACAACAATTCACTCTTGGGATATTGAAGACACTACAAAAAGACAAAAAGAAATATGTTTATTACTTTTGAAAAATAGAAGAAAAAGTCAATTTGGACCTCTTGACGGTAATCCCCTTTCTCTTAAACAATTTCGTTCATTAGACCCCTCCATATCAAAAAAAGAATTATGTAAATTAATCGACTTAAAAATTATTAAAAAGATTGAATATAAATTTGAGATTTTAAATTTCCAAGATTCAGACTTAACTAAAGAAGAGTTAAAATTACTCAATCTTGCATCTAATAATTATTTGACAATTGATTCCCTAAAAACTGACCGATCTTTAAAAATTAAACGAATATCAATTTCAGATACAATAAATTCCTTAGTTAGCAAACAGGCAATAAAATGTGTAGAAGAAAGATTTGACTTTAAAAACACTAAGATAAGTAGTGGTCTAAATAGAGTTAGTAGAATTTTCATGCCAACTTCAGATGTATTTCCGACCTTAGTTGCAAGTGATACTAATGACTATATTTCTCTAAAAAGCATTATACCTACAACTCATGAAGAATATAAAAAGAAATTCCTAAAGGAAATTTATTTTACCAATAAATTTAGAAAAATAACCAAAGAAGAGGCCTGTTCAATTCAAGGGTTTCCAAAAAATTTCATCTTACCTAGTTCAAGAGCAAGATGGATGAAATTAATAGGAAATAGCGTTTCTGTTCCAGTAATTGATATGTTAATTAAGTCAATAATTTCAACAGGAGTCTTTAATCAACTAATTAACAGAAAAGAAACAAACACAACAAAGCACAACAAAATTTATACATAATCAGTAGCTCTTATGCATTTAATTATCAACCTATTTCTGAATCTAAAAGCGGAATTGTGTTTTCTTTGGTGCAAAGGTTGAGACTATGAACAATAGCCCTGATAGTAGTGTTATACCAAAAAGTATGGCAAGTGTAAGTAGAGCTTTTGGTATAGTAACGGATAGCAGGACCAGAACGTAACGACGAAGTACCTTACCTTTCGCTCCTTATCTTTTTTATTTTAAGAAAAACTTTTTGAGTTTTAAAGTGATGTACCTGAAAATGCCTATATTTGAAGTTGAATTTTAGACATGTTTAAATCTATTTTGCAACCTTGATGAATCTGTCAAATTTTCAAAAAACTATTATTACCTTCAGCTTTTCTACTACTGCAATCAATTGAGCAATACAAACTACAAATATTCCTATCTTAATTTAGAACAACCTTTTGTTTTAGAGCAAGGCGGTGTCATCGAAAAACCTGTCCTTGCTTATAATACTTATGGTACGCTAAATAAAAATAGAGATAATGTTATCTTTATTTGCCATGCTTTAACTGCCAACTCACATGCAAATGATTGGTGGCAAGGGCTTTTTGGCAAAGGGGATATTTTCGATTCAGATGAACACTTTATCATTTGCGCCAATAATTTGGGTTCGCCTTATGGTAGCAGTTCTGCAAAACAAATCAACCCATGTACTCAGGAAATTTATGGTTTGGATTTTCCTTTTTATACGATTAGGGATACCGCAAGACTGCACCTGCAACTATTACAACATTTTAAGATAGAGAAAATAAATATGTTAATTGGTGGGTCTTGTGGCGGAAATATAGCTCAAGAAATTGCGTTTTCGCTGAAGGAAAAAGTGGAGAATCTTGTCTTGTTGTGTTGTTCTTCACGGGAAACGCCGTGGGTCATAGCGATTCACGAAGCACAGCGTTTAATCTTAGAGACAGACGATACTTTGGCTGATAAAACGGAACAAGCAGGGGCAAAAGCACTCAAAGCTTGTCGGGCTACGGCTTTACCTTATTATCGTACGCCAAAATCCTTTAACATTCGGCAAGCGGAAAACGACTTGGATGTTATTGGTGATTTTAAATCAAGTAGCTACATAAAATATCAAGGAGAAAAGTTTGTCAATAGATTTAATGCTCCATGTTATTATACATTGCTTCATGCCTTAGATACGCATAATATTGGCAGAGGTCGCAATAGTATTGAGGAAGCCTTGACGCAAATTAGTGCTAACACTGCTGTTATTGGTTTTGAATCAGATCTCTTGATTCCTGTTGAAGAGCAGCAATTTTTAGCAAAACATATACCTCATGCAGCTTACTTTGAAATTAAATCTGTTTATGGTCATGATGCTTTTCTGATAGAACATGAGCAGATTAGAAAAGCGATTCGAGCAAAAATAAAT
>Ga0114952_1002733_pt1 | contig 13227 bp, 10 predicted proteins | sample SidtaG_2_FD_87303 | JGI IMG/M metagenome (GOLD analysis project Ga0114952, IMG submission 87303) | Marine algal microbial communities from Sidmouth, United Kingdom - Sidmouth_Asex2 metaG | ecosystem: Host-associated > Algae > Red algae > Unclassified | place: Sidmouth, United Kingdom | collected... | reverse complement strand
TTTTCTTACAAAAACCGCACATAGCCTACGCTACAGCCTGTCCCGTACTTGATTCGGGATAAGGATTTTTGTAGGGAAAAATAGCGGAAAAAGAAACCGTCAAAAAGTAAGGATATTTTTGTCCCACTACTTACTTCCAATTTTTATACACTTTGATTCATCTACTCATCATCGCATTAAAATCCTTCATTCAAAATCGGCATACAACAAATACTTCGCACGAATCGCTTTAAATTCATCCAAACCTGGCTGCCACGTTGCCCGAATTTCATCCGCACTCATGCCAGCTTTAATTTGCTGTTGCATCGTCTCATTTCCAGCTAATAAATTAAAGAAATTATTTGCATTAAAAAAGCTATCTTTATCCGAAAAAGCGGCGTACATATCTATTAGATAATTGAGTTGCAGACGATTTGTTTTCTGTAGAGATTCGGTATTTAATTTACTTAGATTCAAACCATTACATACTTTATTTTCATGTTTGGGATATTTCGCGCCGGGCATAGCCACGGGCGTGAATTGATAATCGCCCACCGTATTATCAGGATGCCCGATGACTTGAAATTGAGTCGTCGTACCGCGCCCGACGCTAAAGCTCGTTCCCTCGAAAAAACAAAGTGAAGGGTAGAGGTAAATCGACCTGGCATTGGGCAGATTAGGAGAAGGTTTTACGGGGAGTTGATAGGGCGTGTTATGGTCATAATTTTTACACAAAATATACGATAAATTGCATTGCACACCGCCTTTGAGCCAGCCTTCGCCATTGACCATACGGGCATATTCGGCTACGGTCATACCATGCACCACAGGCACGCGATGCAAGCCCACAAACGAACTTTGCGCCGACTCCAAAACAGCTCCGTCTATGTAATGCCCATTTGGGTTCGGACGGTCAAGCACCATGACGGGAATCCCTGCCTCCGCACAAGCCTCCATCACGTAACTCATCGTAGAAATATAGGTATAAAATCGAGACCCAACATCTTGAATATCAAAGACTACGAGTTCTATGCCTTGCAACATTTCGGGTGATGGCTTTTTGTTTTTTCCGTAGAGCGAAACGATAGGCAAACCGGTCTGCATATCGCGTCCGTCAGCGACTTGTTCGCCAGCATCGGCTGTGCCTCGAAAGCCGTGTTCGGGCGCGAATATTTTTTGCAAACTGACCCCAAGCGATAGTAAGGTATCGACCAAATGCGTTTTCCCGACAAGCGAAGTTTGATTGACGACAAGGGCAGTTTTTCGCTCGCCAATCAAGGGGAAGTATTCGCTGATTTGGTCGGCAGCAGTGAGTAGGGGAGTGACTTCGTTTTGCTCAAATTGAGGCTTGGGAATAGTGTCTGGCGTCGGGGTGTTTTTGCAGCCTGCGGCAAGGTTGAGCAGGGCGCAGATTAGAATGGTGATGTGTATGGTCTTTATCATTGATTGTCGAATTTTGGTGATATTCGAGTAAAAACATGTTTAATTTCTTTCACTTAGTAACGATAAAATAATAAGTTCAAGATTTCGACGAGGTTATTTTGTGCTTAGTTTTTCTCTTGAAGACAGGCGTTTATCTGGATAAATAACTGTTTTCAAGGGAAAAAATAAGCGCAAAAGAAACCGTCCAAATCGGGAAGTTATTGTTTTATCTTCCCTTATCTGTTTAATCCGTTAAAATAATAGTGTTTTAAAAAGTGTGTCACGCAGAGGGCGCAAAGTTCGCAGAAGTCTGATAATAAACTCTGTGCAAACTCTGTTTTCTCTCCGTGACACAAAAAATTGAACAGTTCCGTTAAATCCGTGCCTTATTTCACGCTTTAATTCCGAAATCTTATAGCTGCTCCAAAGCCAATTTGATATTCGTCTCAATTCGCTGCATAACTTTTTCGCTATCCGCCTTTTCAAATGATTCGCCTGTGATTTTTTCGTATAATTCGATGTAGCGGTCGGTCACGCTATTCACAAAATCATCGGGCATTGTGGGCATCGTTTGTCCTTCTTTCCCTTGAAAACCCTTTGCCATCAGCCATTCACGTACAAATTCTTTGGACAATTGCTTTTGCTTTTCGCCTGCGGCTTGTCGTGCATCGTAGCCGTCAAGATAAAAATACCGCGAGCTATCTGGCGTGTGTATTTCGTCAATCAAATAAATTTTATCGCCTACTTTTCCAAACTCATATTTGGTATCAACGAGTATCAAACCGCGTTCGGCAGCCATCTCTGTACCGCGTTGGAATAAAGCTCTGGTGTAATCTTCAAGTTGTCCATAATCCTCATAGCCCACGAGGTTTCCTGCCAAAATTTCTTCGCGAGAGATGTCCTCGTCATGTCCTTCCATCGCCTTCGTTGTGGGCGTGAGAATGGGTTCGGGAAAACGGTCATTTTCCTTCATACCTTCCGGCAAAGATACGCCACATAAGGTGCGTTTGCCTGCCTTATACGTGCGCCACGCATGACCCGTGAGGTAGCCGCGAATGACCATTTCGACCATAAAAGGTTCGCAATTGAAGCCTATCGTCACATTCGGGTCGGGTACGGAAAGCACCCAATTTGGTACGATGTCGCTCGTTGCTTTCAGGAACTTCGCAGCGATTTGATTCAGCACCTGCCCCTTGTACGGAATAGCGCGCGGCAGCACATGGTCAAACGCCGAAATACGGTCGCTCACGACCATAACTAAATGTTGACCAACGGAATATACATCACGTACTTTTCCTTTATAAAATTTGGTTTGTCCTTTTAGTTGGAAATTGGTTTGTTGGATAGTTTGATTTTCTATTGACATTTTTATGTTCATATTTTTATGTTGTAAATAGTTGTGTGTTGTTTTTATTTGCCCAATTTTTCAAGGCTTTATGTAGTTTAGTTTCTCGGAAACAAGCATTCGTAAATGCTGCCCTGAATACTCGCGCAACATTGCTGTCACTAAGTCCTTTATTTCCTTTACTTCTAAAATATTTGGTGAAAACGATAAGGGCATCATGTCCGTTTGTGAGGTGAAAAAGGTCGGGATTTAGTTGGGTTAATTCATGTATTTTTTCGTAAATCAGAATTTCATCTCTCGTGATTGCATCCTTGGATCTAGCTAAGACGCGAGATAAATATTCATTGAAATTAAGGCGAAAATTAGAAATGGAAATCAAGTCTTGGAAGCACACTTTTTTGAAGGTTAGCCAGAGATTTTCGCGTTCATTGAGCCATTTCAAATAACTGATTTGTTCGATGGTTTCCAAAATATTGTCGCAAAATGTATGGTGATTATTTTTATGAACGTCGGTATATTCAAACAAAATCGTATGCAGCACGTCGTCCTGTGCCAACATCGTCATTTCAATATCATGGAAATCTGTCAGAAAGACATTAAATTTATCCTCATTCGTTTCCTCTAAATGGCTAAAATCAGCATCTAAAATCCCCACAATTAGCGTGTGTTCTTGTAGTAATTCGGTCACACATTCTTCTACTTTGAATTTACCGCCGGGTATGTATTCGACCTTGCATTTTTCCGAATCGAACAATTTTCTAAACAGCCGAATGTCGCTGTCGCCTTCTACCAATACAAAGTTAATTCCTTGATTATTAGGGTGTTCAATATCGAACCGTAATTGATTGAGCTTCTGTTGGTAAGTAATATTTTTAGGTATCATCAAATGGTTTTTGCTAAACTATATACTAAATCCCATCTGTCATTCACTATCGCGGGGGCGTGCGTAGCAATCATAACTTGGAAGTTTTGGAGTTCAATAATTTTCATTAAATCCTTTACAAATTCTTTTTGCCACGTGATGTGGAGCGAGATTTCTGGCTCGTCAATTAGGACTAAGGTATTTGGTGTGGTGTTGAATATTAATTCGTATAATAAAATGACTTGATGTCGTTCACCCGATGATAACTCGTTCATTTTCAAATTTTTACCTTTTGAAGTCTCAAAATAAAATCCTTTTTCGCTATTGACTTTTATTATTTTAAACGTAAAACGACGTTTGTTGAGAATCTCTGTAAACAGGTCAAGTTTTGCTAATAACTCATCAAAAACAGATAGTTTTTTCTCTAAATCGTTTAAATAGACTAACAAGGCTTTGGCGTCCTCTTCGCTATATTCAAGTGTAGCTTGTTTTTCATATAAGCCGTATTTGATGAGTTTGTTTTGTTTTTCTCTTAAACTGGTAAATCGCTTATCGTACTCCTCTTTTGTGATTTTTCTTTTTTCGGAAATTAAGCGAGTGGGATAGCTATTATCAAGACTTTGTGATTTATTATGATATTGTTTTAGGAAATCGGCAGAAATTTCGCGTAATTTTTTTGAATGAAATTCTATAGTATCTTCGGCTTTCTCTATATATTCAGGATCGTTATCAGTATGAAAATTATGAGTAATTGTTTTTATCTGTGAACGCTGTTCTTTTATAAGATAAATATTAATGCAATTTGCAATATCCTTTTCTTTATCTGAAAAGTCATAATTTCCATTCTTTATTGTGGGTGGGCTATCAATTAGTTTTCCATTAGTATCATAAAGTGTAAATGATAGACTATGCTTCCCTAATACCTTTTTAACCAAAATTGTAGTATTATCGCTTAGTGAGATTGAGATTTTATCGAATATAAGTTTTTCCAAAAAATAAAAAGGCGGATCTAAAAAATCTTCGAATGGGTGTGGGTAACCGGGATAATCCTCATCGTAATCATACTCCCATTCAGATTCAAACAAACTATACAAAATATTCAAAATCGTAGTCTTTCCAAACCCATTCGGACCGGTTATAATCAACACATTCTCCCCATCTGCAAACTCAATATCGTAATCAAAAATCTCAAACAACTTTTCAATCTTGACGGATTTAATCGTCACAGCCGTTTGAGCTTTCTGTTTTGTTATCGTCTGAATTGCGCTCATGATTATTGTTTTTTCTTGAAAATGATAGTACAAAAGTACGGTTTTTAACCCGATAATTCAACCATATAACAATAAGCAATTCACCAAAGTTTCACTTACCTTTGCCCCCATGACCGACCACCTCCAACCCATCATTTTTATGCTCATTGCCGCCTTATGCTTCACGGTGATGAATATGATTGCCCTTGATGTCAATCATTTACCTGCCTTTGAAGTCATGTTTTTCAGGGCGATAGGCTCGGTGGTATGCGCAACGATAGTTTTGAAAAAACAGCGTATTCCCATGCTTGGTAATAATCGCAAACTACTGATGTTGAGAGCATTGACGGGGATGACTTCGATGGTTTTGTATTTTAAAGCTATTCAAATCATGCCCGTTGGGACGGCGGCGGCTTTGCGGTATTTATCGCCCTTTTTTGCGGCTGCTTTGGCGGTGATTTTTCTTGGAGAAAAGGTAAAAAAAATGCAATGGGCATTTTTTGTGCTGGCTTTTTTAGGTATCATTTTGCTCAAAGGTTTTGACCATAGACTCTCGCTTTTCGGACTGACAATCATCCTGATTTCTGCCTTTTTTAGCGGTGTTGTGTATGCTGTTATTCGTAAAATCGGTAACTCGGAACACCCTGTCGTTGTGGTCAATTATTTCCTCACTGTATGCATGGTCGTTGGGGGTGTGGTTTCCCTTTTCAATTGGGTGCAACCTATTGGTATTGAGTGGATTTTGCTGCTGAGTATGGGCTTGATTGGCTACGTAGCACAGCTATTTATGACCAAAGCCATGCAAAGGGCAGAAACGAGTTTGATAGTGCCGTTTAAGTATGTGGAAGTGATTTTTACGATATTATTTGCATGGATTATTTTCGGAGAAAATCAATCGTGGATGTCGCTCGTGGGAATATTGGTGATTGTACTGGCTTTGATTGGAAATGTGATGGTGAAATCAACGTAAGGGAAGAGGAAGAAAATAATCTACCCGAAATGAAGAAGTTATTTTTTTTATATGTTTGGCTAAATTTGACGCACATAGCCGAGCTACGTAAGTGAAATTTAGTGAAACATATGAGAAAAAGAACGATTCAGGTGGGTAGATTATTTTTTTCGTCTTCCCTAACACAGACATTCCTATCTGTCTCGATCGGCACAGACAGGAATGTCTGCGTTACGTTTTTAAACTTATTTGTACTATTTTCGCATAAAAATATATCATGCTTCGCAAAATTCTCTCTTTCTTTGGCATCCTCATAGGTACAATTTTGTTGGCTTTGGTCGTCATTGCGGCTTTTTTTGAAGACCAAGTGGGCGAACTCTTCATCCGCGAACTCAATAAAAGCCTCAAAAGTGAACTTCGTATTGAAAGTGTCGATTTATCATTAATCAAATATTTCCCCGAAGCCGGTGTCACACTTGAAGGGGTCAGACTCGAAGGCGGCTACGTGGGCAGCGGTACATTTTTGCGAGCCGATGACCTTTCTTTACGTTTCGCTTCCATGAGTTTATTGAGTGGAAAATATAAGATAAAAACGATAGATGTACAAGACGCTTCCATGACGGTTTTGTTGGATAAAAAAGGCAGAGCGAGTTATGATGTATTCAAAAATACGGGTGAAACAGACGATAGCGGCAGTGATTTTCAATTGGCACTCGAACGCGCAGCACTCCGAAATGTCGAACTCATTTATATTGATGAAAATACGCAACAAGAAGTTGTCATGACGATAGAAAACGCCGATATTTCAGGCGAATTTTCCAACGAAAAATTTCTACTCAACTGCAAGACCGACATCTTTTCCAATTACATCGAAATAGAAGGCGAACGATATTTGACAGGCAAAAAACTCAACTACGCAGGTATCATGAATACCGACCTCAAAAACGGTACTTACGAACTCCGTGATATGGTTTTGGAAGTCGATAACTCCAATACATTTATCGTAGATGGCACTATCGAATCAAAAGAAAAAAGCACGGATTATGACTTGACTATCAAGGGAGAAGATTGCCGATTGAGTTCCGTGTTGGGGGTTTTGCCGATGAAATATGCCAAGCCCTTCGGCGATTTTGAAAGTACGGGAAGGTTCTTTTTTAAATCATTTGTGAAAGGTAGATATGATGCGATAAATGCTCCTTGGACGAATATCGAATTTGGTTTGGATGATGGGAAAATCACCTCACCGCGACTGGATTATGCTTTAAAAGATGTGTCATTTAGTGCCTTGTTTGATAATGGCGGTAACAAACCCGAAAACGGCGTATTTAATATGCCCGATTTCAAGGCGGTATTGCGCGGCGAACCGATTGAGATGAACATTAAAGCCATCAATCTGGATGATCCCGATGTTGATTTTGGCTTTTCCGGTAATATCTCGATGGATGCCGTTCACGACTTGTTCAATCTACCGATTATCGAAGATGGTAGCGGACTTTTTGAAGTGAAAGAATTTGCCGTTTCGGGGAAATATAATGACATGATTGACCCTTATGCTATTGGGCGAGTAGATGCAAAGGCAGTGATGAATTTTAATGATTTCGAATTGGAAATGAACGGAAAGACCGTCACATTTGAAGAAGGCGAATTGAGCATGCACAACAACAAACTCTCCGTAAAAGAAGTAAACATTACCGCACCCGGTACCGACCTTACGATTACGGGCGATTTCAAAAATATCATCCCCGTTTTCTTTAAAGATTCACTCAATACAAAACGCGCTAAACTCGAATTTAACGCCATACTAAATGGCACTAAACTCGATATTGACCAACTCATCGACATGGCTTCGCTCGACATAGAGGAGGGCGATGTGCCGGAAGCTGTTTACGACTCCTTAAAGCAAGATGAAGTCGAACAAAACGAAGATTTTTTCGCGCTGATGAATGGTACTTTTGAAGCAAATATTGATAAGGTAAATTACCGTAAAATAAACGCCAAAAATCTTACCGGACAGTTGATTTTTACAGATAGCAAACTCAAAATCCGTAATGTAAAAGTCGATGCCATGAAAGGCAATTTTAGCCTACGCGGTGACGTTATTTTCGATAAAGCCCCCAACCTGACAACGAAAATTTACTGTGAAGATATTGACGCAAGAGAATTTTTCAAACAAGCCGAAGACTTTGGACAAGACTACCTGACGCACAAGAACGTACGCGGCACGCTCAATGCCAAAATTAAGATTGATGCGGAGTGGGACGAGACAGGCGAGTTTTTGAGTAATAAATTAAAGGTACTTTGCGATGTAGAATTGACGGACGGTGAACTGGTGGGCTTTAAAATGCTCGAAGATTTCTCAAAATACATTAAATTAAATGACTTACGTAGAATAAAATTTTCTAATACAAAAAATCAATTTGCCCTTAAAAATAATACATTTTACATCCCCACGATGTTTATCCAATCGAATGCTACGAACATGACTATGTCGGGCAGGCATACGATGGAGCACGAAATGGACTACCTCATCAAAGTAAACGGCGGGCAAACGCTGATGAATAAATTTAAAAAATTTAATCCAAGCCGTAAGCCACTGAAAGCGAAAAAGAAGGGATTTATCAATATTTACACTCACGTATTCGGCACGATGGATGAATACGATTTTAAATACGGAAAAAAGAATTATAACCGCGTCTTAGAGTCGGGTTTGGCACGCAAATACGCACAAATACGCCGCGAAGTCAGCAACGAACTCGCCGTAGATGCCCTCTACGAACCTACGGAACTAGAAGACGAGAATTAATGTGCTGATGTACTGATGTACTGACGCTCTTGTGTGCTGACGTACTTATGTACTTATGTTGACTTTTCGCGTAGCGAAAAAAATACGTCAGCACATCAGCACGTCAACACACAAAAATGGATATCTATCAAAAAAAATCACGTTGGAAATGGATGTTGGCTTTAGCAGGCTTGACGATTGTGTTGGTTTCATTGGTCTATACCAATCAAATCGCGCGACAAATCGCGGACGAAGAACGCGCTAAAGCAAAACTTTGGGCAGAGGCTATCAATACCTCAATGTTACTTGAGGAACCGAAAGGTTTAACTTTTGTATCCAATATTATCATTGGTAATAAGACTATTCCAGCCATTCTTACCGATGAATTTGGCAGCATTCAAGCTGACATCACCTCCCCGCCAATCGCGAATATGACGATGCTTACCTCCAAAAGGAGTTGGCAACAATGAAGAAAGCCAATCCATCAATAAAGATTGAAAGTAAGGGGGTGGTACAATATCTATACTACAAAAATACGCGTTTACTGTCTCTGCTTCAATACTTTCCGTTTGTCCAATTGAGCTTGATTACTATATTTTTGATTGTGGGGTATTTTGGGTTTAGTTCGGCACGTAGGGCAGAGCAAAATCAGGTATGGGTAGGCATGTCAAAGGAAACTGCACATCAACTCGGCACGCCTATCAGTTCGATGGTCGCTTGGTACGAACACCTCAAAATGGAAGCCGAAGGCGACGATTATCAGCTCGGTATACTCGCCGAATTTCGTAAAGATATTGCAAGATTGGAGCTGATTGCCGACCGTTTTTCCAAAATCGGCTCGAAGCCCAAACTTGAAAGCGTCAATATCTACAAGACCATCCAACATACCTTTATATATATGAAAAGACGTGCCCCGAAAAAGGTCGAATTTGACTTTCCCGACGCCTCAGAATCACTTCAGGCACAAGTCAATCCGCCTCTCTTTGATTGGGTGTTGGAAAATCTGCTCAAAAACGCACTGGACGCAACGGGCGGCAAAGGCAAGATTAGCGCAGAGGTTTTTGAGGATGAAAAATACGTTTACATTGATGTTTCAGATACAGGAAAAGGCATCCCGTCCGGCAAATTGAGTACTGTTTTTCAGCCCGGATATACGACTAAAAAACGAGGCTGGGGATTGGGACTTTCACTCACCAAACGTATTGTCGAAAATTACCACTCTGGCAGGATTTTTGTAAAAGAATCACAACTCAACCGAGGAACAACTTTTAGAATTCAATTGCCAAAATCTTCGTAATTTGTTGACTCGTTACTCGTTAATCCGTTACTCGTTACTCGTTACTCGTTACTCGTTAATCGTTTATTTGTTACTCGTTTATTCGACACACAATCCGATGCGTACACGAATCACGAATATACGAATCACGAATACATGAATCACGAGTAACGAATAAACGAATAAACGAATAAACGAGTTTGTCAATCAACAATATAAATCTGCTTGCGATAGCGGTGTTCATGTCGGTTTTTGCATATGCAAATGACCCTGTGATACCTTTTGATGAGAATGTGGTGACAGTTTTCGACGCAGATGTTAATGACCCGCTTCCAGGGGTCAGTATTTATAATGTTTCCAGAAGTTTTACTGCATTTACCAACGAAAAAGGACAAGCAGATATTAGCGGTCTTGCCCTTTCGGATACCCTCTTTTTTGATTTCCTTTCTTTTGATAAAGTCAGCATGGCGATAAAGGACATCCGCAAGAATAATAATCAAGTATATGTGAAATCTTCATATACGAGTTTGGGCGAAGTCATCGTATATGGGTATAGCAAGCAGATGGAACGCTCGGACGATATTCCACCGATAGTTGAGGTCATTGGAAAAGACGAGATACAATTTACCAATCCGCAAACTTCGGCAGATATGCTCGCCAATACGGGGAGTGTTTTTGTACAAAAAAGTCAAATGGGCGGCGGAAGCCCGATTATACGGGGCTTCGAAGCCAATAAATTATTAATTATACTGGATGGCGTCCGAATGAATAATGCGATTTATCGTGCTGGGCATCTTCAAAATGTCATTAGCATAGATAATTCGATACTGGAAAAAACCGAAATTATTTACGGACCGGCATCGGTTATTTATGGGAGTGATGCACTGGGTGGTGTGATGCATTTTTATACAAAAAAACCAAAATATCATGCCGTAGGCGATAAGAAATGGGAGGTCAATGCAATGACCCGTTTTGCGACAGCTAATTTAGAAAAAACAGCACACGTAGATGCCAATTTTGGTAATGAAAAATGGGCGACTTTGCTGAGTGTTTCCTATTCGGATTTCGACGATTTGATGTCAGGACGAATCAAGTCAAAAGACCATCCGGAGGGCTATGGTGAGCTGCCGTTTTATGTAGGTCAAGCAAACGGTAGAGATAGTATTTTTACAAATCCTAATCCATTTCGACAATTTGGAACTGCTTACGGGCGATTGGATTTGACACAAAAAACACGCTTCAAACCACACAAAGATATTGACGTAATGCTCAATCTGCAATACGCTACAACGACCGATGTGCCGCGTTATGATCAGCTGACGGAGGGCAATTTTGTGAATGACGAGCCTTTCTTTGATTTCAAATTTGCAGAATGGGATTACGGACCTCAATCGCGTTTTATGGCAGCACTTTCTGCCGATATTAGAAGTACAGACAATCTTTTTGATGAGGCGCGTTTGATGACCGCTTTTCAGAAAATAGACGAGGACAGAATTACGCGAAACTTTGATGATAATTGGGAAAAACACCGCGAAGAAAACGTATATGTTTATTCACTTAATGCCGACCTCAATAAGCAATTATTTAGAGGACTAAAGGTGTTTTACGGTGGCGAATTTACCTATAATAGAGTCAACTCAATTGCCTCACGCACAGATATTTCTACGGGAATGACAGATACACGCCTCGCTACACGTTATCCCGACGGCGGTAGTAATATGACGGGTTTTGCTATCTATACCAATTTTAATTCCAATATCAAAAAAGGCTTGAATCTGATGGGTGGTGTACGCTATTCTCACATCACTTTATCTTCACGTTTTGTAGATACGACTTTTATCAAAGCACCTTATCAGGACGGTAGAATCACACTCAATACGCCTGCTTTTACAGGCAGCGTGGGCATGGCGTGGGATATGGGCAAAGGCTTTCACTTGCACACGGTAGCGTCCAATGCTTTTCGCGCGCCAAATGTGGATGATGTAGGCAAAATTCGTTCAAAAAACGGCTTCGTTATCCTTCCGACCTCTGCACCCGAAGGCGTGGTTGCCGAAAAATCACTTAATGCAGAGCTGTCACTTGCCAAAAATTTCAATAATAAAGTCCGTGTCAGCGGTACTTATTTTTATACCTATCTCTTTGATGCCATCGTCCAACGCCGCGACTCAGTGAATGGCGAACAGACCATTTATTACGATGGCTCATTCGATACCATCCAAACAAATATCAACGCAGGAGAAGCCTTTATTTATGGTACTTCGGCGACCTTGCTTGCAGATTTGAGCGACGATTTGCAATTCAAAGGAAGTATCAATTATACTTTTGGGCATAATATTTCGGATAGCGGTCCGCTTGCGCACATTCCGCCTGTATATGGTTTGTTGAGTTTGAATTATCAAAAAGAAAAAACACGCCTCGAACTCGTTTCACGTTTCAACGGTAAAAAAATACTCGAAAGATACTCCGATAATTCTTCCGACAATCTCGATAAAGCAACACCCACAGGCACACCCTCGTGGTACACGCTCAATCTGTACACCGCCCACCAATTTTCTAAACAGTTTAGACTCACTTTCGGCATAGAAAATATTTTGGACAAACATTATCGCCCCTTCTCTTCAGGCGTCAGCGCAGCAGGACGAAATTTTATGATAGGGCTGCAAGGGAGCTTTTGAAGAAACTCAACTTCAACCTCAACTTCAACTTCAACTTCAACCTCAACCTCAATTTCAACTTCAAATTTCAAGAATTTGCGTAGCAAATACTTGAAATTGTCATTATATGATTTGGCGAAGCCAAATCTCGTAATTTGAGGTTGAGGTTGAGGTTGATGTTGAGGTTGAGGTTGAAATTGAAATTGAGGTTGAGGTTGAAGTTGAAGTTGAAGTTGAAATTGAGGTTGAATTTGCTAAAGCTCTTCTCTTTCCGATTTTTTTAGTTTTTTGACGACCAAATCATAGGAATGGTCGATAAGTTCTACTAAAAAATCATCATTCAGACTGCCTTCAAAATCAATGGTGTTCCAGTGTTTTTTGCTCATGTGATAGCCGGGCTGTATTTCGGAATATTCTTCGCGTAAATCTAAGGCACGCTCCGGGTCGCACTTCAAATTGACGGTAAATTGCTCTTTGCCAAGACCAGTCAGGGCAAACATTTTACTCATTACCTTAAATACTAGGGTGACTTCATCAAAAGGAAAGCTTTCGGTGACGCCGGGCTTAGAGAGGCAGTAGGTTCTAAATTCTTCTATGTGCATGGTAAACGAGTTGACGGGTTACGAACCCACGAATAACGAGTAAACGAATAACGAGTAAACGAATAACGAATTAACGGATAACGAATTAACGGATAACGAATTAACG
>Ga0114952_1002731_pt1 | contig 13230 bp, 8 predicted proteins | sample SidtaG_2_FD_87303 | JGI IMG/M metagenome (GOLD analysis project Ga0114952, IMG submission 87303) | Marine algal microbial communities from Sidmouth, United Kingdom - Sidmouth_Asex2 metaG | ecosystem: Host-associated > Algae > Red algae > Unclassified | place: Sidmouth, United Kingdom | collected... | reverse complement strand
TAAATGATCAATGTTGTAATCTGCAACTGTCATATGCAGATGTTCTCATAGGAAATATAAAAGGCCACGACACAGGGCCGTAAGTCAAGATTTAACAGAGACCTGAGTGGTTACGACATTTTTATCAATTCAATAGAAGGGTAATTTTTACATTCTCTTTTGAATTTTAATTTACTGCTTAGGCTAAAAACATCATCAAAATAATAAAGTATTGAAAACAAATTCATTCAATGCTAGATGTTATAAAAATGGAGATTTAATCATGAAAACATTGCTTTTTTTAACTATTTCATTACTTAGCTTGCACTCTTTTTCAGGCTCATATTTTCACCATGAGAACTTGGGTTTTTCAAAAGATAATAAGTATTATGCCTTTACTCAATTTGGAGAACATGATGGAGCAGGACATGCAGATGCGTGGACATGGGTTGTTGATGTAAAGAAGAACAAACTTATTAAAGTTGGTCAGTGTGATTGTGATGAAATGAATCAAGTAAAAACTATCGAGGAAGCAAAAGAAGAATCTAAGCTTAAAGCAAACTTGAAAAGATATGGATTTACCAAAGATAAAATCATAGGTCAGACGATGCTTAAAAGACTTCCTACAGACTTGAATTCAAGTAACAAATTAGACTTTAGAGCTATCAAGTACCCTGATGCTCCTAATTTTGGTCAGATCTTCAACTTAAAACTAACTCAGACTAGCTTGGGAACAAATTGTTATGACCTAGCCACTCCTACTCTTTTAAAAGTAGAGCTTGGTAAAAATGAGAAATTCAAGGTTTTACAAGATGATATATCGCTCCCAAGAGCTAGAAAGTGTGCTTACGGATATAAAGTCGCAGAAATTGTCTATGAAAAAGACAGTGACTCTTTAGCCATTATTATAAGTTATAAAACTCCAGGATTTGAAGGAGCAGATACGTTGTATTTAGTAGTAACTACCAAGTTAGATAAATTACCATATTAAGATTTATTTTTTGTTTCAGTTAATATTAAGGCTATATCTTCTAAAGTAGTATTTATAAATCTTCTATCAATAGATTTTTGTTCTAAGTATTTCTTGAATGAACTTATTTTACTTCTCCCAATATCTCTTTTTAAATGATTTGCTTAAAACATCAAGATCAAGAAGTACTAAAAAGTCAAAACATTGAAAATATTCATCAAAAAAATACTTCCCATGTACCTTGGCACCAGCTTTTAAATACGATCTTAACAACTTTGGACAAATATCTTTCAAAGTATGCCCTTCATTTTCTTCGATCTGGATTGGATTTATTTTTTGCCATGAGTGGATTCCAAACTTATCTTCTACTAAGTAATTCTTCTCACGCAAGGTATTTAATAATATATTTGCTTTTTTGAAATCATTATCAAACAAGCTAGCTGTTCCAAATAAATATTGAGCATTTATACTTTTAGAATATTCACCTATCCCCTTCCAAAGTAAATTTAATACCTTGGAGCAGCGGTACTTCTTGTGAATACATGCTCGACCTAATTCTAATTTCACTCCTGGCGACTTTAGAAAACCTTTTAAATTGAACTCAGTTTCAGAATAGAAATCAGCAGAGTAAATATTAGAATTTAATCTATAGGTTGCAATAATTTTGGATTTTTTAATATCTCTTATAATCAAATGATCTGAGCGATAATCATATTCATCATAATCGATTGTAAATATTTTATTTTTCATCCCTACAATTTCATTAAAAAATATTTTTCGTCGAAGTTTAAATACTTCTGCTAACTCGAATACATTGGAAGCTGTTTTAACCTGGTATTTTTTAGTTTCAAAATCAATCTTTATCTTTCTATTAAATGAACTAAACATTTTCCAAAAACCATTAAATGGTAATAAAATTTTGGGCCTATAGTTATTTCTCTCTAAGTTCATATAATTATGATAGCTATATTTTTATCTTCTTTGTTAAGAAGAGATTAAGATCAGTTTAAGATATCTTTAATAATACTCCAGACAAATACTCTGAATTAATCCCAACCAAAAAGGATAGTTTCATCTTCTTTACCCGCTCCAACAGCTGTATCTGGCTCATACCATACTCCCATCCTGTCATCGGCTTCAAAAGTTGTACCGCCTAAAACATTTGTTAGTCTGTGGTGATATGGGGCTTCTGGAGCACTCCCAGTTCTACTTAATGTAAAAGTTGATGTAGTACCATCGGGTTCTGTTCTTGTTACGGTAGCAGGTTTATCTGAAACAAACTTGACCCACTCAGAAATAACATTAACAACATAGTTTTTTCTCATTAGAGCTCTTGGGATAAACGGAGAAGCCTGCCCCCCATCACCATCTGCATAAGAGTGGCCACCAATTGGGTCATCTGCGATAACTCTTAAAGGTTCCCCAGTATATTGTGTACCAGTTGCTCCTAAGAGATTTAATGCAGTATTTGTAAAAGTACCACTCGTACCAGCATTATCATCTGAAAACCAATGAGTTTGATTTGTTGGGGCAATACCAACTTGAAAATATGCTCTACCAGATGGAACTCCTAAAACATCTTTTCTAGAAGGCAGAATCGGTAAAGAATCAACCCAACTTGCTGAAGTCTTATAGACGATGATTGTTTTATCAGAAATTAATTCATAAACATCGTAGGCCGTTAAACTGAACGTATGATTAGTTCCAGCATTTACAGTTTGAGATGTATGTAAAGCACCATCTTTATAAATTTCAACAAGAGCTGTTTCAAAGGCCCTAACGGTCACACTCGCAGGTGTATATCTAGAAAAATCTATTAAGAAATCTTTTCCGGCCCAGTCTTTTACATTCCAAACTACATTTCCAGATCCTACTCCACTTCCAGTAGTTCCTGCTCTACCAGCAACAAAAATTTCTTGAGATCCTTCTATAATATCATTTTGAGCACTCACAAACTGATGAGTTTCACCACCGTCTAAATTTGCAATCACAGTTCCATTTAATTTAATTTCTGTTCCATCATAGATGGCAGCAACTACACTATCTATGGCCCCACCAAGATTAAAAGCCTTAAAACCTTCAAAGAATGGATCATCAACAAGTGTTTCACCAGTCGCCACATTTGAGTTCGTTGCTCCGCTTCCATTAACTGCTTTGACTCTAAAATCATAAACTGTCTCTGCTGTTAAACCAGTGACATCAGCATGTCTATCAGTACTAACTCCATCTGGAAACACAACCCACGAACCTGCTGGGTTTAATCTATACTCTACAATGTAATCAGTAATAGCAGATCCATTATCATTTGGTTCAGTCCATGCAACTTCAATATGATCTATTCCTTCAGCTGAGATAGCTAAATCTGTAATCGCATCAGGAGGTGTAACATAAACCCATGAAATACTATCAATGCTAGAAACTAGACCGGCAGCATCAATGGCCTTAATAATTGTATAATATGTATTACCTGAGCTAAGAGATAAGCCTGTAACCACTCCTGAAGTATTTAAAGCAACATCTTGCCATGAGCTAATGATACCTGCTTCGCTATTAGTCGTACTAACAGCAATTTCAAAATGATCCAAATTACAATTATCACTTCCACCAGTCCAATAAGTTGTAGGACTTGTGGAAGCTGTAGTATCTGGGTCTGTTGAGGACATTGTAGGAACTGTTGGATCTGTATCATCCCATCTAAATCCGGTTGAGTGACTTATTCCAGTTGAAGTATTGCCAAAGGCATCTACTGTTCTTGCTGATGGATAATATGGTATACATTCTGTTAATCCAGATAAATTTATAAAGGTATGATCATTTGTATTAGTAGACGTTGTCCAATTTACTACATTTGTACCTAAACTTGTCGTTCCTAATGCAACTTCGGCCAAAGAAAAATCAGCGACTGGATTTGTCCAAGAAAAAATTGGTGAATTTATTGGTAAGGTCCCAGTAATCCATGAACTAGCCAAAGTTGGATTAGTGATTTCTAATGGAGCTGTTGTATCCTTTGTCACACTAGTACTGGCTTGCACGGCAGAGTTTCCAAAAATGTCATCATGATCTGCTGTTATCACTACAGATCCTTCACTTAAGCTACTTATATCTAATCCCGTTATACTCCATGATGCTGAACTACAAGTTGGTTGAGTAGCTGGAGCTATCCCTCCAACTAAAACAGTTACAACTTCGCCATTTTCACTACAAGTTCCATTTACAGAGTAGCTCGTTTGATTAGAAGTTGTTATATCAGCTGCTGGTGTTGAGATCGCAACTGTCGGAACAGTTGAATCTTTAGTAATGTTTGTTAAAGCTTGGACTGCTGAGTTTCCAAAACTATCATCATGATCAGCTGTTATGGATACTGCTCCGTCACTTAATAAGCTAACATCTAATCCACTTATACTCCACACTCCTGAACCACACGTTGGCTGTGTAGGTGGTGCAATAGTTTCAACTAAAACTGTAACTGTTTCTCCATTTTCACTACAAGTTCCACTCACCGAATAATTTGTTTCATTTGATAGATTTATATCTGAAGCCGGGATTGTTATAGTTACTGTTGGAATAATTGAATCTTTTGTAACATTTGTACTGCCCTGCACTGCTGAGTTTCCGAGAGTATCATCATGATCAGCTGTAATTGTTATTGATCCTTCAGATAAGGATCCTAAATTTACTCCACTCACACTCCATGCTCCCGCTGAACAAGTTGGTTGTGGAGCTGGCGTTATTCCACCAATGGAAACCGTAACAGCTTCGCCGTTTTCACTACAAGTTCCCCCTACTGAATAACTCGTCTCATTTGATAAACTTATATCTGCTGCCGGGGTTGTAATGCCAACCGTTGGTAGCGTTGTATCTTTTATAATATTTGTACTGGCCTGCACCGCCGAGTTTCCAAGAGCGTCATCATGATCAGCTGTGATCACGACACTTCCTTCACTTAAACTACTGACATCTAATCCAACAACACTCCACACTCCAGCTGTACATGTCGGTTGAGTCGCTGGGGCAATCCCTCCCACTAAAACGGTAACCGTTTCTCCATCTTCACTACAAGTTCCATCTACTGAATAACTCGACTCATTAGCAACTGTAATATCAGCAGCTGGTGTTGTAATCGCTACCAGTGGTATCGTTGAATCTTTTGTTATATTGGCCGTACTTTGTAGTGCTGAGTTTCCAAGAGCGTCATCATGATCAGCTGTGATCATCACTGCTGCATCACTTAAACTACTGACATCTAAACCTGTAACACTCCACGCTCCAGCAACACATGTCGGCTGAGGTGCTGGAGCAACACTTCCCACTAAAACGGTAACGACTTCTCCATTTTCACTACACGTTCCACTGACTGAATAATTACTCTCATTTGATAAAGAGATATCTGCTGCTGGTAATGTAATCGCAACCGTTGGAATCACTGTATCTTTAACCACACTTGTTGTGGCCTGAGTGGCCGAGTTTCCAAGAGTGTCATCATGATCGGCGGTGATCAAAACACTACCTTCACTTAAACTACTTATATCTAATCCAACTACACTCCACACTCCAGTTGTACATGTTGGTTGAGTCGCTGGTGCAATCCCTCCCACTAAAACGGTAACCGTTTCTCCATCTTCACTACAAGTTCCATCTACTGAATAACTTGTATGATTTGAAAGACTAATAGCTGTTGCCGGGGTTGTTATTCCAACTGTTGGCAGAGCTGTATCTTTTGTAACACTTGTACTTGCTTGAACCGCTGAGTTTCCAAAACTATCATCATGATCAGCTGTGATTGTCACTGCTCCATCTAAAAGAGTACTCACATCTAATCCACTCACACTCCACGCTCCCGCAACACATGTTGGCTGAGGTGATGGAGCAATTGTTCCAACTAAAATTGTAACTGTTTCTGAGTTTTCACTACAAGTTCCACTAACTGCATAACTTGTAACATTAGAAACTGTGATATCAGTAGCTGGTGTTGTAATCGTAACCGTTGGAATCGTTGAATCTTTTGTAACATTTGTACTGCCCTGCACTGCTGAGTTTCCAAGAGTATCATCATGATCAGCTGTAATGATTACTGCTCCATCAATTAAACTACTTACATCTACTCCACTCACACTCCATGCTCCCGCTGAACAAGTTGGTTGTGGAGCTGGCGTTATTCCACCAATGGAAACCGTAACAGCTTCGCCGTTTTCACTACAAGTTCCTCCAACTGAATAATTTGTAAGATTTAAAAGACTGATCTCTGTTGCAGGGATTGTGATAGAAACTGTAGGAATTAATGAATCTTTTAGAACAATAGTACTAGCTTGAATAGCAAGATTTCCAGCACTATCATCATGATCGGCTGTAATTGTAATTGCACCACCAACTAGACTAGAGACATTAAAATTATCTGTTGATAAAATACTCCAGCTACCTGAAGTACAAATGGGTTGAACTGATGGGCTAATAGTGTTTGCTGATGGATCAGTAAGCACTACTGTAACCACTCTGGAATTTTCACTACATGTACCTGAAACTGTATAATTATTCTCATTACTAGAATTTATGTTTGGAGTTAAACTCAAGAGTACTATAGGCAAAGTAGCATCTTTAGTAACATTTGATGTTGCTTGCACGGCTGAATTCCCGAGAATGTCATTGTGATTAGCTGTAATAGTAACGCGACCATCACTTAAGCTGATCACATTAAGACCAACAAGACTCCACGCACCAGAGTTACAAATCGGTTGAGGTACTGGTGATATACCTCCCACAGAAACAATGACACTTTGGCCGTTTTCACTACATGTTCCAGAAACCGAGTAAGAAGTATTATTATTTGAATTTATATTTGCTCCAGGGGTCGTAATTGTAACAGTAGGAATGATAGTGTCTTTAATAATCGAAGTTGAAGCTTGAACCGAAGAGTTTCCATAACTATCATTGTGATCGGCTGTTATTATTATAGCACCATCAACTGAAGCACTTACATCTAGTCCTGTTATGTTCCATGTGCCAGACGAGCAAGTTGGTTGAGGTGCTGGAGCAACTGTTCCAACTAAAATTAAAACTGTTTCTCCGTTCTCACTACAAGTTCCACTTACTGAAAAATTCGTCACATTAGAAGTTCCAATATCCGTCACTGGAGTATCAATAGCGACTGTTGGAAGAGTTGTATCTTTTATAATATTTGTACTTGCTTGAACTGATGAATTCCCAACAGTGTCATCATGATCAGCAAAAATTGAGACCGCTCCATCACTAAGGGCACTTACATTTACACCTGCAAGAATCCAAGCTCCTCCATTACAAGTTGTCTGATAACTTGGAATGATTCCACCAATTGAAACAATGACGACTTCTCCATTGTCACTACATGTTCCAGAGATTGAATAGGCACTGGAATTGTTGAAATTTATATCTGTAGCTGGAGTAGTAATACTAATTGTTGGAATAATTGTATCTTTAATTAAGGAGTCAGTACTTTGAGTAGCTGAATCCCCATCTAAATCCATATGATTGGCAATTGCTGTAAGTGGACCTTCTCCTTGAGCTGTCAAATCTAAACCATTAACGCTCCAAACACCGCTGTTACATATTGGTTCAGGTAGTGGAGTAATCGATCCAATCGTCACAGAAACATTCTGTCCATTTTCACTACAAGTTCCAGAAAATGAATAATTTGTAAGATTGATTAAATTTACATCTGGTAGATTAGATATTTTAACATCAGGAATTATATTTGCTACAGAACTAGAGTTTGTACTATTGCCATTATTATCTGTTAAAAAACCAGTAAAATTAAAATCTAAACTTAAAATATTAAATGGACCCTCGGGAGCATCCGAACAGTCAACCAATCCACGTCTACATGTACAGCTTGCTTTTGGTGGAGACATTGAACTTGATGGCGAAGCACTCAGCACAATTGATGCACCATTTGGACTACATGTTCCTAAATTTGCGGGAAGATTTATTGGTTGGTTAAGAGCAGTGAAATTTTTATTTACTAAATTTAAAGAATTAGCGTACTCATCATTATCTAAAAAATGGGCGTTATCTCCACACGAGATAAGTATGAATAATAATATAATAAAAACTTTCATAAATATCAGGTACTTAATCGGTAGAAATCAATATTTTCCTTAGATAATTATACAACATATTGAGAAAAAAAAGTGATGAAACCGTATCAGACTAAAAGCCTATCTTGACTTAAAAATGAAGAGAGTTAAACGAGAAAACAACTCAGACTATTGGCACCTTAAAAAGATAAGCTCAGTTAATATTTTTACAAGAACATTGCCTACTTTAATAGCCAAACTCTATCATACGAAAAATGAGTAAAACTTGGATAATCGAATAATTTATAGGGAGTAATTATAGGGAGTAATCAAGATATACTTTTTCTTAGTTTTCAAAAATTGCCAAGAGTAGACTCTTTTGAGGTATTTTGTTTATGATTTCGCTCAACTAATTGATGATTCTAAAGAGCAGAAAACTCAAACTTGGCTGCACCTTTTTTGACAATTTCTCCATTATGAATTTTTGATATTTCACCTTCATATCGGAGTATTCCAAAAATTTTATTTTCAACTAGCTCAAACTCAATGATACTACCTGTTTTAAAGCCTTCCAGGTTTTTTTCTATCATTTCTAAAGTAATTACTCTCCTTCCATTAGAAGTCTTAGTAATACTTTTTATATTAAAATCACCTTCATCACTTGAGTAATTTAACATGGATGAGCTATGAGCCGGAAATTGTATTTCAAAATCATCTTTTGAATTAATTCTCATTATATACCCTAACTCTTCTGGCGAACCATTATTTGTTGGATAGATTAAATTTACTTTTTGTTGATCTTTTTCTTCACTGGAAGCATTTTCCCAATCAACAACAGGATCGCATAATATCTGAAACTCTTTTAAGGAACTGATTAATTGTTTTCTATATACTCCACCTTGAGCTCTCATTTCATTGCCTAAAGCCCCTATTTGCTTTTTCAAGGCTGATTGCTTTGATTTAATTTCATCTTTTTTAGCTAATAAACTTTGGCAACTACTATAAGCCTCATCATCTTCTTGAATTGATTCACACTTTAGAGCACTTAATTCATCTTTAACAGCTACAAACTTTCCATCTATTATTGCTTTAGAAATTGTCTTGTTTTTTATTTCTTTCTTAATTGATGAAGAGGAATTATAAAAAACTTCTAAGGCCCTAAGCATAAGCTCAGAGTTTTTAGGGACTGAACTAATGCATTGGTTTCTAAGTTCCATTGCTGAAGAAACATTAGAGTTCTTAAAGTTAGATTTAAATTCTTGAAAATATCCATGATCAGGAAACCAAACCATAATCATAGCAGCAGGAACGTCATCAAACTCTAAAGATTCATTGAGGTTTTCAACTTTTTTACTTTCAATGAGACCATCATTATAAGCTTTTGGATTCTTGGCATTCATGCCACAACCTAAAAAACTTAAAACTAAAAAAACTTGTAATATATAATTCATAAAAACCCTCATTAAAAAAACAGTGATAAGTCAAAAGTAGTTGTATTATCTTTACTAGTATTTTTTCCTGCTAAGGCCATTCCATAAGAAACGCCTATTTGCATAGGGACCATAAAACTACCTGATCTGTAGAGATTAACTGTACTAAAATTTGCTACTAGAATTAAAGAACTAAGACTTTGCTCAGTTTCAACAGCAAGCCAGTCATATCTTACTTGAGAGAACTTAGATCCGTTAAACTTATCAGCTTGTTTGTGTTGAAAAACATAACCAGAAGAAATAGAGAACTCATCAGATAAATTCATTCCTAAAGAAAATTGAGCCATAAACTGATTCCCAAGCTTTCTTTCAACATTAGCGTCAACATCTGGTGTTAATTTAGAGTCACTTTTTTCAGGAATTCTTTCTGCTAATTTATCTTGGAATTGATAGTTATAACTTGATCCGAGATAAGCCTTGAAAGTTGAATTCAACCGATAGCCTAATCCAAAACCAACCTGAGCATCAACTTGTCCATCTCCCAGAGGTACATCAATTAGTTTATCAACATTTTTCTCTTCACCAGTAGGCAAAGTCAAGATGTTGGTCATACTAATAGAAATTCTTTCAGATTGAGAGAGTAAATACTTACCTATTACTTTAACATCACCTATTCCAGTAATTCTTTTATTCTTTAGAGGTTCATATCCATAAGTTTCTACTTTTCTAACAACAGCATTACTGGATTTTGATCTTGCTTCGTCATACTTATTTGCTTTGGTACTTTCTAAAGTCTTTGAATATTCTTTCAATAAAGAACTTGCGACAAAGCCAGTATCAACTTTTACATCTGCATTAATATAGGGAACCGCAACTGCCATCGTAAGCTTTTTACTAACTCCAATTGCTAAAACAGGGACACTTGCAACAGCACTCACATTGACAACCCCAGTAGTATTTCCTGCACTTGCTTCGAGGTCGTTATATCCTTTGACTGCTAAGTCACTCTTTAAAAGAACTTTATCATCTTCATTATCTAAACCATCAATAAAATCATTAATTGTAACAATTCTATTAAAGGCATCACCTGTACCAACATCTTGGCCTAAATTATTAAACTTATCATAGGTAGGAAGGAGCATCATTCTAAACGTTGCATTTCTTATATTTTTGGGAAGGACAGTAGTACTTTCCAATCCACTAGGTCTAGAAATTCCAGCAAAGACTAAAGAATTTACAAGTAATATGTTTAAAATTAAAAATCTCATCACACTCTCCTACTGATTCAATTATTTACACTTATTTTTAGCAATAAGTTTCTTTGCTTCAGCAATGTCAATTTTCGTTTCAGGAATTCTATTAGGATTAAGTTTAGCTGGATCAACAGCAACGAACTTCTTTAAAAGTTTACAACTCTCCGCTTTACCTGCAGCTCTTCCATCGGGGTGACCTTTAGAAAAAGCAGCAAGATAAACATTATTTAAACCATATGTTGAAACTTTGTATTCGGGATGAAGAGTTTTATTGACAGCGTTTTTGATTTTTTTATAAGCAAGCTTTTTATCTCTTAAAGGTACCTTGTACTCAATTCTAGATAAAACTCTATCAACTCCATATGAGCCAATATGAGATAAACCTAATCGCTCAATGGCATGCATTGAACCTTCAAGTTTAGGCAATTGACTAAGACTACTTGTGATTCCTTTAGCCTCTCCCCACTTTCCTAAATTTGCACCATATTCAAATAATGCTGTCGCTATTATTAATTTATGAGCATCACTAAGACCTGCTGGATAAGAAGTGTATTCTAATTCTGTATCTTCATCTTCTTCTTGAACGGCAACATCAACTCCTACTTTATTAAGAGATTGAGATAAGTATGTAATTGCTTGATTATGTAGCTCAATTTGATCTTTTTTTACTTTAGTTGTCTGAGCATAGAAATACATTGCATGAGCGAAGTTAGTCTTTTGCTCTAATTCTTTGAAGTTATCAGTTTGCTTTCCAGCATCTTCTAAATATAAGTTTGCAGCTTTTAGGGCAAACTCTCTATCTTCACCTCTTTTAGAAAAAACATCTTTTGCATCTTGAGCAAAACTTTGCATTCCAAGAGTTAAAGCCAGTAGTAGTGTCATACCAAATTTCATAAATTCTCCTCGTTATTATTTCAATTTTTACTAGTCATAACCTATAACGAAGTCCTACTACGTGAATTATCATTTGCTAAGATAAATATTTATTTCATAATTAAAAAAGATAGTAATTACAGTAACTTGGCGCGAAGCATCACTTCCTGATCTCTCTTTTAAATAGATTCTAAGTAAGTAAATGCTTCCATCATGATTGGGGAATAGTAATCTCGCTTATAATAGCAAAGTTCTAAATCTCTAAAATATCTCTTCTTCTTTTTTTTGATTATAAACCTATGATCTCCTACAACCATATGTTTAGACATAACTGCCCTCCCAAGGCCTAAAGATACGCCATCAATAATTCCATAAACATCTCCCATAAAACCTCTTCGTTTCTTGAAACTCTCGCCTTGGAAGTTAAAATATGTTTCAGTCGCATTATCATGTTCTCCATGATCAAAATAAATATCTGGAATATTTTTATGCTTGGCACTTTCTATAATTACGTATTCTTCTCTCCCAACAATTCGTTTCTCAATTCTAGAAATCTGTGGGCAATAGTCTAGAATTACGATATCTGCCCTATTAGATTTTAATATATCAATGAGATCAACTACTTCTGCAACGATAAACTCAACATCTACTAAAGGATGCTTCTTCATCAGCTTAGAGACCTTAGGAATAATCAATGATCTCATGATAGAAGAAAAAGAAGCGATTCTAAGATGACCTTTAAGTTCATTTCCATCTTGATTATATTGACCTAAAAATTCTTTCTCTTGGTCTAATATAGACTTTGCATAAATTAAGAACTCACTTCCAGAAGGTGTTAATTGGATAGACCTTGGGTTTCTTATAATTAAAGTGGTTTGTAAATGATCCTCTAGCTTTGCAATTTTTTGAGATAGAGCTGGCTGGCTGATTCCAAGAACCTTAGATGCCTTAGTAAAGGTTCCACTTTCAACTAGTTTAGTAAATGAATATAGGTCGCTTGAATCCATAAGTAATAATTATAGATATATTAAATATATCGATTATTCAAATACAAAATTCTAATAGATAACTACATCTCAATAATTAACAAAGGAGAAATTATGAAATTATTGTCTATCTTATTACTTTTAAGTTCTGTATCAGGTTTTACGAAGGTCTATTCTTGTCAAAACAATGATGGCTACGAATTGACTTTAAAAACTTCACCTCAAGAGAGCGCTTATCTTCATCTGTACCTTTCAAATCCAAAACTAAAGCTGATTTCAAACTACAAAGGAGAATTGATCAAAAAGACTGGAGTAAATTCTTATTTTAATAAAAAATCATACTTTATGAAAAATTTGAAGACTCAAAAGAAAATTAAATTAAATCTAAGTTCAAGTACTTTAGGAGGAAACACTTGTCCTGGAAGAACAATGTGTAAGAAGTGGCCTAGCACTGCTAAAAAGATTTACTCAATTGAGATAGTAGATACTAATAAATCTTACCTTTTTAATTGTGACTCAATTCTTTAATTTTAATATTTTAAACATGCTGTTATTAATTATAATAGCAGCATGCGTATTGATTCATAAAGAAACGACACCGAAGCTCTAACTCTTAGATATCATTAAAACTCCTATGCCACTTCTCTTAGTTTATACCTTTTTAGCGTTGTAAAAAAGTGTGACAGTTTTTTC
>Ga0114952_1002725_pt1 | contig 13244 bp, 2 predicted proteins | sample SidtaG_2_FD_87303 | JGI IMG/M metagenome (GOLD analysis project Ga0114952, IMG submission 87303) | Marine algal microbial communities from Sidmouth, United Kingdom - Sidmouth_Asex2 metaG | ecosystem: Host-associated > Algae > Red algae > Unclassified | place: Sidmouth, United Kingdom | collected... | reverse complement strand
GAAGCAACGGATAATTGTGATACAGAATTAACTATCGCAAGAACAGATTCTACTTCTACTCAAGCTGATAATGATTGTTATACCATCTCTAGAACTTGGACTGCTACGGATGATTGTGGTAACTCTGAATCGTTCACACATCTATTAACTGTGATTGATACTATCAGACCAACTTTTGTAAATACGCCTAGTGATGAAACTATTGAATGTACACAAGACATTCCTACATATGTAATCGAAGCGAATGATAATTGTGATACAGAACTTACAATTGTAAGCACAGATTCTACTTCAACGCAAGCTGATAATGATTGCTACACCATCTCTAGAACTTGGACTGCTACGGATGATTGTGGTAACTCTGAAACGTTCACGCATCTATTGACTGTGATTGATACTGTAATGCCATACTTCGTAAATGCACCAATTGATGAAACTATTGAGTGTACTGATGAGATATTGATTCCTGTTCTGACAGCGAATGATAACTGCGACATAAATGTGGTAGTTATTCTCACTGGATCTGGTAGTACATTAACAACAAATGGGACGGCTACTGATAACTGTTATGAGATTACTAGGACATGGACCGCTACAGATAACTGTGGTAATACCCAAATGCATACTCAAACCGTAACTGTGATAGATTCCATTAGCCCTGTATTTGTTAATACACCTAGTGATGAAACTATTGAGTGTACGGAAGAAATTCCAACCTACCTAATAGAGGCTACAGACAATTGCGATAATGAATTAGATATTATTAGATCTGACTCTACTTCAACGCAGTCAGCTAATGATTGCTATACCATTTCTAGAACTTGGATCGCTACTGATAATTGCGGGAACTCCCAGTCATTCACGCACTTATTAACTGTAATTGATACAATATTACCATTCTTTGTTAATCCTCCTTCGGATGAAACTATTGAGTGTACGGACGAAATAATTATTCCAATGCTAGTTGCAAATGATAATTGTGATCTCAATGTAGAAATTGCGATGACTAGATCTGGTTCAACTTTGACAACAAATGGTTCTTCTACAGATAACTGCTATGAAATAACTCGTACTTGGACGGCTACAGATAACTGTGGTAATACGCAAATTCATTCGCAAAGAGTTAGCATTATCGATACTATCAGACCTGTATTTGTAAATACTCCAATCGATGAAACTATTGAATGTACAGAGACTATACCTACTTACATAATTGAGGCAACTGATAATTGTGATAATGAAGTAGTTATAATAAGATCGGATTCTACTTCTACACAAGCTGATAATGATTGCTATACGATCTCTAGGACTTGGACTGCTACTGATAACTGTGGTAATTCAGAATCATTCACACAATTATTAACTGTGATTGATACTATCGGACCCGTATTTGTAAATACGCCTAGTGATGAAACTATTGAGTGTACTCAAAACATCCCTACTTATATAATCGAAGCAACGGATAATTGTGATACAGATTTAGTAATCGTAAGAACGGATTCTACATCGTCACAAGCTGAGAATGATTGTTACACTATCTCAAGAACTTGGATCGCTACAGATGATTGTGGTAACTCGGAGTCATTCACACACTTATTAACTGTAATCGATACTATCAGACCTATATTTGTAAATACGCCTGCAGACTTTACTATTGAATGTACTGTAGATATACCCACATACTTGATCCAAGCAACTGATAATTGCGATACAGATTTAGTAATTGAAAGAATAGATTCTACTTCTACTCAAGAGGATAATGACTGCTATACTATCTCTAGAACTTGGACTGCTACTGACGACTGTGGTAACTCTGAGTCATTCACGCATATATTGACTGTGATTGATACTATCACACCTATGTTTGTAAATACACCGGTGGATGAAACTATTGAATGTACACAGGCAATTCCTACTTATGTTATCGAAGCAACTGATAACTGTGATATTGTATTAGATATCTTAAGAACAGACTCGACTTCAACGCAAGCAGAAAATGATTGCTATACCATTACTAGAACATGGACTGCTACTGATGATTGTGGTAACTCCGAAACTTTCACGCATTTATTAACTGTGATAGATACTATAAGACCAGAGTTCGTAATTACGCCTTCAGATGAGACTATAGAGTGTACTGACAATATTCCTAGGTACAATCTTGTAGCAACGGATAACTGTGATACGGACCTAGTAATAACAATGATCGACTCTGTTTCTACACAGACAAGTGATATCACAAGCACGGACTTCTGCTTTGATATTATAAGAACATGGAGTGTAACAGATAACTGTGGTAATACTGAAGTTCATATCCAAAGAACAACTATTCAGGATAATGAAATACCACTAATAACTTGTGTGTCTGACACGACTTTCGTTTGCGACTTATTGGATTACCCAGCATCTACTTCTGTATTTGAATTCATCAATAATGGAGGAAGTATAAATGATAATTGTTCAATAGATAGCTTAAGCTTCACACATGTAGGTGACGAGTCAGATGAAGGTGACTGTCCAGAATTGGTAACTAGGACATACTACATATCTGATCTTTGTGGAAATACAAATACATGCTCTCAGATAATACAAATAAATGATGAGGAACTACCCATATTTGTAAATACACCAATAGACGCAACAATCGCTTGTACTGATGATATACCACTTTTCATATTAGAGGCAACTGATAATTGTGATAATCAAATCACAATAACAAGATCTGACTCTACTACTAGTCAAACCTTTAATGGAAGTAGTACTGATGTTTGTTTCGATATTAGCAGAACTTGGATTGCGACCGATAATTGTGGAAACACAGCTTCATTTACACAAGTAGTATCTATTATTGATACTATAGCGCCAAGCTTTGTCAATACACCTAGCGATCAGACTATTGAGTGTTCAGCATCAATTCCAAACTATGTGTTTGAAGTAATTGATAATTGCGATAGTAATGTGGCAGTATCTATAGATGATTCTACTTCAACTCAAGCGGACAATGACTGTTATACGATTTCTAGAACTTGGATCGCTACTGATAAATGTGGAAATACAGATTCATTTACACAGCTATTAACTGTTATCGATACGGTGAGACCTGTGTTTGTAAATACACCAATAGATGAAACTATTGAGTGTACTCAAATCATACCTACCTATATGATAGATGCTACAGACAACTGCGATACAGATGTAACTTTAGAGCGTATTGATTCTACCTCTACACAAATGAATAATGATTGCTATACTATCTCTAGAACTTGGAGAGCATCTGATGATTGCGGTAACACCCAGACATTTACACAACTATTAACTGTGATAGATACTACCAGACCTGTGTTTGTGAACATGCCTGTAGATGAAACTATTGAGTGCACCGATGCAATTCCAACATATTTAATAGAAGCTACAGACAACTGCGATAACGTTATTGAAATAGTGCTAACTGATTCTAGTTCAACACAATCTGATAATGATTGCTATACTATCAACAGAACATGGAGTGCTACAGATAATTGTGGCAATATAGCATTGCTCACACATGTATTGACAGTAATCGATACAGTAAGACCAATATTTGCGAATACACCCTTAGATGAAACTGTAACGTGCACAGAAGCAATACCGACCTATATTATTGAGGCAACAGATAATTGTGATGACGATATAGAAATAGTACGTATAGATTCAATTTCTACACAAATGGATAATGATTGCTATACTATCTCTAGAACTTGGAGGGCTACCGATAACTGCGGTAATACAGAATTGTTCTCGCATCTATTAACCATAATCGATACGGTAGGACCCGTATTTGTAACAGCTCCAGCAGATGAAACAATCACTTGTACAGACGGTATTCCAACATATATCCTTGAAGCTACCGATAACTGTGATAGCGATGTAACTATTCGTCTTATTGATTCCACTTCTACACAAATGAATAATGGGAACATAAATGATAATTGTTTCCAAATAATAAGACTTTGGATAGCTACTGATAATTGTGGTAATAGTTCAGCACACACTCAAACAGTTAGCTTAATAGATAATATAACTCCTAACATAGATTGTCCAGATGATGTAATAATCACTTGTGTCGACCAACTGCCAGCTAGCTTTAATACATTAGCAGAGTTTGAATCTGCGGGCGGTAACGTAGCAGATAATTGTAGTATTGATGCTAATACGTTTACACTTGTATCAGAATCTAGAAATGGCAACAACTGCCCAGAAACGATAACAAGAACATACAGTATTTCCGATCAGTGTGGTAATAGTGAAGTATGCAATCACTTAATTTTAATTAATGATACGATTGCGCCTATGATCACTTGTATGGATACACTGACTGCCGATTGTACTATAGAAGAAATAGAAGTTTATACAACTTTAGCAGCATTTACTGGAGATGGTGGCTCTGTATCTGATAACTGTGGTATTGTAGAAAATAGTTTCAGATATATAGGAGAGTCTACTGATGGCAATACTTGCCCTGAAATAATTACGCGTAGCTATGCAATAAGTGACTCTTGTGGAAACGAAACTATATGTGAGAGTTTTATCGTAGTAAGACCAAATACACTAGTATGTGATGTGGTGTCTATAATGGATGAAACTTGTGATTATCTTGATAATGGTCAAATAGTAATGACTGCTACTGGATGCTCAGGGGAATATACATATGATAATGGTTTAACAACCAATACAGATGGTATTTTTAATGAATTAGCTGCTGGTGTATATACCGTGACCGTGACGGATGACTTTGGATGTTCTTCTGTATGTGCAGATATACTCATCAGTCAGCCAGAAAATCTTGTTTGTGTAATTGACAATACCACTCCTGAAACGTGTGAATCAGGAAATGACGGAACTATAAATATATCTGCGATCGGAGGGACATCTCCGTATACTTTCGCTTTAGGAAGTACTATAAATGATACTGGAGTATTTTCAAATCTTGACGCAGGTAATTATAATATCACTATTACAGATGTCAATAGCTGCGAATCAATTTGTGAAACAATTATAATTACAAATGATTATACTACGGAAGTAATTACAAACTTAGTAGAGTCATTCTGTGAAGGAGATTCTATCATGGTTGCAAATAACACTTACTACGCTACAGGTATGTATAGCGATACTATCCCTAACATCATCGGCTGTGATTCTATTATCTTCTTAGACTTAATTGTACATTCTGTGTATAACATCGATTCTACCGTAGTACTTTGTGAAGGAGAATCTATTTCAATAGGAACTAATACCTATAGCGTGACTGGGGAATATAAAGATTCACTAGCTACAGTAAATGGCTGTGATTCTACAATCTATTTAGACTTAACAGTTAATCCATTATTGTACGATACACTTTACATTACACTATGTGAAGAAGACAGCATCGACTTTAATAATACGGTGTACAATATAGCTGGTACTTACGATTATACTACTACCTCATCACTAAATTGTGATAGCACCATAACGCTAGAATTAGATTATATATCTACTGAAAGAACAGAAGAGTTTATCGAAATCTGTGAGGGGGACAGTGTTTTAATTGCTAATGTATACTATACCGTGCCGGGTAGTATTAGCGATACACTTCCTGCCTCCACAGGTTGCGATTCTATTCACATTAGTAATATCATCGTAAACCCAGTGCATTCTGATACGATACCTCAGATAATATGTAATGGAGATAGCATCTTAGTGAATAATCAGTACGAGAAAATTGCTGGCTTCTATCCAGAATTATTCACAAACCAGTTCGGTTGTGATAGTCTTGTAACTACAGCTCTAGTAATAAATCCTACTTATGAAGTGCCATTGACCGATAGTATATGTGATGGTGATAGCATTTTGATTGGTAATGTTTACGCTTCTGCACCAGGTGTATATACAGATACTTTGCAGACGATTGCAGGATGTGATAGTGTACTACTTGTTGACTTAACAATACTTCCCGTATATAGCATTACGCTATCTGATACTATCTGTTCTAATACTAGTATTGCATTTGGTGATAGCACTTACAACACACAGGGAGTATATGAATACAATACGCTTTCGAGCCTTGGTTGTGATAGTACAGTATTCCTAGAGCTCACTATATTACTAAGTCCAGTAACCGATGTATACGAGGATATTTGCGAGAATTCATCCTTCTTCGTAGCAGGGCAACTACAATACGAAAGTGGTGATTATACAGATGTGTACACGGCTGAAAATGGCTGTGATAGTACCGTTATTACACACCTTACTGTTCACCCTATTGAGTCTACTCAGATAGACATAGAAATTTGTGAAGGACAGGGTGTACCGATCGGTAATGATACTATTTATGAAAGCGGAATTTACACAGATACACTAAGTACTAGTTTTAATTGTGATAGCATTTTATACTACAATGTATCCATAGTTGAATACTTCTTCAGCGAACAGTCAATAGTAGTCTGTGAAGGATCATACTATTTTGTAGGTGGAGAAAACCAGTACGAACCTGGTGTCTATTATGATACCCTCTCCACTACTAGTGGTTGTGATAGTATCATTTTGACTACACTTACTATGAATGATAAAATAGTACAGGTGGCAAACGAAACGATCTGTTTTGGTGATAGCATATTATTAGGAGGAGCATTCCAAACTGTGTCTAATATTTATGTTGATTCACTTGTGGCCAATGGAGGTTGTGATAGTATAGTATTTACCATACTTGATGTACTTTCACCAAATACAACGGACATATCTAGAACTCTTTGTTTTGGAGATACCTTGACGATAGGAATAAGTATGTATACTCAAAGTGGAGAATACTCAGATACACTTACTACTTTCAATGGTTGTGATAGTATTATCAATACAAGCTTAATTATTAGAGATGAGATATTCACTGATCTTGCTTATGATGTTTGCTTCGGAGACTCCGTAATAATCAATGGTACGATCTACACCCAATTTGGTAGTTATACCGATACTTTAGCTGCGACCAATGGATGTGATAGTCTACTGCGCATAGAAATAGATAATTTATCTGATGCAGAAACTGTATTTATAGATACTATATGTCAAGGGGAGATGGTTTCATTTGGTGGAGTTAACTATACAGAGACTGGATATTATACAGACAACTTTGCAACTATTGCGGGATGTGATAGTATTTCTATTCTTGATCTTACTGTTCTCACCTCAGATACATCATATACATCTCTGACAATGTGTCAAGGAGCAGAAATGGAGTACAATGATTTTATAATTACTAATCATGGTGACTATACGTTTATCCTAGCTGCACAGAATGGCTGCGATAGTATTGAGATATTGACAGTAGAGACAATCGATATCTTAAGAGACACGGTGGACCTAATATTATGTGAAGGAGATACAGTATATATCGAAGGCATACCTTATACACAAGAAGCAACAGTAGTAGAGTCATTGTCTAGTATCAATACTGCTTGTGATAGTATAGTACATCACTTTATTACTATGGTTCCGACCTACGAATTTATAAATTCTGTTATAATCTGCGAAGGTGACAGTACACTAATCGAAGGAACATACTATAGTGAGGAAGGCTTCTATACCGATAACTACACATCTCAGTATGGATGTGATAGTACCATTATTACAGAGCTAATTATCGATGGTGCTATAACATTTGTATCTGGTGACACTACTGTATGTCAGGGGTCTCCTGTGATGTTAAGTATCGAAGGTGCAAGCTTTGTTACCTGGTCTCCAAGTGAAGGATTGAGTTGTGATGATTGCTTCAATCCAATAGCTACTCCTGATGTGACTACTACTTACGTAGCATTTGCAGAGACATGTCTAGGTCAAATAGAGGAGCACGAGATAACAGTAACTGTAAATCCGTTACCAGTGATCACGACGGAATTAGTTGTAAATGCCGCTATTGGAGAAACAATTGTACTTACTGCTGACGTAAATGACTTCACTTCTACCCTAGTTTGGACTAACGAAGCTGGCGAAATACTTTGCACAAATTGCTATTCACTAGAAGTGTTAGTTACTGAAGAGATATCGCTATATTACGTAACCGCTACTACATTTGACGGCTGTGAAGCGATAGCCGCTATCGACTTAGTTGCGCAGAACTTATGTGATGAAGGTTCACTTGAAATTCCAAACTTCATTACACCAAATAATGATGGTGCAAACGATAAGTTTGAGATTAGATATACAAACCTCAAAGAGTTAGGTGTATTGAGAATCTACAATAGATGGGGTGAATTAGTTTACGAAACAAATGATCCTACCTACAACTTCTGGGACGGAACTTACAGAGGTCAGGAATTGAATCCAGGGGTATATGTATATTATCTTGAAGTATTCTGCTTGGACGATAATCAGTTCCTTAAGAAAGGAAACATAACCATAATCAAATAAATTTGATAAGCTACTGATATGTAAATTTAGACTACCAGTTAATATTATATATAGTTAGATGATTATTTGGGGGCTCCCACACTACTGCTAGGTCTAGCGACCTGAGCGCAGTAGGTGGTCAGGCTGTACATTTGTACCTCTAGATGGATTATACCATTATTATAGATGGTTCTCTATCGGTACCATTTCCATCCTTAGCCTCTACGCGCTCCGCTTGTCGAGCTTCGGCTAAACGCCTACGCGCCTGTAAGTACTTTGTTAGATTATTGATTCAGTAGACGATAATTTTGACTTAAAATAATTAATTCCGTAAATTGAATATTTAGCACGGTAATTGCATTCCAAGATACTGTATCTAGTTTACTAGATTTCAAAATTACAAATCTCCCCACCTCCCCCCTTATTAGATTACCCAAAAAACACTTGCTATCTATGTGGTCTAAGACCCATAATTAGCATAAATCGCTTTTAGCGAAAACTGTACTATTGAGAGAAAAGTCAAGATTGTTGGTAAGCACCGATAATCGCAATCCCCCCGATTGAGAATTTGTTAAAAAAATACAATGAGATTTATTTTTCTAATTTTGGGGATTTTATCATCTGGAGCTGTTTATAGCCAAGATGTTCACTTTTCACACATTCATGCTTCTCCCACCTATCTTAATCCTGCTATGACAGGAATGATACATGACGGAATGGCTCGTATAACTGTGAATTCTAAAAGTCAATGGAATACCGTTACTAATGGATATAAAACTGGTGCAGTGGCAGCAGATATGAAGGTCTATGGCAATAAAGGTAACGTTGTGGGTGTGGGTATAAATCTAATGGCAGATCAAGCTGGTGATTTAGATTTCACAACAGTAAAAACTGGACTTGCATTGTCAGTACTTAGATCGCTTGACTATAGAGATGTAAATGTCATTTCTATAGGTGCAGAAGCGAACTATGTATCGACTAGATTTGATATTTCTAAAATGGTGGGATTCGAAGAAGAGCCACTAATAGCATTAGGTATTCCAAACCAATCAAAGTACTTTACCTATTCTGTGGGTATGGGATGGTTTTATAATCCTGATAAAGATAAATCTATGTATATACGCGCATCTTTATCCCATTTTAATCAGGCTGACGTTACATTTACCAAAGGTTTAGCACAAGAAGGGCTGGTCGATACAGACTTCTCTGCTTTCAATTTATATTCAAAAATAGTGGTACATGGTGGAGGTTCATTTAAGATAAGTAGAAACTTCAAACTAATGCCTAGCGCAATATTTACTGACCAAGGACCACATCAAGAAATACTAGTAGGTTCCTTTCTTAGATATGCGAATCGTGCCGATGGACCTGACCCAATGGCGTTCTATGTGGGAGCATGGCTGAGAGGTTACTTAGAAGGTGACGTACAGGGCTCTGACGCAATAGCTGTCTCTATACGAGCAGATCTTAGAAAAACGTTCTTCACTTTATCGTATGACTTTAATGTATCGACTTGGAAGAGAGCTAGTCGAGGCGCAGGAGGAGCAGAATTATCTATTATACACATATTGGATTTAGACAAGCATAGTAGAAAAATAGAAGATGTAGTATGTCCAGGTTTATAGAATCAAGACACTTACAACATTTGAACCATTAAATTGGTATCGCAGATTTTGATAATTACTAAGTTGAATCTTTACAGTACTGCACATAAATAAAGATAAATAATTTAAAAGTTACATATAGTTATATTACCTATCGATTTACCATTACTTAAATATGGATCAGTTCATTCGAGCTGATCCTATTTTTATGTAATGGATACTCTAGAGGTAAATTTCTATTACTCTAATCTAGGGATATTCGTAAGAAGATTAAACTGCAGAACCATAGGGAGCTAATCAAAATTTAAGGGTTTGGATTACTCTATTTTTCTAAATTTTTCGCCAAAAACGTGATAATTCTTGTTGGCAATTTGTCATGATTTTTTCCAAAAAAATCACGCCAAATTGGATCTGATCTTCACATTTACACAGAGTTGAAAACCTATGCTATACTATCAAATCCCCATCTAGTCAGCTGTACAAGCTTTCAGGGTTAGCTTCGCTTACTTCTGAACGTCCCTAATTTACTTACTTTCTAGCGATCTCGAAAACGTAGAGCAAGAGGTTTGGATGATCCTAGCTCGGGTGTCATTACTCATACTACTCAGACAGTCGCGGAACCGTATAGGTGGAGCTCGACAAGCGGATGCGCGTAGAGGCAAGAGACTGAAGTGGCATTAGCATAACGATGGTAATCGGTATGCTAATATAACGGAAGGCTCGACCACGCCGAAGGGCTGTGGGTGACCCCAAAATAAAGCGATCAAGCTAATTATGTGTCTTATAGGTAGCTTTATCATCCAACTACCACATTTCAAGTAGTGGGCAAGGTTGAATAATCTTAATCACAGGATATTAATAACGGTATTATCGTAGATAGATAAGCTTTATTGGTAGAAAAATAACGAGCTATTTGGTCTAATCTCGTACTTTAGCATTTTGAACCTTAAACAAACATTTATTAAAACGTAATAAGAATATGATTAAACAATTAATAGTTTTGATTTCAATTTTTGCTGTGGTAGCATGTACACCCAAAGCAACTGAACCAATATTGAAAACGGTTGATAAGGAGCCTACGCAGAAGGATATGAAAAATACTGTGTCTGGCTTGACTATAATCAAGCCTGGAATAGATGTAGCAAATATGGATATGTCTGTAAGTCCTAAAGATGATTTCTATACCTATGTGAATGGTGGATGGATGAAGAATACTGAAATACCAGCCGACGAATCAAGATGGGGTGGCTTCAATGAGCTTGGAGATAACAATGATAAAATGGTGCTCGCGCTTGTCGATAAAGCACTAAAAATGAAAAGTGTAGATGCGGAAAGTGATGAGGGGAAAGTGGTAAACTTTTTTAATACTGCCATGAATATGAGCATGAGAAATGCCAAAGGTACTGCGGTTATTAAACCTTATCTGGATAAGGTAAAAGCTGTACAAAATACAGATCAGTTACTCGACTATATCATAGAGAGCGAGCCATACTTTGGTGGATTATTTGGTGTATATGTTTTTTCTGATCCTAAAAATAGTAACATGAACGCGCTATACCTGGGCGCTGGTAATCTTGGTCTACCAGATCGCGACTACTATGTAAATGATGATGATGACTCGAAGGAGAAGAGAGCGCAGTACGTAACATTTACGTCAAATATGTTGCAGATGCTAAATTTAACAGAGCTAATAGCAACTACTCAGGCGAAGAGAATACTAGCGCTAGAAACAAGAATGGCTAAGTCAATGTTGCCAAAAGAAGAACGCAGAAATCCTTTGAATACTTATAATCCTATGAGCTTAGAGGAGCTACAAGAGTTGGCTCCAAATATTGATTGGAAAAAGTATCTTGATGGTATTGGTGCAAAGGGGTATGACAAGATAATAGTGTCGCAGCCGAAGTATATCAAGGAGGTAAATGCGATATGGAAAGGTGAAAGTTTGGGTACTATCAAAGAGTATATGAGATGGAACATACTGAACGATGCAGCAGGATTTATGAGCCAAGCTGCGAATGATGAAAACTTTGATTTTTATGGAAAAAAACTTCGTGGTCAAAAGGAGCAGAAGCCACTAAATGAAAGAGTGCTTAGAACTACGAGTGGTGTAATGGGGGAAGCAATAGGCAAGCTGTATGTGAAGGAGTACTTTCCGCCAGAGGCAAAAGCTACTGCTGTACAGATGGTAGAAGATCTGCGTGAAGCGTACACTAACCGAATCAATGAGTTGTCATGGATGAGTGAAGAAACTAAGGTGAAAGCTATTGAAAAGCTTAATACTTTTAGAGTGAAGATCGGTTATCCAGATAAGTGGAAAGACTATAGCAAACTAAAAGTTGACACCTACGAAAATGGGGGTTCATTCTATGGTAATATGTTGAATGCAAGGAAGTGGGGCTTTGATAAAAATATCGTCAAGATTGGTAAGGAAGTAGACAAGGATGAATGGTTTATGTCACCACAAACTGTGAATGCATACTACAATCCTCCATTCAATGAGATTGTATTTCCAGCAGCAATCTTGCAAGCGCCTTTCTTTGATTTTAAGGCAGACCCTGCTAGCAACTACGGTGGAATTGGTGGTGTGATTGGGCATGAGTTTTCTCATGGATTTGATGATCAAGGTGCTAAATACGATGCAGAAGGCAACTTGAATAATTGGTGGACTGACGAAGATTTAGAATCTTTTGAGAAGCGAGGTAATGCACTTATAGAACAATATAATGCGTACGAGCCACTACCCGGTATTTTTGTAAATGGTAAATTTACGCTTGGTGAGAATATTGGCGATCTTGGTGGCATCAATGCTGCATATGATGCGCTACAAATCTATGAAAAAAGAGAAGGTGAGACACCTAAGATCGATGGTCTTACACAAGATGAGAGATTCTTTATAAACTGGGCTACGATCTGGAGAACAAAGATGCGAGATGAAGCAATGAAGAATAGAATCAAAACGGATCCGCACTCTCCAGGTCAATATAGAGCTGTAGGACCACTTGTAAACATGGAAAAATTCTATGAGACTTTTGATATTAAGTCGGGTGATCCTATGTACAAAGCACCAGAGGACAGAGTGATTATTTGGTAATTTATATAAAAATTTTACAGCACTAAAAAGAGTTGTTTCGATTTAAATCGAAACAACTCTTTTTTTCTTAGATGGGGATGATCGTAAGAAGATTAAACTGAAGAACCATAGGGAGTTAATCAAAATTTAAGGGTTTGGATTACTCCATT
>Ga0114952_1002723_pt1 | contig 13250 bp, 12 predicted proteins | sample SidtaG_2_FD_87303 | JGI IMG/M metagenome (GOLD analysis project Ga0114952, IMG submission 87303) | Marine algal microbial communities from Sidmouth, United Kingdom - Sidmouth_Asex2 metaG | ecosystem: Host-associated > Algae > Red algae > Unclassified | place: Sidmouth, United Kingdom | collected... | reverse complement strand
GAACGCGCTCTGGACGCTCGGCGGGGCACCGAGCGAACATCGCTCGGACAGCCTCTCCGCCGCTTACAGGAACCTGGGTCTCAACACCGCCGAGGATCTCACCCGACGCTATTCCGCCCTCTGGAACGGCTTCGCCCGGTGCACTCGCCAAGCTTGAAAGCCGACCCGACCGTCATGGCTCAGGCAGCTTAACCCCCAGGTTTTGAACGCTCTCGTCGCCATGTCCGCTTTTACATGAATCTTGTTCTTCCCTCACCGTCACGCAAGAATAAGGGTGCCCAACCTGGACATCCGAAGCACGAGCGTGCACAACTACCGGAATCGGAAGTCGATGAAACGCGTCGCTACTTCCCATCCATTTCCTGCGGCTGTGGCGCGAAGCTGAAGTTCGAGTTGAAGCCGTCCTGCCGACATCAAGTATTTGATCTCCCCGTCGTCAGATACACGGTCACCGAACATCAGTTGTTTTCCGGTCAGTGCGAGTGCTGCGGTAAACGCGCTATCGCCAAGTGGCCGCAAGATGTTCCGAGTGGCCAGATGGGGCCGGGTCTCGTGGCGTGGATTGCGCTGATGGCGGGCGACTATCGGATGAGTGTCCGACAGATCCAGCGTCTGCTGCGTGAGCAATGGAATCTGGGCTTCTCAAACGGCGCGATCAGTGAAGCGCAGGGGTTGGCCAACCGGGCGCTGTTGGCGCCCTACTGTGCGATCGGCGAGCATGTGCGTGCACAGGCCGTCGCGCACGCCGATGAAACACGGCATCCGCGGGGCGGCGATCGCGATCATGCCGGAACGTGGCGGCTGTGGGCGCTCGTGTCCGTAAGCGCCACCTTCATTGGCGTGCATTTCTCGCGCGGCAAGCAGGCCGCCGCTGAACTGCTCGGCGACTTTGGCGGCAACCCTGCGGTGTTGACCTGCGGCCAGGCGGAAACCCACGTAGTCCTTGCGGATGTCAGGCAGCCCATCGTAGCGGAAGGCGGCGCGGAGCCACCTACTGTCTTCCATCCAGCTCCCACCACGGATGACACGGTGCTCGCCCGTTTCAGGGCCTCGCGGGTCGATCGTATGGCGTTCCTCGTGTTTCCCGTACCAGTCCGAACACCACTCCCAAAGGTTTCCGTGCACTTGATATAAGCCCCACGGATTTGCCTCGTAAGATTTTACTTCCACCGTTTCCCCGCGAGACTCGCTCTCAGTTTCGTCCGCATGCTGCCCGTATCCATCGTAGTTCGCCTGTTTCGGGGAAAGCTCGTCGCCGCACCAGTAAGCCGTCTCGGTCCCGGCACGCGCCGCGTACTCCCACTCCGCCTCCGTCGGCAGCCTTGCGTGTAATTCCGGGATCTGCTCGTTCAACTGCTCGCAGAATCCCTGGACGTCCTTCCAGCTCACTTGCTCCACCGGTCGCGCCGCTCCCTTGAACTCGCTCGTATTCTCACCTGTAATTACCTCCCAAAACTCCTGAGAGCACGTTGTCTCGGCGAGCCAGAAGCCTTCCGTTAGCGTCACTCGGTGTTGCGTCTCGTCATCTTCGCGTTCTGCCTCCGATTCTGGTGACCCCATCAGAAACTCCCCGGGTGGAATCCAGCGCAGGCGGTGCTCGACACCGGCGACGTTGATTCCACACCAGAGCCCAAACGGATCCTGGCCGAAGCTCGATGCCCAGTCGGCCGGGAATGAGGGTGGCGGCGCGCGGCGCCACGGCGATCCAGGTACTGGAGTCGGCAGGTCTTTCGGCGCGTTTGACTGACTCACCCGGCCGCTCCCTTGGCTTCGCCGGTCCCACATGGGGTCGTACCGGATTGAACGCTGGTCAGCGAGGCTCCTGCCCCGGTGAACTGCGGCCGGGCGGAATCCGAGAATGTCGTTGCGGTTGGCAGGGTGGTCGACGTTGCCGTAGGAGGCGTGGAGCCTCCTGCCATCGTCGCTACAGCGACGACGACTTCGTATTGCACGCATAGGCACCACGCGCTCCGTTCGACGTGAGCAACAAACTCGCGACTGACGTCGCGGATTCGATGACGCGAGAGAAAAGCGTGCAACTCCCCTTGGGTAGTCTCCGGATCAAAAGCCGGAGTATGAAAAAAGGCGTAGTTCATTCGCAGCACCTCTATCGTGGCCCAGATGGCCACTGCTCCTGTAGCGTCCATGGCATTGGCCGAACCGTGGCTGACGGCGGCGACCGGATCGGCTCAGCTTCTTCCCAGACGCCGCTGTCGGCCTTTCATCCGCGCTCCGCTCCCGTTTCTTGACCTGCGGCCAGGCGGAAGCCAATAAAACCGTAGCCGAGGCCAGGGGGACCGTAGTTGCGGCAGGCAGTCCTGAGCCACCCGCCGCCGACGAACCAGCTCCCACCACGGAAGACTCTGCATTCGCCCGTCTTAGGGCCGCGCGGGTCGATCGTATCGCTCTCCTCGTAACTCCGGTACCAGTCCGAGCACCACTCCCACACGTTACCGTGCACTTGATACAAGCCCCACGGATTTGCCTCGTACGATCTTACGTCTACTGTTTCCTCGCGAAACTCACCTGACTCTCCATCCGCATACGGACTGCTTCCGTCGTAGTTCGCCCGATCCACGGACAGCTTGTTGCCCCACCAGAAAGCCGCCTCTGTCCCTGCACGTGCCGCGTACTCCCACTCCGCCTCCGTCGGCAGCCTGGCGTTCAGTTCCGGAATCTGCTCGTTCAACTGTGCGCAGAACCCCTGGATAGCCTCCCAGCTCACCTGCTCCACCGGTCGCTCCGCTCCCTTGAACCGGCTCCGACTCTCACGTGTTACCGCTTCCCATAGCCCTTGTGGGCACGCCGCCTCAGCGAGCCAGTAGCCTTCCGTCAAAGTCACTCGGTGCTGAATTTCGTTGTCGAAACGCTCAGATTCCGTTTCGGGTGAACCCATCAAGAAATTGCCGGGCGGAATCCAGCGCAGGCGGTGCTCGACATTCTTGATGGAAAACGCTGCCCAGAGACCGTGGCGATCCGTGCCGGCGTTCGATATCCAGCCCAATTTTCCGTCGATGAGCGTCCACGCTTCGTGATGGCTTGTAGACGCATCCGACCGATACTCGAAAATCATGCCTGACGCGTGCCGCGCGAAGAGGCCACCACGATCACGCCAGATCTCAGTCGCCCAAACAGGAGGCTTCACTGGCCACAACTCGAGCATACGAGTGGGAAGACGAATTCGTCTGATCCGCTCGGCCGATTCGAGGCAGCCTTCGGCGAACGCTAAGCCGCTGTCGCGATCCAGCCACGGGCCCGTTGAGCGATGCAGGGCAGGCCGTTGTCCGCATTCGCGCACCAGGTGTAACTCCGAACGAACTTGTACGAGCGACAACTCCACGGACGATGCGATGTCGGGCATCAGCCGATGCCCGGCCGGCTGTGCTTGTCCATGACGATAAGCGACTTGCTGTGCTGTTTTGTACGCCGCTTGAAACTCCGGATCGCTCGAGAAGTACGGTGCCGTCACGGCGAATATCGGGAGCACAAACCGCCACCAATGTTCGGCTATTCCGTCGTCATTGTCTCGCGCGTCTATGGAGGCGTCTAACCAATGCGGACAGGGTTTCGCCTCGATTCCCGCGTGATGGCCTAGCATTCCCTCTAGACAGGCGACATCATCATGTGCCGCCGCTCGAAACTTGAGCAGCACCGGCTCGAATGCATTCTGAACGGCTTCAGGCAACACCGAGTATCTGTCGATTCGTTGCCTCCGGGCCTCAAGGCGCGGCGCCCAGTGCCAGACAACATCATCGTCGCGATCGGCATGGTTCCACGCCGCAAGTTCATCAGCCACTGTGGTGACAAATCCGGCGGCATCGAGTGCGCATCGAAGTGCACGAAGGTGTTCAGGGGCGCTGAAGTGGCGTCGGCTGAGCGCCGACACCAGCCACTCGACGACTTTCGTATCGGGTGTCGAGGAGATCATCGACCACGAATGGACAGCGTGACCTTGAGCCACAAGACGCGCGCGAAGACGCCGTGCCGACATAAACTGCTCGATGCCCGGATCCGGCAAATTAACGTCGCTGAGCAACACGACGCGTGATCCCGGCGGTAGCCGCTCGATTGACTCTATTGAATCGCCGCCCATCGGCCGCCACGAACCCTCTGTACCGCCCGGGAGCAGCACACGCCGCACAAGATCGTATCCCCAGAGATCCCGTGCTTCCGCAGCGACAAGCATGTAGTCTCGAACCAATGGTCGTAGACGTTCGTGGCCGTCAATCAGTAAGACGATCTCGCCACTGACGCCGTCGCGCCAACGACGTGGCCAATCGACAACGGGCCGCGCTTGGGCGAGTTGGCGAACGGCGGCTTGCACGTCCAGTCTTCGAGATAGTCGACGACCGCCGAAGAACCCCTCGAGCCGCACCCGAACGTCGACGCTTTTAACGAGCGGTTGAAACTTAGGCAACGCGTCAGGTTCACGCTCACGTACGACGACAAACTGCTCGATACTGTCGATCGATCCCGAGCGCATCGCGCTGGTCTCACTGACCGCACCGTCGTCTCGGATCGTCCAGAACACCGGATCTTTACGTCCTTGTCGACCGGGAAGCAGGCTTTCGGTATTTGAATCGTGGTTCGGGGAAAGAAGCGCTGGAAGCGAGATCATTTCGACCTCCGGTTCCGCTTTGATCTCTGGCCCGCGACGCGCGTAGCCCAACGAAGCGGCGATTCCAGCATCGAGTGTGACACCAGCGAGCCGCAGCCGAACGAGATCTGCACGGCTCAACACGCTGCGACGCTCAACCCTCACAAGGGAGCCCTCAGTAGCGCTTGTGGAAAAAGGCGGCGATATCGCGGAGCAACGCACTCTGCTCGCTGGCACCCGGCAAAGCATGCTCATCAATGGCTCGCAACAAGTCCAGGTACTCGGCAACGCCTGCCCTGACCTGGCTTTCAGCACCGCTAACCTGCCGGTCACGCACGATCTGCTTTGCCGCCTCTCTGAGCGTCGAATCGTGCAGCAAAGGACCCTGTCGGTCCTCAGCAAACTGGACTTCGCCCAGTGCAACGAGGTGCTCGACCAGCGCCTCGCCTTCGGGAAGCACGATCCTGTGAATCACACAGCGCCGCAGAAACGCTGCTGGAAGGGTGCGCGTGCGGTTGCTCGTCAACACGATGAGCGGCGCTCGATCCGGCGGGCATCGCACCGACTGAGCAAGCAGCGGCACCTCGAACCCGCCATTGCCAAACGCTTCTAGTAACCCATTGCACAGCGAGGCGTCGGCCTTGTCTATTTCATCTATCAACAAAACTACCCCGTTACCCACGAGCTTTGAGTCGTCCGACTCGAGTTGTCTGAACTGGGAGCGGTTCGGCGGCTTTGGTCCGTAAAAGTCAAAGGCATACCACAACGGTCCCGGGCAAACAAAGCGTCTTATGTCCAAAGGATCACCCGTAAAGTCATCTCCAGCGATCGGCACTGGGTCCGGACGATGCGCACGACCCAGTCGCTCGGTGTGATCCACAGTCCACAGCAGTTCCTCGTACTCGGTGTTCGGTTGAATCACGACGCTCATGAAGTGTCGATTGCACAGCGACGCAGCAGCCCGTGCAAAATGACTTTTGCCTGCACCCGGCTCCCCCTCCACAAGTAGAGGACGTCCCGCACCCACTGCTGCACGCATGGCATTGAGCATCGGACGGTCGACAAGGTATTGACACGCAGGCCAGACGCCTTGCCGCTCTAGCGGTATGGCCCACGTATGTCTGTGGCTTTCGCCCACTTTTGCCGATAGTCTTTCGAGCGCAAGCGCTCGTGGATTTTGCGCCATCGTCAGAGTTATCTCTAGTTATCCAACACCTTTTCAACTGTTCTTCAGGACAAACTTATAGGCGGGCAGGATCACCTTTTCAAGGATTGTATCCGTGTTCTGAATATGCGCGCCGATCTCACTCGCCTTGCTCCCCAAGCGTAGTATCCAGCTCCGAAATCGGGGCCGATCGCCCTCAATCCGCTTAAGCTCCTCAAGAGCGTCCTTCGCATACTTTGAACTACACTCCTTGAGAAGATCGATCATAGCGCTCTTCAGCGCTATCGAGATCATCAATCTTTGTTCTCGAAAGTTGACAATTCACGAAGACGTTCGCTGACGCTCCGAAGACATCGTTGCAGGAACGCTTCAAACTTAATGGGATCAAGGCGCAGCGACGCGCGCTCCGTTTCGTCGTCCACATGGACGGCACGTAGAGATGTCATGCCGCCTTCCGACATTACCAGCGACTTAATAAAGTCGTAATCTGAGTCGGAGCCTAGTGAGTACGCGAAGATTGCGTCATCTTTTTCTGCCTGTTCCTCGAACAGGACTTCGGCACGCAAGAACGCGTCATCGAGATCAAGATTCGCGCCCGAGTCGATCGGACCTTGCGCACTGTCGAGAAACGGGTACTTCGAATTTATCTGAACCAACAGTGTGCGCTTGACCGAGTCATGGTCCTGAGCGCTTTCCGGGGCTGCCACCCTGAACGCGCAGCCTGGTTCGAGCAACTGGGGCAACTGATGAGAGGTCTCTCCCTGATCAGAGGTCTCTCTAAGAAAAGGCACGCTGACCGACGTTCCCCGATGTCCATTTAGCACGATATGAACACCCAGCCCTTCGCCTACACCAGACATCCGTATCACGGATTGTTCGAGATCGATCGAAAGCGGCTCAACCAGAGATATCGCCAGCGAACCGAGGAACCTCGTCAGCGCCGTGCACTTATCGTAAGTCGCGTTCTCGGCCAGCCTTTCAAAGATGGGCGCCACGAAGCCTATGGGAGTTATTCCCGAAGCGACTGATGTCGCAATCTCCGTTTCGAGGAGCAGCGCAGCCTGTAAGCTTGGATCCCCAAAGTTGGGTATCTCACTACCTTTTTCGACGCCACGATTGAGCACGATTTCAGCAACCGGGAGACCAAGCGCTTCACAATCGCGAATCGTCTTCAGTACGATGTCGTGGACCCTTGCTTCGTAGTCGAGTCTGTTCCGATCGGCGTTCAATGGCCCCAAAAGCTTATCGAACGCCTCAGCGGAGGTTTTCCCCTCATCGCGCTCCACCAGCTCGACGGTATTAAGCGTTACACCGGACTCTTCTGCCAACTGCTTCTGATTCAGTCCTATCGCTTCGCGCAGCCGCTTGATGCCGCTGCCAATGAGCAGCTCGTTCGGCACCCTCTTACGTGATGGCACGTCACTAAGCATTGGAGGCTGATCTATCGCGTGAGTGCCATTGCTGACTCGAGCGAAGCCTTCCGACTCAAGTTTTCCGAGCAAGTTACCGACATCTCGGTCCCAGTCGGCGCCCCGCAAACGAGAACCTTGAAGATTTGAAAGTGCCGAGATGTCTGGTAAGTTCGAAAGTGCCGGCTTTTCAATCGGGCGGGCCTCGTTAACTAGAACGGGAATGACGACGGCGCTATGCGCAAGAGCATCGGCAATCTCCAGGCGCACCCAGTCGTTAACGATGTCAAGTCTCCGTTGCCCGTACTTGTCCTGCGCAAGCAGCCATTGGGGCCCAATCAGCACGAGAACCACGCGAGCGGAATCGAGGGCAAAACGCAGCTCTACAGGATAGTCATCACCGGCCTCGATTGAGCGCTTGTCGAAGAAGACTTGGTCTGAACCGAGCTTTCGCACAAGATCGGCGGCCAAATGAACAGCTACATCCTCAGTATCCACTATACGGTAATTAATGAATACCAAGCGTCTAGTTGTCGCATTGCTCATTCAGCGGTGTCTCGACAATTCTGGTAGGGGCGCATATTCGATCGCCCTACAGGCTATTCGATCTGCGGTTCAGGTTGTTATGAACCGGTGGCGCTTACGCACATCGATTTACAGCCTCGCTGGCGTGATAAACAGAGCAACAACATACGGTACGAAACGTAGACCCCTCCCAGCTTCGGCGAAGTACTGAACTTCGGCCCAAGTCGAGCGGGTTAACAAAAGACCACGAAAGGCTTCATATTTCCAGAAGTATACAACGGTCATTCAACGCTTCCAACTACCGAACCATTGTCAGATACAAATTTAAGCCAAGAAAGATGGGGCTGTAATTTCCCCTCAGAACCACTGGACTCAGAAGTAGAGATTTTCAATGGCAGGCCCTGTCGTCGACGTTGGTTCCTGCGCTCGATTGCCCAGATGGTTTCCGGACGGTCTGTTCAGTGGGATAGGCGTCTGCAGTCTGCGCATCACCTGTAAACGCCGACTTACGCAGCAACCGCTCACCGGCATGATGATCGAACAATTGGAGGGGCGGCCAACATTCCTGATAAATCAGACACTTCAGACATCTATCATATTGTATTCATTGGCTATTTATCTCTGACATTTTGCATCTGAAGTGGGCTATTGCACTTGTTTCAAGCACAAATAGACCGCTTTGAGCAGGATTGCGCTCCCTCCCCTACCCTTCACTGGCCTCGAGCACGCTCTCCTCGCGCCAGGAAGGAACCCAACCGTGACGATTGTCTCCGAAACAGCCTACCCTCGATTACCTAGCAACGTTTCTCCGTCGGATCTCAGGACGCTCTTCTCGTTGACGCGCCAAGAGATCAAGTGGCTATCGACGCTTCGTGTCGATTCAGACGGACAACGCGACACCGCTGTCTATCTCAAGTGCTTTCAGTCTCTAGGCTACTTCCCACGCGCATCCACCATCCCGGCAACTGTAGTCCAGTTCATCAGCCTCGCGTTTAAACTCGACCCGGTCTCGAGCGTCTCACCGAGCCAGCGCGCCTCCCACCGAATCAAGCAAGCGATCCGCGAATTCTCCGGGGTCTCGCTCTTCTCCCCCAGGAAGCACGAACCGTGGCTCTTCGATTTCGCCTGTCAGATGACGGCCACGAAGGAAAGTCCGATCGACATCATCAACGCCCTGATCGAGATGCTGATCAAGGAGTCGTTCGAGCTACCCGGTTTCTCAACACTCGATCGCTATGCAAACCGGGCACGGGCCAGCACACTGAAACAGCTATTCACCCTGCTCTCAAGCGCCTTGCCTGACGGAGCAAGGGCAACGCTCGACGATCTCCTCGTGACACGTGATGACAAGGGACTGACGCTTTGGAACCGCGTGAAACGCGAACCGCGCAAACCGACGTCGAAACACATTGCCGAATACATCGAACATGCTCGTTGGTTATCGAGCGTGCAGGAGGCCATCGGCAGTTTGCCGGAGATTCCGGAGCAGAAGCGCGATCAATGCGTACTTGAGGCTCGCGCCTATTCTGCCGACCGGATGAAGCGACTGCAGGCCCGCAAGCGGTATAGCTTGATGGCCATCCTGATTCATGAGCAGCGCCTGTACACCAACGACTGCCTCGTTGACCTGCTTGTTCGAGATGTTCGCAGATTGCACAATTCGGCCAGGAAGGCATTGCTCGACTTCCAGCTACGCGCAGCGACGGAATCGGCATCCCTGGTGACGTTGCTCCGCGACGTCGCCGGTGTCTGCGACACGTCACTGGCGCCACGGACACGCCTGGATCAGATCATGGCCTTGTTCGACAACGAACCGGCACAGATCATCGACCGCTGTAACAGTCTGGTCCTGCATGACATCAACAACTACCTGCCCTTCCTGTCGGTTCGGTACACCCGTCCGATGCGCAAGAACCTGCTCGACATTCTCGCCCTCATCCGCGTTCAATCCATCACGCCCGACAATCCACTGATCGCCTGCCTCCGATTCCTGCTCACCTATCGCAATACCTCATTCGCTTCGATTCGTGTCAGTGCGATCGACGACCTTGCACCGAAGTCGAAAACGTCCGCGGTTCACTGGGTGGCGGAGCGATGGCACAAGCTGCTGTTTCTGGACACCACGCCCCACATCGCGAATCGTTCCCTGCGTCCCATCTGGTTCGAGCTGTGCGTTCTCACCGAAATTAGCAGACAGCTTCAATCGGGCGACCTGTACATCGATCACAGCACCCGGTACGACGATTACCGAACTCACCTGGTTGATGACCAGACCCTACGAGCCGAGCTGCCTGAGTTCTGTACACAGTCAGGACTTCACACAAGCGGTAGCGCTTTCGCAGCGGAACTGAAATCTGCACTGATCGCGCAAGCTGATCAAACCGATGACCGGTTTACCGACGACCAGCATGTCGTCATTGAGCAGGGCCGGTGCGTGCTGAAGCGTCGTCCGGGCAAGACCGCCACCGAGGGACATGAACAGTTTGATGCCGCCCTGCGCCAGCATGTGCCAGAAATCAGCATCATCGATCTGCTGATCGACACGACCCGGTGGCTGTCACTGAAGCCACTGTTTGGACCGCTCTCGGGTCACCAGGGACAGTTGTCCGATTTCGACCGACGACTGGTCATCACGCTGTTCTGCTATGGCTGCAACCTTGGCCCCACGCAGACGGCACGTTCGATCGACGGCGTGAGCCGCAAGCAGATCGCCTACCTGAACCTGAGCAATACCAGCGAGAAGAACCTGGTGGATGCCACCGAGCTCGTGATCAATGCGTACAACCAGTACGACCTCCCTCGGCACTGGGGACCGGGGAACACCGCGTCTGTGGACGGTACACGATTCGACATGTATGAGCAGAATCTGCTCTCCGAGTACCACGTCCGCTATGCCTCTTACGGCGGCGTGGGGTACTACCTCGTCAGCGACACCTACATCGCCCTCTTCAGCCGCTTCATCCCCTGTGGCGTGCGCGAAGCGGTACACCTGATTGACGGGTTGATGGAGAACGACTCCGATATCCAGCCCACCCGAATTCACGGCGATACGCATGCTCAGAGCACGGTGGTGTTCGGCATCGCCCACCTGCTCGGAATCCAGTTGATGCCGCGGATCAAGGACATCAACTCGCTGATACTTTTCAAACCGGATCGCCGACACACCTATGCGCACATCGACGAACTGTTCTCGGACGGCGTGAACTTTGAGCCGATTCGGAAGCACTACCGAGAGATGTTGCGCATCGCCGTGTCGATCAAACTCGGCAAGGTCAGCGCGTCCACCATCATCCGCCGTCTGGGTTCCGAGGGTGTTCGCAACAGCCTGTTCTTCGCCTTCCGTGAGCTCGGTCGTGTGGTACGGACACGCTACCTACTGGAGTACATTGGAGACATCGAGCTGCGTGAAACGGTGCACGCGGCCACTTGCAAGAGCGAGGAATTCAACAATTTCCTGCAGTGGGTCTTCTTCTACAACAGCGGGATCATTCAGGAAAACCTTCGGCACGAGCAGTGCAAGATCGTGAAGTACAACCACCTGGTCGCCAATCTGATCATCCTCCACAACGCGAACGCAATGACGCGGGCAATCAAACGGGTCCGCCGAGACGGATTCGACGTTCGGCCCGAACACCTGGCAGAGCTGTCGCCCTACCGTACCGGCCACATCAATCTGCTGGGACGGTACCCGCTGCAGGTTAATCGCCGAGCGAAGGCGCAGGTGTTCAGGCTCTGAACTGGTGTATCGCGATGCAGAATTCGTGCATTTTTATTCGATACAAATCAATACTTTAACCTTCTGAAGTGTCTGATCTATCAGGAATGGTGGCCGTACCTCGACTTGGAAGAGCAATGAAGTGTCTGCAGGTCGAACAGGCCGCTCAGCGGGGACAGATCGCTCACCGACGTGGAAGAGCAATCAAGTGTCTGCAGGTCGAACAGGCCGCTCAGCGGGGACAGATCGCTTACCGACCTGGAAGAGCAATCAAGTCTCTGCAAATTGACCATGCCGGCCAATGGCGTAAGCGATGTTACCGAGGCCCTTCGGTACCTTTTTTCGTCCTGATCGAACACGCGCAAACGCACGTCAGTCAGAGCGGATAGATCCGCTATCTCCGCAGGAATGGCGGACAAGTCGGGTATCGCCAGATCCAGGTAGTCACCTGGACTCCAGGTCTGTATCCGACGTAGAGCCTTCTCGTATGCCGCATCTTCATCGTTCACTGGCTAGCGTCGATCCTGAATCTGTATGAGACGGACGTCACCTTGCCATATCAGATCCAATGTGCGGAAAGTGGTGTGATACACGTAGCTTCGGCTGACCGAGTCAACCACCCGAATCAACGCACCGTTGAAAGAAATCGATCGGCAGCGGTGTCGAATTTATCGATACCGGAAAACATCAATCAGCCACCTTGACGCTCGAACCGAATCCGTTCCACTTCCTCGAGCGAGACCTTGTCGGTCGTGCGATCGTAGAGTCCGGTGGTCCGCGGATCGGCATGCGTGGCCCATTCCTGGGCGACATCGAGACGACCGCCGTTACTCATGTAGTTGGTGATGCCGGTGGCCCGGAACGCGTGGTTGCACACGCGACTCGGGTCGAGGTCGGCGGCGATGGCGCGGCGCTTGACCATGTGTGTAGCGCGTTTCGTCGGCTGAGCGGCCGACCGGTGGGCTGGCGTCGTCGATCCATGCTCTGGAAGAGCCGATCATCGGGCTCAGGTGCCAGGACGGCTAGATAGGCATCGAGCGCGTCCTGTGTCCGGTGATGAACGAGTTTTGTCGTGAACTTACCGCCTTTTTCAGCCAGATCCACGTACCAGCGTTTGCCTTTCGGGAAGTAGTCGCGAACACGGAGATCGACGGCCGATGACACGCGCGGCCACGTGTAGGTTAGCAAATAGATGAACGCGCGATCGCGCAAGCCGATCAGCGTGTCGGTCGGAATCGCGGCCAACAGGTCCAGGAACTCGTCATCATCGAGGACCGGCGTCTTGCCCTTGGTGGTCACCAGCTTCGGGCCGCTGACATGGGCCACCGGGTTCGACGGCACGATCTGACGGACGACCAGAAAGTAGAAGGCCTTCGACAGTGCCGCGCGGTGCTGTTTGACGCTTGCGACGGCCAGTGACTGCGACAGCGTCTCGATGTAGGCCGACACCATCAGCGAGTCGATGTCGATCAGCGACTCGATACCGACGTCGGAACACCAGCGGTCGAACCGTTGCCAGGCGCGCGCGTACGCCGCGCGCGTGTTCGGATTCCGGATCGTGCCGGCGAAGAAGGTCAGGAACTCGTGCTCGGCGTCGGCGCCGGCCGTCGGTAACCGGTCATCTAAGAGCGTTCTTCCCGCCGAGCGAATCTCCCCCTAGCATCATCGCCTCGCTCATCGTTGAGGCAATGCCCCATGGCAAGCAAGCGCACATACCGAACCGCAGATCAGTGGCAATCCATCATCCGTGATTTCGAACAGAGCGATCTGACAGCCAAGTCGTTCTGCAGATCTCGGAACCTGGGCTACCCCAGCTTCAGTGCATGGCGTCGGCGTCTG
>Ga0114952_1002720_pt1 | contig 13267 bp, 15 predicted proteins | sample SidtaG_2_FD_87303 | JGI IMG/M metagenome (GOLD analysis project Ga0114952, IMG submission 87303) | Marine algal microbial communities from Sidmouth, United Kingdom - Sidmouth_Asex2 metaG | ecosystem: Host-associated > Algae > Red algae > Unclassified | place: Sidmouth, United Kingdom | collected... | reverse complement strand
TGGCTCTTGCCACAGAACGAGCAGTACAAGAGCTTGCCGTCGTCCTTCCTGTCTTCCTGGTCGCTCATCTTCAAACCTCCAGCGTCGCGCCACATTGACCTGTTTCCGGGGCAGATTCAAGCGCCTGGCAAACGCTCGACCCGGGGTTTGCTGCCGGAGTCACAACCCACCGGCGATCTGCGTCACGACTCCTTGTCGTCCTTGCCCTTGCCGAGCACAGGCATGTCGGCTCCTTTGCTACTGGCCGCGGAGACACTGACCTCCTCTTCACGGTTCTGGACGATCCGGTCGACGATACCGTACTCGACCGCCTCCTCGGCGGTCAGGAATCGGTCGCGCTCGGTGTCGTCGAGCACTTTCTCGTAGGTCTGACCACAGTGCATGGCCATCAGGCGGGTCATGCGCTCCTTGATCGCGAGAATCTCACGAGCGTGGATGTCGATGTCGGTCGCCTGTCCCTGATACCCCGCCGAGGGTTGATGGATCATCACCCGCGAGTTCGGCAGCAGAAAACGCTTGCCCTTCTGCCCGGCCGTCAGCAGGAAGGCGCCCATGCTCGCGGCCTGCCCGATACAGAGGGTGCTGACGTTGGGCTTGATGAACTGCATGGTGTCGTAGATCGCCATACCGGCGGTGACCGAGCCACCCGGGGAGTTGATGTAGAGCGAGATGTCTTTGTCGGGGTTGTCCGACTCGCAGAACAGCAGTTGAGCGACGATGAGATTCGCCATGTAGTCCTCGACCTGCCCGACGAGGAAGATGACACGCTCCTTGAGCAGTCGCGAATAGATGTCGTACGAGCGCTCGCCCCGCGAGGACTGCTCGACGACCATCGGCACGAGCCCGCCGGCGGCCATCGGCGAGGCGGTAGGCGCGTCCCATGCCGACGCGCCCGCCGAGCCCATCGACCGGGAAAATCCTGCGTTCGTGTGCGTAGGCCGATTCATGGTGTCTCTGACTCTTTGTTCGCTTCACTGGCAGCGCCGGAATCGGCGTCGGCACCGTCCGCAACAGGTGGCGGCGGATTCATGATCGTCTTGAACGAGGTGGGCTCGTCGGTGACCGAGGCCGCCTCGAGAACGGTATCGGTCACCGCCTCCTCCAGTACCAGACCCTCGACGTTGCGGAGCAGTTCCGGATTGGCATAATAGTGATCGATCACCTGCTGCGGATCCTGGTAGGCCGAGGCGAGGCGCTCGATCTGCGCGCGCACCGCCGCGGCGTCGGCCCGGAGCTCGCGCCGCTGGATGATCTCGCCGACGACCAGCCCGAGCCTGACGCGCCGCTCGGCCTGCTCGTGAAAGAGCTCGTCCCCGAGAACCGAGGAGTCGGCCCCGGGAGGCATTTGCTTCATCAGCTGCTCTCGCTGGCGTCCGATCTCGTCCTCCACCAGCGCCGCGGGAACCTCGATCGGGTTGAGCTCGATCAATCCGTCCATCACCTGCCCCTTGATCCGACCATCGACACGCTGCTTGAGCTCGCGCTCCATGTTGCCGCGAATGTCCGCCCGCAGACTCTCGAGCGAGCCGTCCTCGATCCCGAAGCTACGGACCAGCTTCTCGTCCATCTCCGGCAGCGTCGCCTCGCGCACCTCGTGGACCTCGACCTCGAACTCCGCTCCCTTTCCGGCCAGGTGCTCCGCTTGATAGTCCTCCGGGAACGTCACCTCGACGGTTCGCCGCTCGCCGGCCGCGACGCCGAGCAGCTGCTCCTCGAACCCCGGGATCATCGCCTTCGAGCCGAGGGTGAGCGGCGCCTTCTCGGCACTGCCGCCCTCGAAGGGCGCTCCATCGACACGACCGACGAAATCGACGAGCACCTGGTCTCCCTCGGTAGCGGCACGCTCGACGGCGGTGAACTCCGTGCGCTGCGAGCGCAGGTTCTCGAGCATCGCCTCGACGTCGCTCTCCTCGATGTCGACTACCGGTCGCAGCACCTTTATCGACTCGTCGAAGCGTGGCTCGAATTCGGGATAGACCTCGAAGGTGGCGGTGAACCGGAACCCGGCTCCGTCCTCCTCGGCACCCTCGGCGGGCTCGGCCACCGGCTCGATACGCGGTTGCCCGGCCGGACGGAGCTTCTCCTGCTCGAGCGCATCCTGATAGGAGCGGTTGATCATCGAACCGAGCACTTCCGAGCGTACCTGCGGCTCGTAGCGCTTCTTGACGACCTTGAACGGTACCTTGCCGGGCCTGAAGCCGTTGAGGCGGGCGGTGCGACCGAGATTCCTGAGCCGCTCGTCGACGGCGCTCTCGATGTCGTCGGCGGGCAGCGCGACGGTCAGCCGCCGCTCCAGGCCCTCGGTGGTCTCAACGGATACTTGCATGATTGCCTCGTCGGGCCGCGGCGGCCGAAACGGCCGACGGCGAGCGCCTGGGAACGGTAACCACGCGCCACCGAAGGGGGGGCGCGGAGGTCGATGGTGGTGCGAAAGGAGAGACTCGAACTCTCACGTCTTGCGACACCGGCACCTAAAGCCGGCGCGTCTACCGATTCCGCCACTTTCGCGCACGACGCACTCCGCTCGGGCACGGAACGTCGACGCGATTATAGCGGAAGCGCGCACGGCATCGGCGACGCCGAACCACCCAACGATGGCGACTGACGGGACGTTCGACAAGGCCTCGGGGCACCGCACGAGACGACATCGGATCGCGACGACTCCGAGGCTTCCGTCAGCGCCGCGCCACCGGCCCGACGCGACCGCGCACGGTGATCACCGACGAGTCCGGAGCGGCGCCGGAGCGGACACACCGACGAGCTGACCGAAGAGCTGACCGACATGCCCACGCGACTGCGACCCCTGATCCACGAGAGCCCTCCGCGGCGAATAGCGACGGCGACCGTGAGGTGGAAAGCGACGGGGTGGTGGTGGGGTGTGGCGGTCGTGGGGTGAACGACGGGATTCGAACCCGCGACCACAGGAATCACAATCCTGCGCTCTACCAACTGAGCTACGCTCACCAGTGCCAGACCGTTGACACGGACGAGGACCGACTCGGGAATCGACTCGCCTGCGGAGCCGATGGTAACCGAATTCGAGCGCGGGTCGAAACCCCGAACCCGGGCTCGAGAGCAGCGCGGGTTGGCGCGCCCGGCAGGATTCGAACCTGCTACCCTCGGCTTAGAAGGCCGATGCTCTATCCACATGAGCTACGGGCGCTCGCGGTTCCCAACTCTCCCGATCGGGCCGTCCCACCGTGTGCCCGCACGGCGCGTCCCCTGCCCGTTCCTCACCTGCGCCCCGCGTGACCTTGCAGGACTTCGGCGCGGGCCGCGCGGACGATGGTCGGGGCAGCAGGATTCGAACCTGCGACCCTCTGCTCCCAAAGCAGATGCGCTACCAGGCTGCGCCATGCCCCGCTCCTCTCGCGGCCCGCGCATGGTACGCCGCCCCCCCCCACACGGTCAACGATGCCCCCCTTCACTCGGGGCCTCGCCGCCCGACCGGGGCGCGGAGCCGGCGACCCCACGGCCGTCTCGGCTTCGGGGCGACCCACCGGCGTGGCCGGCCGCGGACCGGCTCAGTCGCTCTCGTCGACCCACATCATCTGGATCGCCTCGAGAATACCCTCGTTCGACCTCTCCGGATCATCCTCGAAATCCTCGAGCGCGACGACCCAGGCATGCAGGTCGGTGAAGCGCACGTACTGAGGATCGACATCCGGGTGCGCCTCGGACAGCTCGATCGCGATCTCGCGACTATCGCTCCAGGTGAGCTTCATCAGTGGTTCTCCGACACCATGTTGATCGTGTACCTGGGAATCTCGACGATCAGATCGGCCTCGGCGACGATCGCCTGGCACGAGAGTCTCGAGTCCGGGTCGAGCCCCCAGGCCTTGTCGAGGTAGTCCTCCTCGAGCTCGTCCGCCTCCTCCAGACTCTCCCCACCCTCGCGCACGTGGACGTGACAAGTGGTGCAGGCGCAGGACTTCTCGCAGGCGTGCTCGATGTCGACGCCGTGCTGGAGCATCGCGTCGCAGACCGAGATACCCGGCGTCACGTCGAACTCGGCGCCGTCGGGACAGATCTCGTGGTGGGGCATGACGGTGATGGTCGGCATGACGCTTCGGACTCCCGTGTAACCTGTTTCTGTACGTGTACGTGACCGCACCCGCGGGCACGGAAAGAATGGGTCGGCATATCGATCGGCGGCGCGACGGCCGGTTCGCTCGGACGCCGTCGCCCGCCGGAGGGGCGGCCGGGGACGGCACCGCCCCGATCGCACTCCGGATCAGTCTGCGTCAGCTCGCGCGGCGGAGGCGGTCGCCCTCGGTTCGAGCGTCTCCTCCACCTCGGATATCTCGCGCCCGGCCATCAGGCGCCGGACGCTCGCGTTCATGCGCCGCTCGACGAACGTCTCGCTGCCCTGCTCCAGCGCCTCGATGGCCGTGTCGATCGCGTCGCGATCATCCCCTTCGAGCGCCGCACGGACGCCCGCCGCCAGCTCTTCGATCACCGCACGTTCGGTCGCGTCGAGGTGCTCGTCTCCGTCGGCGGCGAGCGCGCTCACGATCGCCTCGAGCGCGCGCCCGGCCTCGACACGACGCTCGGCGAGAGCGCGGGCGCGCATATCCTCCGGCGCGTGCTCCATCGACGCGCGCAGCATCGCCTCGATCTCCCCGTCGGCGAGACCGTAGGAAGGCTTCACGTCGACACTCGCAACGGTTCCGCTCTCGCGCTCGAGCGCGCTGACGGTGAGGAGCCCGTCGGCATCGACCTGGAACAGGACCTGGACACGGGCCGCCCCCGCCACCCGCGGCGGAATGCCGCGCAACTCGAAGCGGGCGAGCGAGCGGCAATCGGCGACCAGCTCGCGCTCGCCCTGCACGACGTGCACCGCGAGTGCCGTCTGCCCGTCCCGATAAGTGGTGAATTCCTGCCCGCGAGCGACCGGTATCGTCGTGTTTCTCGGAACGATGCGTTCGACCAACCCGCCCATCGTCTCCAGCCCGAGCGAGAGCGGCGTCACGTCGAGCAGCAGCAGGTCGGCGTCGCCGCCCCGGTTACCCGCGAGCACGTCGGCCTGAATCGCCGCGCCGATCGCGACCACCTCGTCGGGGTTGATGTCGGTGAGCACCTCCCGACCGAAGAACGCGGCGACGCGCTCGCGCACGAGGGGCACCCGCGTCGAGCCGCCTACCATGACCACGGCATCGATCTCTTCGCGGGCGACGCCCGCGTCGCGCAGCACCTGCCGGCACGGAGCGAGGGTGCGCTCGACGAGAGGGGTGACGAGCCGCTCGAACGTCTCGCGCGTCAGTACCGAGGAGACCCGGCGCTCCCCGTCGACGATCCAGTCGAGGGTGAAATCGGGTGCCACCGACAACGCCTCCTTGGCCTCCCGCGCGACGCGCTTGGCACGGGCCCGCGCCGCGGCGTCGGGCAAGGCCTCGAGCTCGAGATCCGCGAGCATCCGCTCGACGAGGAGATTGTCCATGTCGTCACCACCGAGCGCGGTGTCGCCGGCTGTCGCGAGCACCTCGAATACCCCCCGCTCGAGCCGGAGGAGGGAGACGTCGAAAGTGCCGCCGCCGAGGTCGTAGACCACGACGGTGCGGCCCGCCGTTCGATCGGCCCGACGACTGCCGCGTTCGTCCGAATCGTCGCCGATCCCACCGCCGACGGCCTCACCCTCGGCAGCTCCGTCGAGCCCGTAGGCGACAGCCGCCGCCGTCGGCTCGTTGAGGAGCCTCAACACCGGCAATCCGGCGAGCGCCGCGGCGTCCTTGGTGGCCTGACGCTGGGCGTCGTCGAAGTAGGCCGGCACGGTCACGACCGCTCCCACGAGCTCGCCGCCGAGACTCGCCTCGGCCGTCGACTTCAGCTCGCCGAGAATGGCCGCGGAGACCTCGATCGCGGTGCGCGGTCCGGCCGCCGTGACGAACGCGGGCACCGAACCGGAGGGGTCGAAGCGATAGTGATCGCTCAGCCACGAGGAGGCGACATCGTCCAGGCCCTTGCCCATGAGTCGCTTGGCCGAACGCACGGTGTCCAGCGGGGCATCGGACGCGCGCGCCTCGGCCGCGCGCCCGACGAGCGGCCGCCTGTCCCCTCCGTTCGACGAGCCGTCGCTCGCCGCCGCACGGTAGCTGACCACCGACGGCACCGACCGCGCTCCGGACGCATCGGCGAGCACCGTGGCCTCGCCGCTTCGCACCGCCGCGACGAGCGAGTTGGTCGTGCCGAGGTCGATGCCGACGGCCAGTCGCCGCTGGTGCGGGACATCGGATTGACCGGGCTCGGCGATCTGCAGAAGGGCCATGCTCAAAGGCTCGACGAGAAGGGAAAGACGACCGGATCGGCTCGACGAGAGGTACGCTCAGGCATCGAGGCGCGCCTCGAGACTCGCCGCCTCGCGGCGCAGCTTGTCGACGAACTGCCACTGCCGGGCCTCGGTGCGGGCCGCATCCAGATCCTTCGCCGCGAGCGCCTCCCCGAACCTCCCCTGCGCGGTCTCGGCCATCGTGCGAAGACGCTCGTTCAAGGGCGCGAGCGCGGCCCGGGGATCGTCGGCCTCGCCCGCCGCCTCCAGCCCCTCGCGCAGCTCCATCTGCTCCATCAGAAATTCGGGATCCATACGGGTATCGCTCTCCTCGTCGATGTCGACACCGGAGAGCGAGAGTAGGTAGACGGCACGCCTGAGCGGTGCCTTCAACGTCGTGTAGGCATCGTTGACGCGGCCCGCAGCCTGCACCGACCAACGTCTCTCGGCCTCCGACGCCGCGGCGAAGCGGTCAGGGTGCAGTAGCTGCTGCAGCTCGCGATAGCGCGCGGTCAAGTCCGCCGGCTCGAGCGCGAACCCGCGTTCGAGCCCGAACAACGTGAAGTGGTCGGCGGTCAGGTCAACCTGCAAGGGAGAACTCCGTAGCGCGGATGAGCGGCGAGCGTCGTTCAGATGGTGAACGACTCGCCGCAGCCGCACTCGTCCTTGACGTTGGGGTTCTTGAACAGGAACCCCTCGTTCAGCCCTTCCTTGGTGAAGTCGAGCTCGGTGCCGTCGAGGTACACCAGGCTCTTGCCGTCGATGATGACCTTGATGTCCTCGCTCTCGAACACCTCGTCATTGGCCGCCACCTCGTCGGCGAACTCGAGCACGTACGCGAGACCCGAGCACCCGGTCGTGCGCACGCCGAGACGCAACCCGAGCCCCTTGCCGCGCTTGTCGAGGTATCGCTTGACGTGCTCTGCCGCACGTGGCGTCAGCGTGATGCCCATGCCCCTGTCCGTCCTCCTCGATATCTCACCGTCTTCGCCGGCCGTGTGCCGAACGGCCGCATGTCGTCGCCGCGACCGACCGTGCCGAACATACCGAACATGGGGGCGGCGGGCGCCGGACACCAGAGGTCCGAGAGGCCGGAACGGCCACCCCGAAGCCTCCTCACCGCGCGCCGCCGCCCGACCCGGAACCCCTTCGTCGTCAGACGGCGACCGCCTCGTCCGCCGACGCCTCGCTTCCCTCGCCCCGCTTGGCGCGGATGTCGGCGATGGCCGCCGCGATCGCGTCCTCGGCGAGCACCGAGCAGTGGATCTTGACCGGCGGAAGCGCGAGCTCATCGGCGATGTGCTTGTTCCTGATCTCGGCGACCTCGTCGAGCGTCTTGCCCTTGACCATCTCGGTCACGAGCGAGGAGGAGGCGATCGCCGAGCCGCAACCGTAGGTCTTGAACTTGGCGTCCTCGATGACGCCCTCGCCGTTGACCTTGATCTGCAGACGCATGACATCGCCGCAGGCAGGCGCGCCGACCATGCCGGTGCCGACGTTCGGGTCGTCCTTGTCGAGCACGCCGACGTTGCGCGGGTTCTCGTAGTGATCCAGTACCTTGTCGCTGTATGCCATGTTCCTCTCCGGGGGTGGAAGTTGGAAGCTCCGACCGCGGGGTCGGGGGTCGTCGCTTACTGCTGCGGTGTCTCGATCGAGACGCGGGTTCTAGCTAGTGAGCCGCCCACTGGACGGTGTCGAGATCGATTCCCTCCTTGTGCATGTCCCACAGCGGCGAGAGCTCGCGGAGTTTCTCGACCGCCTCGCGAACCTTGGCGATCGTGAAGTCCACCTCCTCCTCGGTCGTGAAACGCCCGATCGTGAAGCGGATGGAGCTGTGGGCGAGCTCGTCGTTCCTGCCGAGCGCACGTAGCACGTACGAAGGCTCGAGGCTCGCACTGGTACAGGCCGAGCCCGAGGAGACGGCCACGTCCTTGAGCGACATGATCAGACTCTCACCCTCGACGAAGTTGAAGCTGATGTTCATGTTCCCCGGGACGCGCTGGTCCATGTCGCCGTTCAGATAGATCTCCTCCATGTCCTCGACCCCTTTCCAGAGCCGCTCCTTTAGGCCGTGCAGTCGCTCGTTCTCGGCCCCCATCTCCTCGCGGGCGATGCGGAACGCCTCGCCCATGCCGACGATCTGGTGAGTGGGAAGGGTGCCCGAACGCATGCCGCGCTCGTGACCACCGCCGTGGATCTGAGCCTCGAGCCTGACGCGGGGCTTTCTCCGTACGTAGAGCGCGCCGATGCCCTTGGGTCCGTAGACCTTGTGCGCGCAAAGCGCCATCAGGTCCACCTTCATCGCGTCGACATCGATCGGAACCTTGCCCGGGCTCTGCGCGGCGTCGACATGGAAGACGATCTTGCGCTCGCGGCAGATGGCCCCGATGCGAGCGATGTCCTGGATGACGCCGATCTCGTTGTTGACGTGCATGATCGACACGACCGTGGTGTCGTCGCGAAGCGCCGCCTCGAAGGCCTCGAAATCGAGCAGCCCGTTCGGCTGCGGGTCGAGATACGTGACCTCGAACCCCTCGCGCTCGAGCTGCCGGCAGGTGTCGAGCACCGCCTTGTGCTCCGTCTTCATCGTGACGATGTGCTTGCCCCTCTTCACGTTGAAGTGCGCCGCGCCCTTGATCGCGAGGTTGTCCGACTCGGTCGCGCCCGAGGTCCAGACGATCTCCCGCGGATCCGCCCCGATCGTGTCGGCGACATCCTTGCGCGCCCGCTCGATCAGCTCCTCGGCCTGCCACCCGAACGGGTGAGAGCGCGAGGCGGGATTGCCGAAGACGCCTTGCTTGGTCAGGCACTCGGCCATGCGCGCGGCCACCCGCTCGTCGACCGGCGTCGTGGCGGAGTAATCCATGTAGATCGGGATATTCAGCGAACTCACAGTGCTCGGCCTCTCGTCTCTGTTGATCTTGATCTGTTCCTGCACTTCCACTCGAACTGCCTTCCGATCTCGCTCCGCCCTCGCTCCTGCACACCCGAGGCGCTCGCTAGAACATCCCCGCGGTGGTCCCTGTCGCGCCACCCGTACCCGAGGCGGTACCACCCTCGATCGAGCGCCGCTCGAGCAACACCCGGTCCTGCCGAGCCGAAACGCTCTTCACCCGCTGCCGATCGATCAGATCCTGCAGCGACACACCGCTCAGGAACTCCTCGATCTGCTCGCTGAGCCCCTCCCACAAGTCGTGCGTCAAGCAGCGCCCGTGACTGTGGCAGTTCTCCCTTCCGGCGCACTGCGTGGCGTCCACCGATTCGTTGACCGCACCGATGATCTCCGCCACGGCGACCGCCGCGAGCGGACGCGCCACCCGGTACCCACCGCCCGGCCCCCGCGTGCTGGTGACCAGTCCGTTGCGTCGCAGCCGCGAGAACAACTGCTCGAGGTAGGACAGCGAAATCTCCTGACGTGTCGAGATCTCCGCCAGCGACACCGGACGCTCCCCCGCGTGCAGCGCGAGATCGAGCATAGCGGTGACGGCATAGCGACCCTTCGTCGTCAGCTTCATCTGATCGGCCCCGCCCATACTCCGTATACGCGGAGCATTCCATATCCGACCATTTCGGTCAAGAATTAGCGACCACTCGCTCACCGATTACAATCGAAGCGCTACGATCCACCGGCGACGCCCCCGACCTCGCCGGCCGCCGGCGAGGCGCTTCGCGAATGACCGATCTCGGTCCACGATCTCGGTCCGGGATCGCGCACCCGAGCCTCCCTAGGCGCTCGCCTTGCCTCCGGCCGCCCGGGTCACGGGAGTCTCGAGCGTGGCCGAGCGCAGCGTCTCGAGCTCCGCACGCAGCTCCGCGACTTCCTCCCTGAGCGCCTCGAAGGCGACGGTGGTCGGATCCTCGGTGCCCTCGAAGGGCACCCCGTAGGCATCGAAGGCGGGACGCGCGAGGCGGGCCGCACGCGCGTCTCGTACGAGCTCGAGACACTTCTGGTCGGCCTTGCGGCAGCGCACCACGCGCGCCGGCACGCCGACCACCGTCGCCCCCGAGGGCACCCCTTCGAGCACGACCGCGTTGGAACCGACACGGGCGCCCTCCCCGACCGTGAACGGGCCGAGGATCTTGGCCCCCGCCCCGACGACGACGTTGTCGCAGAGGGTCGGATGACGCTTGCCGGCATCGAGCGTTCGCCCACCGAGGGTCACTCCCTGGTAGAGCGTCACGTCATCGCCGATCTCGGCCGTCTCCCCGACGACCACACCGGTGCCGTGATCGACGAAGAAGCGTCGCCCGATCCTCGCCCCGGGATGGATCTCGATACCGGTCAGCCAGCGCCCGAGCATGGCGAGAAAGCGCGGCAGCCAGCGCAAGCCCCGCACCCAGAGCCAGTGATTGACCCGGTGCAGCAAGAGCGCGTGCACGCCGGAGTAGCACGTGAGCACCTCGAACACGTTCCGAGCGGCCGGATCACGCTCGAAGATGCAACGCACGTCCTCCTTCAGAAGCTGCCACATGAGCGTTCCGCCTGATTGTCCCACCGTGAAGGTCGGACATTGTACGGCCAAACCCCGACGGCGGACGAGCATCGCGCCTCCGCTGGTGACGATCCTGCCGATCCCGTGAACGGTCGGCGCGCTAGCGCCTCGTCTCCTCCCCCGGTCGGCGCCGGGCACCCTCGGCCGCGCCGAGCACGCCGCGCAGGATCCCGAGCTCGTTCACGCTCGGTCGACTGCGCTCGAAGTAGCGGCGCACCCGCCGGCGCAGCTGCCCGGGACGTGCCGGATCGAGAAAGCCCGTGTCGACCATGAGCCGGTCGAGGTGGGCGAAGAAATGCTCCATCGCCTCGCTCGTGGCGGGCAGGTGCTCGGTCTTGATCGGTCCCTCGGGGGGCGCCACGGGCACCTGTTCGAGTGCTTGCGAGAGCTCGTAGGCGACGACCTGCACGGCGCTGCCGAGGTTCAGCGAGCTGAAGGCGGGATTGCAGGGAATGCGCAGCTGCTGCGTGCAGAGATCGAGCGCCGCGTTGTCGAGCCCCGAGCGCTCCTGACCGAACAGCACCGCCACCCGTACACCGCCCTCCCCGGCGGCCTCCACCTGCGCCGCCAGCGCCGCCAGCCGCTCCCCGACCTCGCGAGCGGCGAGGATCGGCACCGAGATCTCGCGCCGTCTGGCGCTGGTGCCGACGACCAGACGGCAGTCGGCGACGGCATCGGCGAGCGTCCCGAACGGCACCGCCGCGCGCAGCACGTCCTCCGCGCCGGAGGCCCGCGCGATCGCCGGGCCGTCGAGATGGTCGCAGGCATCGACGAGGCGAAGCTCGGAAAAACCCATCGTCTTCATCGCCCGTGCCGCGGCGCCGATGTTGCCCGGATGGGTGGTACCGACGAGCACGAAGACGACCGACAGACTCATGGCGGACATGATGCCACGACGCCCTCCCGCCCGAGAACGGCTGTCCGACGGACCGAGCCCGGCGGCCTCCCACCCCCACCCTCACCGGGACCGCGCGAAACGCCACGGGTAGACTGTCGCCCCCCTCCCCTCGCCAAGGCCCTCTCCCCACCATGCACCCGATGCTCAACATCGGCATCCGCGCCGCGCGTGCCGCCGGCAAGGTCATCACGCGCAGCGTCGATCGCGTCGACACGCTCAGGATCGAGCGCAAGCAACGCAACGACTTCGTCACCGATGTGGATCGGCAGGCCGAAGCGGACGCCATCGCGGTGCTCAGGCGCGCCTATCCCGACCATGCCTTCCACGGTGAGGAGTCCGGACTCAACGGTCGCGAAGACGCCGAATACCGCTGGATCATCGATCCTCTCGACGGCACCACGAACTTTCTGCACGGTCTGCCGCACTTCAGCGTCTCGATCGCGCTGCAGCACCGCGGCCGGCTGTTCCAGGGGATCGTCTACGATCCGATGCGCCAGGAGCTGTTCACCGCCGGCAAGGGCGATGGGGCCTTCCTCGACGGCAAACGTCTGCGCGTCTCCCGCGCCGCCCACCTCGACGAGGCCGTGCTCGGCACCGGCTTTCCCTACCGCGAGGGACAGGATCTCGATTTCTACCAGCGCACGCTCCGGCACTACACGGAGAGATCCGGCGGTGTTCGCCGCATGGGCTCGGCCGCCCTCGATCTCGCCTGGGTGGCCGCGGGGCGGCTCGACGGCACTTGGCTCAGCGGGTTGCAGGCGTGGGACATCGCCGCCGGTGGGCTGATCGTGCGCGAGGCGGGGGGGCTGCTCAACGATTTCGAGGGCGGCGACCAGTGGCTGCACCGCGGCGAGGTCATCGCCGCGACCCCGAAGGTGCACCACGAGATGCTGCAGGTCATGAAGCCGTTGGCGAAGGTACGGCAGGCGGCGGGCACCGGCTGAGCTCTCCTCTCCCCGGCGTGCCGCTCGGGGCGACCCCGAACCCGGAACGGCTCGGTTTCAGGGGGGGCCGGCACGGCCGAACCTCGCCCCGGTCGCCGCCGAACCCGCGGTGGGCGTCGTGCACACCGCGCGCACGAGATCGTCCTCCGCCCCGACCTCTCGCCAGCCGAGCCCCGCGGGCAGACCGTCCGCGTCGAACGCCTGTCCGGCGCCGACATCCGCCCGCCGTCCGCCCGCGCAGTCGACGAGCGTGGTCACGCGCACCGTCGGATGAAAGCGCTCGAGCAGCACCACGTCGAGCAGACGCAGCTCCGGATGTTCGGGATGACGGCGCACGGCGGCGGTGTCGATCGTCGCGAGCCTGACCGTGCGCGGCACGAGCCAGGTCCAGGGGGCGAGCGCCGTGCGTTCATCGCCGCGCTGCAGCACGACGAACGAGGCGGGCAACCCGTCGACCGTCCGTGACGCCCAGCTGTATTCCGCGTAGACGCCGTAGGCGATCGCGACCGAACCGGCCATCATCGGCAGCAGGTAGCGCGGCAGCGGTCGCCCGAAGGAGCGCGCCAGGCTCCACAGGGTGAGACAGGCGACGGTGGCGAGCGCGAGCGTCGCGACGAGGTGGACCAGCATCGCCCGGCTTCAGCGCCCGAGTGTCGCGTGGCGGTTC
>Ga0114952_1002715_pt1 | contig 13278 bp, 10 predicted proteins | sample SidtaG_2_FD_87303 | JGI IMG/M metagenome (GOLD analysis project Ga0114952, IMG submission 87303) | Marine algal microbial communities from Sidmouth, United Kingdom - Sidmouth_Asex2 metaG | ecosystem: Host-associated > Algae > Red algae > Unclassified | place: Sidmouth, United Kingdom | collected... | reverse complement strand
GTGCGTTATTAAAATGTTTTGATACATTTTTTATTTGGGTGAATCCCCTGAATTTCCACTTGAAGAGCGTCATTTAGCGGTCGAGCCGTACTGTTCTCCGTGGTCATTACGGTCTTTCCATTCGCGAAAGACTTCACTACAGACATCCCGATAAAAATTGGGATTAATTCCCACCCATTTCACGAGACTCCTATGTCTCATAAGTTATTCATCAGATATTATAGCTTTGACCCTACCTACTTCGTCCGTATCCAATAATACTTTGATCCCGTGAGGATGTGATGAGGATTTTGTAAGAATTCTCTTTACAATACCTTTAGTTAATTTACCAGATCCTTGATCATGCTTCTGAACAATACTGACGTATGATCCAATATGAATATTCTTTCGATAGGAACCTTCCATAATGCATTTCTTATTTTAATATTAAAATTAAAGGTAAAGGAAACATTTGGCAAGAAAGCTTGCTACACCTATATAATAGAAAAATATGATTATCAATCTTTGAAATAATTTTCTATTTGCTATTTTTGCATAAAATAAAACTATCATATGAAAGTCGATATAATCATGTACTTATTTACATTAGGTTTACTTCTCACGTCCTGTGGAGGTGACATAGAAGGCTCTGGTAGCGATTCTACTACTGCGTCAACCACAAAAACCAACGCTGAATATGTAAAGTCAGATTACGAAAGCGCAGGTTACGAACTTGCCAAGCAGTACCACCCCACAGATCGTTATATAATTGCAGAAGGGCCTATGTATAATGGTATGAAAGAGGGGGCATGGATGACTTATCATATAGGTCGTGATACTGGTAAGATTAAGAGTATTACCAATTACCACAAGGATCTTATCACTGGAGTTGTTTTAGAATTTGCTACTAGTGGCAACTTAGCCAAGCGAACCGATTATGACAATGGAAAATTACACGGAATCCATATAGAATATAAGTACAATAGGCCATTAAAATACGCAGAATATACTAAAGGCGTATTGGACGGGGCTTATAAAACTTATTACGGAAACGGTAAACTACAGCAATTTACCCTTTATAAAAACGGCAAAAAAAATGGCAAGAGTAAGTTCTATAATGAGGAGGAACAATTGATAATGGAATATGTATATGACGATGATGAGAAGGTCTCCGGCGGCACCATCACTCCTCCACCCATTGAAAATAAGGAGTAATTATTTTTCCCATGTGTAGTAAAATATAAAGACCTAAAGGCCCATTGTGATAGACTACAATGGGTCTTTTCTATTTTTAATCTCCCAAATAAAGGACAATAAAATTAATAAACACTTTATGCTAGCAGAGTAACACATAACCATATCTAAATATATAATATTTTAACTTCCTATATCTGTGACTACCCTTTGGGAGGTAGATATACACAATATCTATACATGAGCTCAAATTTTATATGTTAAAGAAATAGAGACTACAGCCCTTTAAATACGGCAATTCAATAGCATGATTATATCTTAAACAATTTGTTGGCAATACTGCCAATCCTATTGGCACTACTTTGGATTAATAAAAAATGTATCTCACAAAGATATTCTCCTCCCAGTCCAGTACACCCCCGTACTGATATAACAAGAAAAGAAAAGTACCTAAAATACCAAGTTTAATATCTCCCCTAGTGAATTTATTTGAGAATTAAAAAAGTATTGAAAATGTTATCACGATTACAAATTATTGTATTGCTAGGCCTTCTACCGATGATCGCTTTTGCACAACCAAATTACACAGCCAACGATATTGTACCTATTTATGATGAGGAATTCGGGTACGGAACAAATATGGGCTACAATCCTCCTTACACGGACGAAAACATCGCAGAAATAGCAGCTGGTAAATCATCCGATGGTATTCATGGCGCTGGAGTAAATGCACTCCGACCAGGACTTTGGGAATTTTTCCTTGAAGCGTGGGGCTATGATATACGCACAAGTACATTTGACTATTATGGTGAACTAGGCATGAAAAATAATGTCGCTATTGTGGGATATCCATCTGACGATCACCGAGACAAAACTGTTTACTGCGAAGAAAATGACGCGAAGGTATTTAAAAATATGTATGCTCCGATCTGGGATAATGGAGAAAATGGTACAGCCGTCAACGACACAAATTATCTTGCATTATACCTTTACAAACTTATCCCACTTTATGGTGAAAACATAAAATTTTATGAAATTTGGAACGAACCAGATTTTGACTATGGTGGCAATGCATGGAAGCCAAAAGGAGTAGAAGGCAATTGGTGGGAAAATGATCCAGACCCTTGTTCTTACGCACTAGGTGCTCCAATATGGTCATACAATAGAATGCTAAGAATTAGCTACGAAGTAATTAAACATTTAAATCCAGATGCTTTAGTATGTACAGGAGGTATTGGATTTCCAAGTTTTTTAGATGGCGTACTACGTCATAGTGATAATCCAGATGGTGGAAAAATTACAGAGGAATATCCTCTGTCAGGAGGTGCCTATTTTGATGTATTGAGTTTTCACTCTTACCCGCACTTAGAAGGTATTCGTACTTGGGATCAAAATATTGAAGGCTTCACATATGAAAGACATTCAGACAAAGCTGCTCAATTGTACGTTCAGAAAAAGAGGGATTTTGAAAATACATTAGCGGACTATGGTTACGACGGAGAGACTTTTCCAGAAAAACTATATATCACAACAGAGTGTAATATTCCAAGAAAGAAATTTAAAGATCATATCGGGTCAGAAGATGCTTCCAAAAACTTCAACATGAAGGCGCTAATACTTTCTCACAAGGAAGATATCAAGCAGTATTACATTTACAACATTGCTGAGGATGGTATTACCAATGATTATAGTCCAGAATTTAACTACATGGGTTTATATGAGCCTATTATGGACAAAGACGTCTATGCTCATAAATACACACAAGGTGGAGTATCATTCAAAACCACAGCTGAAGTACTAAAAGGTTATAAATACAATGCAGCTAAGACAGAAATTATTAACTCCGCTGAGTACGTAGACGGAGCCGTTTTCGAAAATGAACTAGGGGAAACTATCATAGCCGCTTGGGCTGTTACTAGAGAAGATGAAAGCGAAGATGCAGCTGCACCACTGACTTTGGCAGGACCTTACTTTAATGAGACTACAGAGGTCTTTTATTGGGACTACTCTATGACTAATGAAGCTTTTCCTCTAACGGAGTCTACACTCTCATTGAGTGCAACACCGGTGTTCATCAAAACTCAACCAGTAGAAGAAATTGCTGAGCCAGACCCAGACCCACTACCAACTAATTTGTTACAACCACATGCTGCTACACCTGAAATTGGTAACGTAACTACTTATCCGAATCCATTTGTACACTACGTGAATATTGCCATTGAAGATATAGAAAATATAACCATCAATATTTATGATAGCTTAGGCCGAGAAATGGAATTGCCTATATTAAAATCGCATGCAAGTGCTACAATCGAAACTGCTACTCTTGCAAATGGTATATATTTCTTAGAGTTTACAAAAGGCAATATAATTTATTCGCATAGAATAGTAAAGTCTGATGAATAACGGATTTGTATAAAATATATAGAGGAATCTAAAATAAAAAAAGCGAGCTAAACAATATCAAAGTTTAGCTCGCTTTCTTTTTGTAGTGACTAGATATGAATCTTAGTATTGCTGATTGACATCTTTGTTTTTTCTTAGCTGTCTATCAGCCTTATCCAGCGCACCCTTAAATGCAACCATAGCGTCCGGATCTTCTTCAGAGACAAAGATAACTGGTCCAGGCAAATGGAGTTCTATTTTAGCCTCTATTGCGTTGGCAATATTTCCATCGTCTGTCTTAAAGTAAACCTGTGCTCTTGTAATACCTTGATTGTACTTTTCTAAAGAATTAAGATTATCCTTGATAGTTTGATTCTGAAGATCATTTATTTTGAAAGGAGATTCGATTAATACTTTCATAATTTATTATTTTTTAAAATTTTCTTAAATAAAGTATGCCCGATAGTATTGAACATATAAAACCATGAGAGCACGATATATTAATGATAAAACTTTTATATTATGCCGTGAAATCATAACGATATTCATATTGCTAAGTTCTAATTAGTTGTTAATTTATCCTGCCATCTCAAATAAAATAGTTTATTTGATTCTGAGATTAAGCAGAAATTGTAATCAGAAGATTATTGGTACTCGAATGACCAACTACTCATAGAGAATTTACTTATATTTCTTGCTCAATAAACTTTCATATGACATTTGACTTCAAAGATAAAGTAATATTGGTTACTGGCGGGACGCGAGGTATTGGTAAGGCCATTTCATTAGCATTCGGCAAAGCTGGCGGAAAAGTGGCTATGGTTTACTATAGTAATGAGGAAGAAGCTCAAAAAGTGGAAATAGCCATGCGCCATACAGATTCTATGATTCTACGGTGTGATATAAGCAAACCTGACGAGGTACGCAGAATGGTAAACAATGTCGCCCTTAAATATGGACGTATAGATATTCTGATCAACAATGCTGGAGTTTATATTTCGCATGAGATAGACAAAATACCCTACAATGACTGGCAATATAAATGGAATAAGACGATAGCAATAAACTTGAACGGGCCAGCTAATCTTTGTTTCTGTGTAGCGAACTATATGCTACACCAAGGCTCCGGAAAGATTATAAATATCACATCTCGCGGAGCCTATCGTGGAGAACCCAATCATCCTGCATATGGAGCGGCGAAAGCAGGCCTCAACTCTCTGACCCAATCATTGTCTAAGAAACTTGCTCCTAACAATATATTTGTTGCGGCACTTGCCCCTGGCTTTGTAGACACAGATATGGCCCACCCATATATTCATGGTGATGATGGTGAAAGTGTATTGTCTCAAAGCCCCCTTAATAGAGCTGCCACTCCTGATGAAATTGCTAGAGCTGTACTTTTCCTTTCCAGCGAAGGCATTAATTATCTTACGGGTTCAATAGTAGATATGAATGGCGCTTCTTATTTTAGATAGTTAAGTTAGGATTCTTATATGGGGTCATTCCGATCCTGACTTGGCGAAAAGCCTGCGTCAGCACGGAACCAGGCTATCCATTACGATGCGCCGAAGAAGGCGCCTCTTCATTTCTATCCTTTGCCCTTGCGCTCTCCGAGCGACGTGCTCCAGCGCAAGCGCCTCCGCCTTCATCACTGTAATCAAGGCATAATCATTACGAATATTCCTAAGATAGGCAGACATAGGGATATTCGTAAGAAGATTAAATTGTAGAACCATAGGGAGTTAATAATAATTTAAGGGTTTGGATTACTCCATTTTTCTAAATTTTTCGCTAAAAACGGGGTAATTCTTGTTGGCAATTTGTCATGATTTTTTCCAAAAAAATCACGCCAAATTGGATCTAACTCTAATGATAATCCTGGGTTTTCAACCCAGGTCTATAAATATTTCACTCCCGAAAATCGGGACGGGCTACGCTGTGGTGATGTGCACTTACTTCTGAATACCCCAGACATAAAAAATCCAATGAACTCAGGGACTTACCCAGTTCATTGGATTTTCTAACATTGCTCATAGCTTTATATCAATGTTGAGCCTTATAAAATACCAATAGCCATATGGCTTGCTATATTTATATATGCTTTAGACGTAGAAATTATGGAATAGCCACAGCAATAGTGGCAATAGCATTATTTACTTGCTTAAATGATCCAGTATCGTCGTAAATCCTACAGGAAAATGAGCAAGTCAGCTTAACCGTTTTTTGACCTTCAGCGTTGTCTAGATAAGGTTCTACCTGTATAATATCAAAGGTTGAAATATCATTCTGCTCCCCTTTGGCAGAGCTAAAAGAAATACCGTTCTCATCAATAAAATTAAATTCGAAAGATTGTAGCGCTAGATCAGAACCTCCTGTAATTATTTTTTCTACTAGGTAGTCAAAATTAGCGTCATGATAAATCAAGCCTCTTACGGGATCATATTTAACTTCTACTCCTGCGCCCGTCCTTGTACCATCATTATCAGAAAGAAAGCTAGTAGCATTGCTAATACTTTTTCCCTCCCCTATTCGCAAAGTTATCTTACCAGTTTGATCTGTAATTAATTTAGGATTACGCCCATCCAGGTCTTCTATAGCCCATAGCGTAGCAGCTAAAGGCTCAAAACCGTCAGAAAGTGTATGGATTATTGAAAACTCAACACTATCACCCTCTATCTGTCTAAGTGCTATCCTTGATGATACACCAGTAATATCACTATCTAACTCTATTTCTTTATCTACAAATGATCTAAGACCTGTCGCTTCATCCACAATATTGAGCGCAGCAAAAACCTCTCTTTCATCCACCAAATTGATAACATGTACATCGGATAAAGACTGCTGGGTAATAGATCTATTATTTAAGTTCCAAGTAATTTGAGGCTTCGAAGCCTGCGTGGAGATGTCCATATGCAATTCTATAGCGTCAGTTGTAGGCGCAGCACTATATTTATAAGGATATGACTTAGCGCTGATGGACCTACTTACATCAAATTTGCTAACACCTACTTCAAAATTTCTTAGCTTAAGGTTAAAGCTGCCAGCACAAGAACTACTGCAGTCTGCCTTTGCTAGGCTACCATGGAAGGATAATACCTCGTCTGAATCAGCCGTAAAAGCCGTATGATTATAGATATCATTCTCCCCAGCAATTATGCTTATTGGACTATTGTCAAGATCCATCTCTAATCTAAAGACAGGGTTATTGCTGCTGCCATCAGGTAACACCAAAATATTTCTTTCACAGTTAGTAAATACTAGTGCAAGTATAAAGAAGGCAATTAGGGTTGTATATTTATGTGTCTTCACGTATTTAAAGGTCTATGGATTTATTAATAGAGTTTATAGTAAGCTTGCAAGCCAAAGTAGAATGGTTGCGGCTGAGCAATAGAAGGATTCTGCTGACTGAATAATGATGTAAACTGATCTCTCAGTCTATACCTTGCCATCAAACCAATTGATATTCGCTGAGTTATATATCTTTCGTAGCCAAATATCGCGGCAGCATTATGTCTATTGAAATTTATAGGATCAAGCCAGCCTTTTGCAAACTCAGCTACTGCACCAGCTGATTCTTTCACGTTTACGACTCCCGTCACTCCATCCATATAGATATAAGAGAAACCAATAGAAACTTGATTTCTATAATATCGCTTATCTAATCCGTCATTAAAATCAATATCACTACTACCGAAAGAATAAGTAAATACCAGTGGAATATGGATGCTTCTAATAGACTCAGCCTGAAGTGAGTATGCAGATGACCTCAAACCAAATCCGTAATCTAATATTTCATTCTTTTTAATAGTCGTATTCAGAAGTTTCTGGTAAGTATAATGTGGCTGTAATGAAATTGCCATCGTCCTCGCAACCTGAAAACGTGCAAATACTCCACCTTCGAAATCTGTAAAGTTATCAGGTATCAAAGCGGCTCCGCCTCTTAAACCAAAGGACCAATTATGTTTAGAACCAGATGTAAGAATACTTTCTGATGGCTGAATAGTCAATGGTAATAGTTTGCCAGGGTAATTGGATTCTGACTCTTCATAATGTATAGCGGACATTGGAAGCATTGCGAGCTTATTCACCTCAGGCAGATTTAAAAATTGAGCGTCATTATCAGCCTCTGCATTTACAGATTGCTTAGGGGAAGTAGCAGTAATTGGATTATAATATGTTGTAATGGGCTCATCGGATGGTCTGATGTGCTCTACTTCCCCATGAGCGATACCTGTTTGTTTAGTTGATTCGCTGCGATAATTTTCTTTTAGCTTACGCTGTATATCTTTAGTGCTATTGATACTAGCATCTGCTGTACCATAAAATAATTGTTGTTCATTACGACCATTAGAGCTCGTTTGGATTTTTTCTTCTGCTACAATCGACAAATTATTTGCTCCAACTTCTTTTAAAGTATTTATATTCTGCTCACAATCTGAATTGCAGTTAAGCTTTGATTCCTTGGTTTCTGTATTCGCTATTTGTGCTGATTCTATAAAATTACCATTATTCATAGGTGAGTTCGGTAATGCACTTTTCTGTCCGAGATAAAAAGCTCCTGCGCTTATAATACCGACTAAAATAAAGGCACTAAAAAATAAGAACCACTTGTTACGTTTTCTTTTCTTTTCGTCTATTTCGATGAGCAGACGTGCATCATCCCAGCTACTTTCGTCATATTCGAAAATTCTGTTTTGCAGTTTATTTTTAAATAAGTTGTCTAACTGATTGCTCATTTATTAGATCGCTTTTTGAGAATTCATTTGATTATTAATAAGTTCTTGAAGTTTTTTCCTTGCAGAACTCACGTGCCACTTGGAAGTGCCTTCACTAATATTTAACATTTTGCCTACCTCTGAGTGGCTATATCCATCAACCGCAAATAGGTTAAAAACTTTTTGTGTAACGGGAGGTAAACTTTTGATCATGGATTCCAAATCGGAAGCATCAAAAACTTTATCTGCTTCATTATAGTCTACCAGATCAGTGGATTGCTTCTCACTAAAATCCGTGTAATCAATTAACTCTTGGACTTTTCTATTTTTTCTAAACTCATCGATAACATGGTTGATCATGATGCGTTTTATCCAAGCGTCAAACGGTATATCGGGATTGTATCGGTCTAGGTTATTTATAATTTTTAAAAATCCTGCATTTACGGAGGATTTTGCCTCATTGTGATCTACTTTATATCTGAGACAAACACTCATAAGAATACTGTAGCAGCTTTTGTGTAAGCTAAACTGCGCTTTCCTATCACCTGATAGGCAATCCTGTATAAGTATTTTGTTTACTTTCATCCTTAAAAAAAAGCCCCGTCGGGTTTCCCTCCCCGACAGGCTTTCGATTTGACTTATTAGAAAACATTCTTAAATCGGTTATGAGCATTAATCTCATGAATATCTCAGTTCTAAAAAAAGTAAACGGTTTATGGAATGTTGTAAATCGGAATACTTACTATATTTTATTAATCGAATTTTAAACATCCTTTCAAACATATACACGAAAAATAGAAGTCTGAGGTTGGGTTGATTTAAATAATTTATTTACATTTTATATACATTAATATATAATCACTATTATAATCAGCTAATTGGAGCGACAATTAATTTGAAATAAATATTAATTTATTTTCAGATTATCTGCCATAGCTTAAAAACTAGCTTGAATTCATAATTTACAGCTTTATATAGCAACTAACAAGTCGTTTGATATGAACGGAAAGGTACTGTGAAGTGCAAAGGTAAACGCAAATATGCTGAAAATGCGAATTTTAAGTCGTCGCGGAAGCGAAAGCTGGAGCTCGACAAAGGGACTGCGTAGAGACAAAGGATAGGAATGAAGATGCGCCCTTTTTTGGCGTATCGTAATGGATAGCCTGTGCACGTCCTGACATAGGCTTTTCGCCTTGTCAGGATCGTGATGGCCCCATATAAATTTGAATAAAAGTAAAAATGTGTAATTATGAATATACCATTGGCAGAGCGACTGCGGCCCCAAACACTAAATGACTATGTAGGGCAGACGCATCTAGTGGGTCCGAAAGGAGTGCTAAATAAGGCAATTCAGTCAGGACACATACCTTCTTTCGTATTATGGGGACCCCCAGGTGTGGGAAAGACGACGCTGGCATATATAATATCACAAACGCTAGATAGACCGTTCTATAGCCTGAGTGCGATTAACGCTGGCGTGAAAGATATACGAGAGACCATCGCGAAAGCAAAATCTAAGCAGTTTTTTAATCGAGCAAACCCAATACTATTTATAGATGAGATACACCGATTCAGCAAGTCACAGCAAGATTCGCTATTGGGCGCAGTGGAACAAGGTGTAGTGACGCTGATAGGTGCTACTACGGAGAATCCATCCTTTGAGGTAATTTCAGCATTGCTCAGTCGAGTGCAGGTATATATATTACAACACTTGTCGAAAGAGGAATTGTGCAGCATAGTGGATCATGCCATAGCTACGGATGAATATCTCAAAAAGATGGAGCTCAAGGTGGAATCTTATGACGCGCTACTGAAATTTTCGGGTGGAGATGCGCGAAAGTTACTCAATGTCCTAGAAATAGTAGCGAATGCAAATACAGAACATAAACCCATCACTAATGAGCTGGTCCAAGAGATCATCCAGGAAAATATATTACTATACGACAAAGCAGGTGAACAACACTACGATATCATTAGTGCTTATATAAAGTCGATTCGGGGAAGTGATCCGAATGCAGCGGTTTATTATCTAGCGAGAATGCTAGAGGGTGGCGAGGATATAAAATTCATCGCTCGACGCTTGATGATACTCGCGTCGGAAGACATTGGTTTAGCCAATCCTAATGCACTATTAATGGCAAATACCACCATGCAAGCGATACAGAATATAGGTATGCCCGAGTCGAGAATAATCCTTAGTCAAGCCACCATATATCTAGCTAATTCTGCAAAGAGTAATAGTGCGTATATGGCTATAAATATGGCTCAAGCGGAAGTCCGCCAAACTGGTAATCTATCCATTCCACTGCATCTTAGAAACGCCCCCACACAACTTATGAAGGATTATGGGTATGGTAAAAATTATAAATATGCACACGATTATGACGAGAACTTTGTGGCGCAAGAATTTATGCCAGCAGAGATTTCAGGTACTGTTTTCTATAAGCCAGGGAATAATAGCATAGAAGCTAGAGCATTTGCGACCCTCCATGAAAAGTGGAAAAAGTATTATGGCGAAGAGAAAAGTAGTTTGAAAAATACTTAGTTCTCAGATTCTACATAAAACTACAATTATTAAAAGCTTAGTAAAGAGCATGTTAGCAATTAAAATTTACCTATAATTGTAGGGCATGTGACAAAAAGCGGCTTATTTAGTCTAAATTAATGGGAAAACTGGAATTAGAGTAAAACTCTATTTGCGCTACCTGATTTATAGGCGCTCTGAGAATATATAATTAAACGACTAAACCAACGTACTATGAAGATCCGCACTTTCAAGACAAAGAAGAGCAACAAATTCTTCTTTAGCTTCCTAGATGATAATGGTCAAACTATCCTGAGATCATTACCCTTTGACACCAAACCTGAAAGAGACAAAGCAAAAAAAATGTCTCTGGAACATCTAGCCAGTCGAATACCCATCCCCAATCAAAATGCTGGAGATAAATTTGGATTCACATTAGAGCTTAATGGTAAAACGATAGCTAATACAGAAGTAGGCTACGATAGTCAAGCAGAAAGTGATGCTGCCAAGGAGCGTCTATATAGTGCGTCTAAGAAAATGATAGCAGAGGATGAGGCAGAAACTGCAGCCGTAAAGGATCCAATACAAAAAACAAGTAATTCTTATAAAACGGATGGTAGTCAGGATGACTATAAACCGCTAAACTTCTATAGGGATCATGGTGGTAAGGTCGCTAATGGATTCGACTCATTTGAGCAAGATGGAGAATTTTATTTTTCTTACCGGATAGACGGAAGAATTCATCTAATAAGTGAAGGCTATAGCTCAGCTAAAGGTAGAGATAATGGCATACAATCTGTTGATAAAAATATAGTATTAGAGGAACGATATGATCGCAAACAACACAAGAAAAATAATAAGTATTACTTCGATCTAAAGGCTGGAAACCATCAAGAAATAGCGACCAGTGCCTGGTATGATTCTGAGAATGAAATGAATGGTGCCATCAAGGGATTGCAGAGTAATAGTGGTGGTACTGGTACTAATACTACGGCGGGTAGTGGTGAGGCTACAAGTTTTGTAGCGCGAGCAGGAGATTCAAAGACGACAACCTCAAATATAGCTGTTCCTGCATACGTTGCGCCTACGCCTACGGACGGTGATGAAAAAATAAAAAAGAAGCGCAAAAAGCGTACTACACCTAAAAAAGAAAAAGGAGAAAAAGTCATTTTAAAAACTGGTGCATACCCGATCAATGACGTTAAGTGGCAGATTTTTCAAAGCGGTGGAAATAAACGCTATTATTTTATACTTAGAGATAAAAATGAAAAGAGTGTATTCTTTAACAGCAATGTGAAGGGATATGATACAGAGGCGGATGCACAGGCAGGTCTTGACTTAGCTATGCGCTACTCCCCATCTGATGCTAACTATGAAGTGAAAATTGCAAAGAATGGAAAATATTACTTCTATGTGCAAGACGAAAAGAAAGAGAATGTAGGTAAGAGTTTTTTCTACAGTACAGAACAAGATATGAGGAATGCAATAGCTTTATTGCTGGGTGACTTTACCGGAGCTGTTGCGGGTGGAACAAAAGATGAATACCTCAAGTGTTCGTTTTACAATGGGGCCAACGGCTTCCATAAATTTGATGCAGAAGGAGAATCTTACTTCGCTTATAATCATAGTGATAAGACGTACCTGAGATCTGAGGGATATACATCTACCAAAGGTCGAGATAATGGAATAGAGTCTGTATTGAAGAATGCACCTCTAGAGGAGCGGTGGAAAACGCTGGAAAACAATAATGAATTTTTCTATATCCTCAAGGCTGGTAATAGTCAAGAGATAGCAAGGTCATGCCCGTACGATAGTGAAGCCAAAATGATGGCAGACTACAAATGGATTAGAGGTGATGAATCTACTATAGGTGCTGGCTCTAAAATGGTTGGCGCTTCTCTAATGTCTGCATCTATGCTAATGAACAAGGCAAAAGAAGAGGAAGCAAACAGATTAGCAATTATAGAAGCCAAGCGAAAAGCAGAGGAAGAGGCCAAGCGAAAAGCAGAAGAAGAAGCCAAGCGTAAAGCAGAGGAAGAAGCCAAGCGTAAAGCAGAGGAAGAGGCCAAGCGTAAAGCAGAGGAAGAAGCCAAGCGTAAAGTAGAGGAAGAAGCCAAGCGAAAGGCAGAGGAAGAAGCCAAGCGTAAAGCAGAGGAAGAGGCCAAGCGTAAGGCAGAGGAAGAAGCCAAGCGAAAGGCAGAGGAAGAAGCTGCTGAAAGTGCGTCTAAGAAGAAAGCCGCTGCAGCGGCGGCAGCTGCAGCGGCGGCGGCGGTTGCTGCGGCAGCTCTTGCAGCCAAGCTAAAAGCAGAGGAAAGAGCAGCTGCAATCGCAGCTCAGAAAAAGGCCGAAGAGGAGGAGGCAGCTCTAGCTGCTAAAAAGAAAGCAGAGCAGGAAGCAGCAGCTCTAGCTGCTAAAAAGAAAGCAGAGCAGGAAGCAGCAGCTCTAGCTGCTAAAAAGAAAGCAGAGCAGGAAGCAGCAGCT
>Ga0114952_1002712_pt1 | contig 13281 bp, 11 predicted proteins | sample SidtaG_2_FD_87303 | JGI IMG/M metagenome (GOLD analysis project Ga0114952, IMG submission 87303) | Marine algal microbial communities from Sidmouth, United Kingdom - Sidmouth_Asex2 metaG | ecosystem: Host-associated > Algae > Red algae > Unclassified | place: Sidmouth, United Kingdom | collected... | reverse complement strand
GTGCTTTCATTGTTCATCCATGAGGGTTGCAATAATTTGGATTCTGGAGATTCTATAATAGTATCGTCTATAACAACAAACGAAGAGCCTGCTGGTAGTTTGGTCTCTTTTCCATTAAACAAAACACTTACCAAACCTTCAAAACAGGTAACTTCAAAAAATCCTTTTCTATTTTCTACATTAAACTGAGTTCCTAAAACGGCAATTGTACCAGCCTCTGTCGCAACCGTAAAACGTTTGCCTTTGGCTACCTTAAAAAATGCCTCGCCCTTAAGTTCAACATTACGCTCTTTGTTCCATTTTCTCTCGCTGAATGAAAGTTCAGAATCAGCATTCAACTGTACTTTTGAGTTGTCCGGAAGAATAACTTCTTTAGTTTCGGCATATTGAGTAACAATATTTTCATTTAAAGTATTCAGATAAAAATAAGAACCGAATATAATAACCGCAGCTACTGCTGCAATACGCAAGAATTTCTTGAAAGGGTGCAATTGTACAACCTTCGTATCCTGTAAGGTACGCTGGTTCTTTATGGCCATCAGGGCTTCGTCCGCATTAAAGTCAGGTGCTTTTAACTGACCGGAAGCGGCTGCAATGCGTTCATAGGAAGCATACTCATCAGATTTTTTAAACGCTGAGAGCTCTGCCTCCGTGAGGTCATTGTTCAACCATTTGGCTAAGTGATTTTCTTGCATCAATTCTAGCTTTATACCTTAGTAACAATTCGTTACGTAAATACCCTACTTTTTATTTTAAGTTATGATAGCTGCCCTGCAAAAACTATTTCATAACTACTAAGAAATTTATATCCCTTCAATCTTTTCCCTAAGCGACTTTAATGCTAAATGCATCCTTTTTTCAATGGCCTTTACACTTACACCTTCCATTTCCGCTATTTCGGCATATTTCTTTCCATCTATACGGTTTAGTAGAAAAGTAGTACGTTGGTTTTCTGGTAAACTGTCCAGAGCACGGTTCAATTTTTGCTTGAACTCCTCTTCTTCCAGTAGAAACTCTGGTGACTCATGGGTGACCTTAAGCGTTTTGTCCGCATACTTCAAACGTACCTTTTCCGCTTTTATCACATTTAGGTATAGGTTATTGGCTACGGTGTAAACAAATGACTTGGCTTTCTCTGGAGAAACCTTGGCACAATTCTCCCAAAGTTTTACAAAAGCCTCTTGAACAGCGTCATGTGCTTTCTCCTCATTGCCAAATTTATAATAAATATAGTTGAAAACCGTTTTGGAATTAGCTTTGAAAATTGTATCAAAGACTTGCTCTTCGCAAACATTGCCTGTATTTTTGGTTTCCAATTAGGGTGATTTTTTCCAAAGGTATTTGAAAAAATCCGAACTGTGCAAGTAGGGTATTTTAATTATGGGTTGTTTCAGAATTAAAGTTCCCCTAAATTCCCGATCAATATGAAGAAGTGTTTTAAATTTTCATTAGTGGCTTTCCTACTGGCCCTGATAATGGCTTTAACGTCTTGTCAAGATGAAGAACCCTTTGTGGAAACAATAGATGAGGAGCAAACACTATCTTTTGATTCTACGGCACTACAATTGCTGAAAGAAACAGTTTCCAATGATGGTTCTTATGATAATATAGTTGACGGAGCTAGCTGTTTTGATATTCAGTTTCCGTACTCGGTGGTCGTAAATGATGTGAATCTTACCGTAGAAACTATGGCAGGTCTTCAGGTTTTAGAAGAAATTCTGGATTCTCTTGAAGGTTCTACTAGCGTAATGAACATTGTGTTTCCTATTACGATTACCATGTCAGATTACACGGAGGTAGCTGTGAACAGTAAAGACGATTTACAGAAAATAGCTTCGCAGTGTGTTGAAGGCGGTTTGGATGTGGATATAGAATGTATTGATTTGGTGTATCCAGTAACAATTTTTACGTATAATCCTAATTTTCAACAAACGGCATCTGTAACTGTAGCGCACGATGAAGAAACAAGAAGGTTCTTTGCCGGTCTGGAAGATGCTGATCTTATTAGTTTTGATTTCCCCCTTACTTTAAAATATACAGATAGTACAGAGGTGGTTGCAAATACCAATCCTGAACTTGCAACCATGCTTAAACAGGCAAAGGAGGCATGTGATGAGGATGATGATAATGACTATAATGATGACGACTTTACAAAGGAACAATTAGATAGTGTTTTGGTAGAATGTCCTTGGAATTTTGTTCAAGTACAGAGAAATAGCGAAGATGAATCTGAACAGTATGATACTTACGCTTTTGCTTTTGAAGATGATGGAAAAGTCATTTCCTATGGTAAAAACGGTTATTATATAGAAGGGGAGTGGAGTACCTCGGTTGTAGATTATAGAGTTGTTGTAAAGCTGGATTTTGAAGAAAATACAGTCTTTAATAACACATGGAAGGTATATGAAATAAAAGAAGGTAAGATAAAAATGTTCGTTGAGGACGATTTTATAGTGTTGGGAAAGAATTGTGATTTCCAACCGGATGTATGCACTGCAGAAATTATTCAAAGTAGATTAAGCGTTTGTACTTGGAAAATGGCAGATGAAAAGGGAGAGTTCTTTGAAGATTTGACCATTGATTTTGCTGAGCAACGAATGCTTGTTTATGATACCAATGGAAAAGTAGTGGATGAAGGTTCATGGATGGTTGAAGAAAATGTATTGACATTTAGCGGATTTGCTCAGGTGTTGGATAATTATGCCGGCGATTGGCAAGTGCTTGAATGTGGCGAGGAGTACATGAGAATAAAGAGAAAAGATGAAATTGTTGTTCTAACGAAGGTTTGCAACTAGCTTTTGATAATTAGAGTTTAGAGTAACCTGATACCTATTTTGCCCCACAATTCATTTGAGAGCACCCACCGAGAGATGGGTGCTTTTTTTGTGATATCATATTTTTTTCTTTACGCCCCTTTCTTTAACGTAGTTATTATTAAATTTGCTTTTCTTCAAAAGCAAGTAAGACGATGTTTGACAATTTAAGTGAAAAGCTAGATAAAGCCCTACACACCCTTAGGGGCCAAGGGCAGATAACGGAAATTAATGTTGCAGAGACTACCAAAGAAGTCCGTAGGGCTTTGTTGGATGCAGATGTTAACTTCAAAATAGCAAAAGAATTTACCAACAGGGTTAAGGAAAAAGCTTTGGGTCAAGATGTATTGACCACATTGCAACCGGGCCAGTTGATGGTGAAGATTGTTAAGGATGAGCTTACGGAGCTTATGGGAGGGGAAACCGAAGGGATTAATCTTTCCGGTACGCCTTCCATAATTTTAATGTCAGGTCTTCAAGGTTCGGGTAAAACTACGTTTTCCGGTAAACTCGCTAACTTCCTTAAGACCAAAAAAACAAAAAAACCTTTATTGGTAGCTTGTGATGTATACCGTCCGGCGGCTATTGATCAGTTACATGTTGTAGGGGGTCAGATTGGTGTTGAGGTGTACTCTGATCGCGATGAGAAGAATCCTGTAAAGATAGCTCAGGCTGGTATTGCCAAAGCAAAATCAGAAGGATATAACGTGGTAATTATAGATACGGCGGGTCGTTTGGCGGTAGACGAACAGATGATGAATGAAATCTCTGAAATTCATAAAGCGATCCAACCTCAGGAAACACTTTTTGTAGTGGATTCAATGACAGGTCAGGATGCCGTTAATACCGCAAAAGCCTTTAATGATATTTTAAATTTTGACGGGGTTGTACTTACCAAATTAGATGGTGATACCCGCGGTGGAGCTGCCATTTCAATTAAATCCGTAGTAGATAAGCCTATTAAATTCATAGGTACAGGTGAGAAGATGGAAGCTATAGATGTTTTCCACCCTTCACGTATGGCCGAACGTATTTTGGGTATGGGCGATGTTATTTCTTTGGTAGAACGGGCTCAAGAGCAGTTTGATGAAGAAGAAGCCCGCAAGATTCAAAAGAAAATTGCCAAGAACAAATTCGGTTTTGACGATTTCCTTTCCCAGATTCAGCAAATCAAAAAGATGGGTAACATCAAAGATTTAATGGGGATGATACCGGGTGCCGGAAAAGCGCTTAAAGGTTTGGATATTGATGATGATGCCTTTAAGCATATCGAAGCTATTATTCACAGCATGACACCGGATGAACGTTCTAATCCTTCTAAATTGAACGTGAGCCGTAAAAAGCGAATAGCTAAAGGAAGCGGTAGAGAAGTACAAGAAGTAAATCAGCTTTTAAAGCAGTTTGATCAAATGAGCAAGATGATGAAGATGATGCAAGGCGGCGGCGGTAAGAAGATGATGCAGATGATGGGGAATATGAAAGGTATGAAATAAGGCCAGAATCCAAGGAAAGAATTACAAGACCAGATTAGACAGTAACCCAACATTATGACACTACTAGACGGAAAAAAAGTTTCCAACGAAATAAAGGATGAAATCACCATTGAGGTGGCAAACATGAAAGAACGAGGTGAGAAAGTACCTCACTTGGCAGCTGTTCTTGTTGGTAATGATGGGGCTAGTTTAACATATGTAGGTAGTAAAGTGCGCTCGTGCAAGAAAATAGGTTTTGAATCCACCTTAATTCACTTGCCTAGCGAAACTACAGAAGAGGATTTGTTGGCTAAAGTCCAGGAACTGAATGCCGATGCTGATATAGACGGTTATATTGTTCAACTTCCTTTGCCAAAACATATTGATGAGGAAAAAGTTTTAATGGCTGTTGATCCGGACAAAGATGTAGATGGTTTCCATCCTGCTAACTTTGGTAAAATGGCTTTGGATATGGAGACCTTTATCTCCGCCACGCCTTTTGGTATTATGGAGCTTTTAAAGCGATACAAGGTAGATACCCAAGGAAAGCATGCTGTAGTAATAGGCCGTAGTCATATTGTAGGTAGACCAATAAGTATTTTGTTGAGTCAGAAAGGTGAAGCTGCAAATTGTACGGTTACTTTGGCGCACAGTAGAACAAAAAATATTAAAGAACTTACGCTTCAGGCAGATATTATTGTTTCTGCATTGGGAGTGCCTCATTTCTTAAAAGAGGATATGGTTAAGGACGGTGCTGTTATTATTGACGTAGGAATTACCAGAGTGGCAGATGACTCCAAAGAAAAAGGATATTATATTACCGGCGATGTTGATTTTGAGCCTGTAAGTAAAAAAGCCTCCTTTATTACACCGGTTCCGGGTGGTGTTGGTCCGATGACCATTGCTATGCTGCTCAAAAATACTTTGTTAGCTCGCGAGAGACACAGAAGTGTAAAGTAGTTGTCTCTGTTTAAAAGGGCTATATTTTATGATAGTTTTGATTCTATAAATCAACAAAAGCATAATTATATATTTGTCCGAACAAATGTCTAATTCTGTCATTTTCTATTCATTTTCAATTTTAAAGTTGTTGGCTATATTTTTATGGCAAAGTCGTTTATGTTTTAAGGGAAAAACATGAACGAACGTTATTTTGATAATTAAATTGTCTTTTGGATAAAAATAATGGAACATTAGGCAACAATTATCTTATGGCGAGCGTTTTAGGTTTACTAGACTATACCAAACTCATGAAACAGCTAACGAAATCTCTAGATTTTGAACTAGAACCATTTTTCAATTTGTCAATAGATAATTTGTGTATTGCAGATTTTGATGGGTACTTCAAAAAAGTTAATCCCGCATTTGCAAAGCTCTTAGGATATACGGAAGAAGAGCTGTATTCAAAGCCTATTTTTGATTTTATTTATAAAGAAGATATAGATGAAACCGTAAAATACGGTGAGAATTTAGTCCATGGTATGCCCTTGCTCAATTTTGAGAACCGATATATTTGTAAAAGTGGAAAATTGGTGTGGATGCATTGGACGGCTACTAGGTCAGAAGATAAGAAATTTGTCTATGCTATAGGGAAGGAGATAACTTACAAGAAGGATATAGAAAACGAGAGAATTTCGCATTTAACAGATTTGACCAGAATGAATGATAGGTTAGTGCAACTTAATCATAAAACATCTCACGATTTAAAATTACCTGTAAATAATTTGGTTTTTCTTGTTGATATGCTAGATACTAGTAAAATCAAGGATGAATCGTCCTTAAAGGTACTGGAACATATAAAACGTTCGGCAGATGGTTTAAAGACTTCATTAAATGTCTATGTTGATGCGGTTGCTGAAGATGGGGTTTTAGAAAAAGAATTAGAACTTGTGTGTTTTGATGAAGTTTTTCAACACGTTAAAGAATTACTTGAGACTTTGGCTAGTCATGCTAAAGTTCAATTTTCGGTAGACTTTACTGAAGCACAGTGGGTACTTTTTGAAAGGAGTTTTATGAAAAATATTTTTTTAAATCTCATATCCAACTCTATTCAATATGCTAAACCAGGTGTTATTCCCGTAATTTCAATTAAAACTCAATTAAAGGATGGGCATAAGATACTCAGCTATAAAGACAATGGGTTAGGTTTTGATATGGATAAAGATGGTGCTCGAATTTTTGATTTGAACAATACCCTTCCCAATTCCAGAGGTAATAAAAGTCTGGGGCTTTACTTTGTAAAAAAATATATAACTAGTTTAGGAGGAACTATTACAGTAGATAGTAAAGAGGGCCAGGGCAGTTCCTTCACGATTATGTTCGCAGATCAGATTCAAGAATCCTAGTAGTTTCTTAAATTACTAGTTTAGAAATTTTTTGTGATTATGATTACCGGTAATAACGGTGTCTCCCGGTTTTATAACTTCAATATCATTGCTATCGTCAATACTACAGCTACTCAAAATTATGATTACTGTTAGAACAAACAGTACGGCCGCAAATTTTCTCATGGCTAAAATTGCTAATGGGTTAAGTCTATTTATAACGTTTAAAACTCACCTTCCGTATAGATTTTGCATAATCTTTACTTATAAAAATATAGAGGCTCTAATGAAACCACTACTTTTGCCGCTTTCTCTCTACAGATGTCCAGCAAAAATCAATTTTCTTTCGTAGATCCGGCCAAAAGCCCAGTTTTTTACGGGTATGTAATTCTCGTAATTGGTACTATTGGTATCTATTGCAGTATTCCTGGGCAAACCATTGGGGTATCCGTTTTTACGGACCCGGTTAAGGATGCATTGGGATTAAGCCGAAACCAGTTTAGCAATGCATATATGATAGGAACTATATGTAGCTCATTGGTAATAGGTCGTGCCGGTGTTTGGTTTGATAAATACGGGGCACGTTATGTGGCTTTTTTTGCTGCCATTACTTTGGCCGTGGCCCTCATGTTATGTTCTTGGTCCGTGCAAATGAGCGAGTTTGTAAAAACAATGTTGAATGTTGATACGTGGGTTGTTCCATTTGTGATAATGGCGAGTCTATTTTTTGTACTCAGATTTTCTGGACAAGGTGTGTTGACCATGGCATCTAGAAATGTAATTATGATCTGGTTCGATAAAAATAGAGGAAAAGTAAATGCTATGAGTAGCGTTGCCATCTCCTTTGGTTTTTCGTCTTCACCACTTTGGGTAAACGCTCTAATAGAGGGGTACAGTTGGCAGATTACCTGGCAAATATTAGCTGCTGCATTACTGTTTTTTTCTTTTCTCATCTTACAGTTTTATAAGAATAAACCTGAGGAACATGGTCTATTGCCAGATGGTGAAGTTCTGGGTGAAGATGATGGTGAATTGGTAAAAACACCTGCTGCCAAGCAGTATACATCCCAAGAAGCCTTACAGACCAGAGCTTTTTGGATGTATGGATTAATACTGTCCTTTAACAGCTTTTTTATTACGGGACTTACGTTTCATGTAGTTTCGGTTTTTGCAAGTGAAGGTTTTTCAAAATCAGATGCTATTTCCATCTTTTTGCCAGCTTCTGTAGTTGCCGTAACTATTTCGTTGATTTTTAATTTTTTAAGTGATTATTTACATTTAAAACTGTATTTGTATTTAATGATATTAGGTGGTATTATGGCCTCTGTAGGCTTTTTATTCCTTTCCTCCTCGTTTGGTGTTCCTTTGCTGATTGGCGGCTTTGGTGTACTAGGAGGCTTCTTTGCGGTACTTAATGCCATTGTTTGGCCACGTTTTTATGGACGTACACATTTAGGTGCTATTACGGGAAAGGTTATGTCGTTCTTAATTCTGGCCAGTGCACTTGCTCCGCCTGTTTTTAGTTTTTGTTTCAGTACTTTTGGTTCATACAGATTACTTGGGTATCTAGGCCTTATATTTCTTCTCTTCCTGTCTATTGCTTCTATACGAGCCAATAACCCTCAATAATTCGCTTGGTCGGTTCACTTAAATTAGCTAACTTCTCGTTTCGTTCGTAACGGCCTAATATTATTTCTACGTTGGAATTGACACCGGAAATTTTCTTGTGACAGAGTGCCCTAGAAAGGTATGCTTTATTGCTTGACTAAATGTTACTGGATTTAGATACGGTTACTATATGAAGTATTGAAACTAAGATGTAAACAAGCCTATTTAATGAAAAAACTCACCTTAATGCTATCCCTATGGATAGCTTTAATTTCCTGTAAACACGAAACCAAACAAAATGGCGAAAATCAGGTAACAGCTGAATCTTCCGAAACTATTGAACCAATTAATGAATGGTTTTACCTTTTTGATGGAACAACTACAGAAGGTTGGCGAGCCTATAATGGAGATGACTTACCTCCCCAATGGATAATCAAAGATGGTGTTCTAACTTTTGACACTGAGAAAAGAACGGAAGAGAGCCGAAAAGGCGGAAAGGATATCATCTACGCGGCACAGGAGTTTGACAATTTTGAATTGGCATGGGAATGGAAAATACCCGAAGGAGGTAATAGTGGATTACTATATCACATTCAAGAAGGCGATTGGGGAATTCCTGAAATATCACCGGAATATCAAATGTTAGATGACCTTAAATGGGAGGAAATTAATGATGCCAAGTTAGAGGAATGGCAAAAAACAGGTGCAGATTACGCCATGCACTTACCAGACGTGAGTCAAAAAATAGTAAAGCCGGCAGGGGAGTGGAATACTTCTCGTATCATTTTTACCCCAGCAAAAGTAGAACATTGGCTCAACGGTAAAAACTATTGTCTTTTGTGCCATGGTCAGAAGACTGGGAGGAGCGAAAAGGAAAGGGCAAGTGGAAAGACTCACCTAAATATGGCTCTTTTAAAAAAGGATATATCGGTTTTCAGGACCATGATAGTCCGCTTTGGTTAAAGAATGTAAAAATCAAAGAATTATAGAATAGAGAACAACCTCAATAATCAAACGAATTGAAAATGAATAAAAGGGAATTTTTAAAGAACGCAGCTACATTGTCATCAATAACATTATTGCCTTCCGCTGCCATGGCTTTTTCTACATCCAAAAAGAAACGTCTTCGTACGGCGCATATTGGTGTTGGTAATATGGGCGGTGAAGATTTAAGTGCTATTTCTTCGCATACAATGGTAGATGTGGTCGCACTTTGTGATGTTGACGCTAACATGTTGGCAGCGGCAAAGGCACTTCATCCAGATGCTAAAACATATTCGGATTACAGGGTGATGTTACAAGAGATGGGTAAAAAGATAGATGCCGTGGTTGTTTCTACACCAGACCATACACATGCACCTGCCTCTATGATGGCTATGGAAATGGATAAGCCAGTATATTGCCAAAAGCCATTAACACATCACGTTACGGAAGCGAGGGCAATGAAAAAAATAGCGAAAGAGAAAAACCTGGTAACTCAAATGGGTATTCAAGTGCATTCCTTTTATGATTATAAACTGGCTACATTAATGATTCAGTCGGGAATCATTGGAAAGGTACATACCGTTAGGGCGTGGTCTCCAAAAAATTGGGGTTATGATGGGCCGCTTCCAGAAGGTCAGGATCCGGTTCCAGAAAGTTTGGATTGGAACCTTTGGCTTGGAACTTCATCTGAAAGACCCTATAAAGAAGGTGTTTATCATCCAGGACAATGGCGTAAATTGGTAGATTATGGTTGTGGAACTTTAGGAGATATGGGGGTTCATATTTTTGACACACCTTACAATGCCTTAGCATTAGATGTACCTAGAACAATTACCACAAACTGTAGAAAACCAAATGGTTTTGGTTATCCGGAACAGAATATGGTCACCTATGAGTTTCCTGGAACAGAATACACTGCGGATACCTTAAAATGGGTTTGGTACGATGGGAAAGATGCGGATAAACAACGCGAAGACCTAATGTTGCCCGGCGGTGAAGAGTTGCATGACCAGGGGGCCATGTTCATTGGTGAAAAAGGTAGATTGTACCTACCACATTTTCAAATGCTTCCCAAGGTAATCGTAGACGGAGAATATAAAGAGGTAGATGTTGAAAAGTTTAATTTGGGGGAGCCCGTACGCGATTATGATAGTGAAGGAAAGAAACACTATCATCAATTTGTAGATGCGTGTTTAGGCACTGCAGAAACCAGTGCTCCATTTTCATATGCATCACGACTAACAGAAACCATATTGTTGGGTGTTATTGCTGGTCGGTTTCCAAATAAAACACTCCATTGGAATGCGGAATCGGCAAGATTTGCAGAAGAAGAAGCAAACCAATTTTTAGACGCTCCTTATCGTGAATTTTAGGGAAGCATATCAATTTTAAAATAAAAAAGAATAATACGCATATACTTAAATGATTTATAGAAGATTTGGAAGAACAGGTTGGCAGGTAAGCGAGGTAGGTTACGGAATGTGGGGAATGGCAGGTTGGACAGAGTCTGATGACAAGCAATCTGCAAAATCCTTGGACCTTGCGGTTGAGAACGGTGTTAATTTTTTTGATACGGCCTGGGGTTACGGAGAAGGCCATAGTGAAGAGCTATTAGGAGAGCTTATACGTAGACACCCAAAGATAAAACTGTATTCCGCTAGTAAGATTCCGCCAAAGAATTTTAATTGGCCAGCAAAGCCTGAATATAAATTTGAAGATTCGTATCCCACAAACCATATCATAGAATATACAGAGAAAACCCTGACTAATCTGGGAATGGAGCGTGTTGATTTGATGCAGTTTCATACATGGGACGATGGTTGGTCTCAAAGGGATGAATGGCAACGTGCTATTGAGGATTTGAAGAAAGCGGGAAAAATAGGAGCTATGGGAATTAGCGTGAACCGCTGGGAGCCCGAAAATGGTATTGAGGCTATAAAAACAGGTTTGATAGACACTGTGCAGGTAATATATAATGTTTTTGACCAGAACCCGGAAGACGTGCTTTTTCCTTTGTGTGAGGATATGGATATTGCCGTAATTGCCCGTGTACCTTTTGATGAAGGTACGTTGACCGGTAATTTAACCAAGGCAACAACTTTTCCGGAAGGCGACTGGCGTGGCACCTATTTCGTGCCCGAAAATCTGAATTCAAGCGTGGATCATGCAGATGCATTACGACCTCTAATTCCAGAAGGCATGACTATGGCAGAGATGGCTTTACGGTTTATTTTGGAAAACAAGACTATTGGTACAACTATACCGGGTATGCGTAAAGAACGTAACGTTTTGGCCAATACCGCTACAAGCGATGGAAAAAGATTGCCAAAGGAATTAGTTGAAGAATTGAAAAAACACCGCTGGGTAAGAAAGCCCACCGAATGGTCTCAATAGGAGATAGAACGTCTACCACTCTGGGTACAGCCTGAGAGTGGTAGGCGTTTCATTACTTAGCAAATAATTGTTCCATATCCTTAAATGCCTTGAACTCCAGTGCATTTCCGGCAGGGTCCAAAAAGAACATAGTGGCTTGCTCTCCGGTTTCGCCTTTAAATCTTACATAAGGTTCAATTACGAATTTTACGCCCTTATTCTGTAGTTCTTCTGAAAAAGATTCAAAAACATTCCAGGGTAACACAACACCGTAATGAGGAACGGGTACATTCTTGCCATCTACGGGGTTACTATGCAGTTCTTTAGTTTCAGTTTTAGGTTTGTAGTGAATTACCAATTGGTGCCCAAAGAGGTTAAAATCTACCCAATGGTCACTGCTACGCCCTTCTTTGCAGTTTAGAATCTCTCCATAAAACTTACGGCATTCGGCTAAATTGTGGACAGGTATAGCAATGTGGAATGGGGTTACGTTTTGCATGGTTACTTTTTTAGTTTTTCAAAAAATCTACAATCTGTTCATTAACATGTTCTTGATGCATAGAATGTCCTAAGCCCTTGGTTCGTATAAAAGTACTGTCCATCCAATAAGAATGAACCGCTTCTGAAGAATGAAAAGGGGCTAATTTATCTAGTTCATCATGCAGCAAAAGACCTTTTTTAGTATTTTCTTTTGCAAAACGGGAGGAAGAAAACTCTTTTACAGTAAACCCAAATCGGTCTAGAACAAATTCCTCAAGTGCCTTGCGAACCTTGTTGTTAAAGTTGAGTAGACGTTGGTAGTGATTCATTATTTCATAAAATTCAGACGGTGCGCCTATGGTAACCATTTTTTCAACGCCGGTATTTTGATGTTTAAATTCGTTGTACATAAGGGTCATTCCGCCCATAGAATGACCAATAAGGTATTTGGGGTCATGTTTTTTTATCATTGCTTGTACGCCATCTGAATATAGAGGAAGATCTAAGTGTTGCCCGGAAGAATACCCATGTGCGGGAGCATCGAAAGCCACAATATTAAAATCAGCTTCACGAAGTTTAGCAACAAGATTACGCCATCTAAAAGTATTGCTCTCCCATCCATGAACCAAGAGAACGGTTTCCTTACTGCCTGGCCAATGATAGGTCTGTAGAGTATGGCTCTTAACCTCTAAAGTATCACTTTTCACTTCGTCTAGATATTCTTTCTGATTGGGCAGAACCCTTCCTTTCCTAACCGTACAGAAAACATAAAAAGCTTTTTCTGCCGCTCTTTTTTTAGAAGCTCTGGCAAGTAAATTAAAATACCTGCCATATACCTTGGGAAGCATTTTATTTAGCGTTTTTTTCATAGATCTTTGCACTATTTAAGAGGTTTCTTTCTCATCATTCCTCCTTTTGTATCTTTTACGACGCCCATAATAATAAAGGCATTTTTATCTATTTTGTCAATTTCGGCGCTTAGCCGTGTCAATTCCAAACGGATCATTACGATATATATAATCTATCTCAGTAGTAAAGTGGACGGTACCAGCTTTTAGCATATTCTTCTTTTCCCTTATAAATGGCACAGGCTCTCGCTATTTGTTGGGAAAGCATAATTCGTATTTCTTTATCTTGGGGCGAAATAATCGTCATTCCAATATGCTCTTCCAACCCATTTACCACATAGTTTACGGTTTTATCGGCTGCGAGATAGGTTAAAATGGC
>Ga0114952_1002702_pt1 | contig 13339 bp, 13 predicted proteins | sample SidtaG_2_FD_87303 | JGI IMG/M metagenome (GOLD analysis project Ga0114952, IMG submission 87303) | Marine algal microbial communities from Sidmouth, United Kingdom - Sidmouth_Asex2 metaG | ecosystem: Host-associated > Algae > Red algae > Unclassified | place: Sidmouth, United Kingdom | collected... | reverse complement strand
GGCCGTATCCTCGAGCAGGGTGAGCAGATCGACCGACTCGCCCTGCTTCTCGAGCTCTTTCACCAGTGCGGCAAGCCCGGCGATGTGAGCCGCGGAGAACGAGCTGCCGTCAAAGAACTGGTAGTTGTCCTGCGGCCGCGCGCTCAATACCTTGTGCCCCGGGGCAGTCACGCTGCTCGGTGTGTGCTCGAGGTCGGAAGTCACGGCGACCACACCGGGTACCGACGCGGGAAAGCGCTGATCGCCCTCCGGGCTCATCGCACCGACCACGACGATGTCGCGATCGAGCGCTACCGACACGAGGCGTTCGAGCAGTGCGTCGCGCGGTCCGGCAAGGCTCAGGTTGATGACGTCGGCCTCGCTCTGGATCGCGACGTTCAGTGCCTTGGCGAGCGTGAAGGAATTGCAGGTCGCACCATCGCCTGCGCGTTCGCGTTGCCAGCAGGCCTTCAGCGGCAGCATCGTCGCGGCCGGTGCGATGCCCACCATGCCGGCACCGTTGTTTGCCGACGCCGCGATCACGCCGGCGACCGCGGTGCCGTGGATGTCCTCGTGAAAGCGCGCTTCGTCCTTGTCGACGAAGTTCCTCGGCGAGACGACGCGCTCGGCGAGATCCTGATGCTTCAGGTCCATGCCGGTGTCGATGACGGCCACGGTCACGCCCGCACCTCGGGCCCAGCGATGCGATTGCTCGGCCTGCAGGCTCTGCAATCCGTGCTGAAGCGGCAGATAGGGATCGTCGTAGGTCGACGCGGTGACGGTACCGCCGGGCGCGACCGGAGCCCCAGTTTGGGCCGATTGCAGTACCTCGAACAGCTGCATCGCCTGCGCCGTTTCGATTCGCTCGTCGCCATTGAGTTCGGCCACGATCGTCGACCGTTCGCGCGGGCCGTCGATCTCGAATACCAGGCAATGGATCCCGAGCGACGACAGCGGCCAGTCCGCCACACGTTCGATGCCATAGTGATCGGACAGCTCGTCGAGGAAGCCTGCATACGCTGGCGGGAGGCCAAAATTCGTTGTCGAGTCGATCGGTTGCCCCCGCGCCATCGCACGATGCGCATCGGCCTCCATGGTCACGAGCACTAACCGCTGTTCACGACCCTTGCCGTAACTGCCCATCGTGACATCCATCCGGTCTGGCGGCGGCACGGCGGGCGCATTGGCCTGCTTCCCCAGCGCGACACAACCGGCGAGCAGCACGGCTGCGCCGAGCGACAGGAACATCGATCGATTCCTCATGACTTCACTTCTCCTCGAGCTCTCGGGCCATGAATATCCGCTCCTTCAGCGCACCGCAAGCGACGCTTCGATCACGGCCTCGGATCGTGACAGGCGCTCCAGTACATGACTTACGCTGGCCGGTGACACCGAATCCGCCAGCGCGAAGCGATAGGTGAGAGCCGCGACACGCTCCCAGCCTGTGATCGCCTCCGGTTGCTCGAACTCAGACTGCAATTGCGCGACCCCACCGTCGGCCGAACGCTGATCGCTGAACCGCACCTCGAGTTGCAGCGCGTTCGTCGATGCGACCGGAGAGGCGAGCACGGTATAGTCCCCGTCGCCGGTCGGGGCATCAGGCGCCTGGCGAAACATCGTTACCGTACCGAAGGCAAGCAGCGCCACTGCCGCCACCGACAGCCACGCCAGATGCCGAGCACGCACGGGCACGCCTGCGTCCGGCGACGTGGTGTGTTCATTGCGGCTGTCGTGATCGATGCGCTCTAGCACACGACCGAGTGCGGCTTCCACGTCACCGGCCGGGACCGGCTCTTGCCGGATCGACTGATCGACCCGCCGCAACAGCGCGCTCTCTTGCTGACACGCCGTGCACTCTGCCAGATGCCGCTCGACGACGCGATGATCGTCCGCATCCAAAGTGCCGTTCACCCACCAAGGCAGCAGAGCATGCGCCCGGTGGTGCTCGAAGCTTGAAACGCGATCGTCACTCATTGCCGCCCTTCCTCGTTGTCGTCGACTCGGCTGGCAGGCCGAGCAGGGTTCGTAGTCGGATGCGCGCATGAAACATGCGCGTCTTCACGGTGTTGCGCGGACAACCGACAAGCTCGGCGATCTCGGCACAAGAGTGACCGAGCGCCGTGAGCTGAACGACGGCCTGATGGTCGCCACTCAGCTGCTCAATGGCCGAGCGCAGCCGATCGAGCTCGCTGTGGTCGGCCAGTCGGTTCTCGGGGGAGTCGAACGCATCGTCGCCAGCGATCGACTCGATATCGGCCAGCGGCTCATGTCGCAGCGCGTCACGTTTGCGCGTGCGCAGCGCCTTGAGCGCCTTGTTGCAGGCGATGCCGAGGATCCAGCTCGAGACCGCCGACTGACCGCGGAATCGGGAGGCATCGGTCCAGACCGTATACAGCGTGTCCGAGGTCACTTCATCGGCGAGTACCGCGTCGCGGAGCATGCGAAACACGAATCGGTACACCTTGTCATGAAATTGTCGAAACAGCCGCTCGAAGGCCGCACGATCACCTCGTGCGACATCCTTCAACAGCAGTGCTGTGGGATCGGCAAGGCTTTCCGTCACGCGAATGCGCTCATCACCTCTGGCTGTCGCGAGCATAATATCGTGTCCCTTCACTCCCACCGGAGGAACTGTTCCCGCCGCTCGGAAAACGGTTCAATCGATCGATCGCCTTGCGGGAAGATGTCATGCTTCCCGCAAGGCAGTCCTCGTCCGTCTCAGGGAGCGGCGACGCCCCAGGTGTCGCCGACGCCATCGCCGAGCGTTTCGCCCGGTGCGGAGTGGTCTGCATGCCGAATCGCCTGCATAGAAGTACAAGGACAGCGAGCGATAGGCCCACTGCGAGGTGCCATCATCGCGAGCGATGATCGAATGCTCGGCGGCGCCTGCGGCCCGCGATCGGCATACAGCGGCGGCCAGTCCGCTGCACAACCATCGCTGCAGTTCGACTGTCCGACCTTGTCGTTCGCGAAGGTGTAGAGCGTCGGGTCTTCGTCGCCGACGACGAACACGGTACCGTTCGCCGTGGAGCGGGTCGTGACCGGCGCGACATCCTGCGCCGTGTCGTCATCGGGTACTGCAGCATCGCCATCGCCATCGCCATCGCCATCGCCATCGCCATCGCCATCGCCATCGCCATCGCCATCGCCGGCGATGTCGATATCGTCCGCCGGTGCGAGTGCATCGGTATCGGCAGCACTGTTCGAATCCGATCCGCACGCCGCAAGGGTCAGCAAGATGGTCGATACGAGACCGAACCTGCATGCGTGGAAGGATCTAGTCGCTGTTGTCGACATGAAGATCATGGTGTTGCTCCGAAACTGATCAGACAAGCGAGCTGCTGCGTGCGGGACGCCGCGGCGCGGGTCGAGTCCGTTCGCACACGACCCGTTCCTATCGACGCCGTGGGCTCAGCACCAGCTCACCCGCGACATGCCCCGCTTGCGGCAGCACGGCATGCTGCGGCGTCTGGTCGGCCTGGCGTGTTACCTCCCGGTGCAAGCGCTCGAACAGGGCACTGACCGACAGCGCGTGGTGCATCTGATCGAGTTCGCGCAGCAACGCGTTCGTGAATACCGAATGACGCCCGTCGACCGTGTCGAGCACCGGTTCGAGCCCTCCCGAGGCGATCAGCGTGCGCGATCGTGGTTCGGCCGTGCTCGCGATGCGCGTGTCGAGTCGACCGTCCGCACCGGCGAGACTGCCCGAGAAGCACGCGTCGGACAGCACCAGTACATGGCGAGATCGCAACGCACGTAACGCATCGCCCACGTCCGCGTTCGACACCCAATTCGACCGATCTTCGGGCGACGCATCGATCGGCAACCAGTAGCCACGGCCGCTAGCGCCGTCGAGATGTCCGTGCCCGGCGTAGAACAGCACGAAGTCGTCCTGTTCGACGAGCGTCTCGCGCAGATCTGACAGGGCCGTGAACAAGTCGGCTCGGGTCGCATCCTCGAGCAGCTGCACGTCGAATCCGAACCTATCGTGCAGGCGTGCAGCGACCGCCCGTGCATCGGCGCGTGCGGTTTCGAGCGGCTCGAAACGAGCGTAGGCGTCACTGCCGACGACCAGCGCGACCCGGCGCCTTGCTTCTGTGCCCGTCGTCGCCTTCGCACTGCGCAACGCGACCGGATCGGCGTAGGCGCGCGCGAACGTCGCGCCTGCCGCCGCTCGTGACAACCGGTCGCGGCGGCGTTCCAGCACGGCATCGGAAATCAACCGCTCGGCATGCAAGCGTTCGAGCAGCTCCAACGTGTCCACAGCAGCGTCGTCGTCAGCCACCGCGCCACCCGCTGTCAGGTTCATGCTCAGTGCAACCCACAGTGCGATCGTCAACGTCGATCTCACAAGCGGCATTTTTCGAAACATCACGGCATCGTCTCGCTCTCGATCTTCACCACATGGTTCCCGGGTGAGAACCAAAGGTTCACGGTGTACGGCGGTTCGCTTTCACGCACCAGGATTGAACGGCTTGGTCGGCCCGCGGCACTCACCCACCGACATCACATCGACCCGTTGCATCCGAGCACGGCGGGCGGGATGTCGACACGAACCTTTGGAGGAATGGTTATGCAAGCACGATACGAAACCGGCGGCAGTAGCGCTCGACAACGCGGTCAGGGAATGGCCGAGTACATCATCATCGTCGCTCTGGTGGCGGTAGCGGGCATCGCGGTGTGGAGCTCGGTCGGCAGCACCATCCATCACCAGGCGAGCGCGGTCGCGGCCGAACTCGCCGGTGGCGACGGTTCGGGCGAGCAGGGCCAGGCCGATGCGTCGGCGCAGACTGCCGCAGGCGAGTCGACCGAGCAGACGCTCGCCGACTTCCACGGTCAGAACTGAGCGGAAATCGTCGGCATGTGGGAGCGCGTCGGGCAGATGTTCACTCGCCAAGGCAGGCATCGTCGCTCGCAGGGCGGTCAGGTACTGCCCGTCGCGCTGGCCGGGCTCGTGCTCGGCATCACGACGCTGTTGTTGCTCGGCGGCATCGGCAACCGCGTCACCGAGAAGTCGATCGCCGCCAGCGCCGCCGACGCCGCCGCCTACAGCGGAGGCACCTGGATCGCCCAGCACCTGAACTTCATCGCCTACACCAATCGGGCGATGATCGCTAACCATGTCGGTGTAGGCCACTTCGTCGCCTACATGAGCTGGATACGCTACGTGGACGACGCGGCGGACAAGATCCAGGACATCCTGAAGTTCATTCCCTTCATCAATGCCGCCGCCGCAGCGCTCGAGCAGTTCGCCGACATCTTGCGACAGCTCGCCGAGCTCGAAGGTCAGGTGTTCGTGCCGGCGGTCGACACGCTGAACCAGTTCTATCTGGCGGCGCAAGCCGAGGCTCATCTGAACCTCGGGCTACCTGGCGGTGCGGGAGCGCAGTCCGACACATCGGTGGATCGACTGATGCAGGCGAGCGCAACCTCCTTCGATCCGGACGTTCTCATCAACAACCGCGCGGCGATCGACCGACTGCCGGCGGACTTCGAACGCCCCTTGTCACTGCTGCTCGATCTGCAGAACTCGCGCATCGTCACCTTCGTGCGGCCGCGGGAGGTGACCGGACGCGGCGGGGATTTCGTCGAGCTCGTGGAGGCGACCTTCGGACGGCTGCCTGGCGACGACGGCGACCTGCTCGACCAGGCTATCGATCTGTTGCGCCCACGCGGCGACATGTCCAGCGAATGGCTCAACGATCGCGAGGTGAACCTGCCCGACTTCGGCATCCTGACGATCAACCCGATCGAGAAGAAGTTCGAGACCGGACACACACTGCGCGACGACCTCGCCTTGTGGACGGCTGAGGATGAACTGGTCGTCACGCCGTTCTTCGGCAAAGGTGCGGAAATATCGCTCGCCAGCGGTGCTGCGAACTCCGGCGAGTTCGACCAGAATCATCTCGGTATATCGGGATGGTACGACCTGACCAACCCGCTTCCTGGTCATCAGGTGCTGCCGATCATCGCCTACGCCAGCAAGCGTCCGACGAGCACACCGGGCACTGCGGCCTTCGGACTCGCCCTGGACGACAAGCCGCTGTCGGCGATCGCTATCGCGCACGTCGAGCACCGTCGTCCGGTCGAGGGCTACGAGCCGCTCACCGCGCTGGCCGTGCCCATCCCGTTTCTCGACGATGTCGATGCGAACGGAGAGTACGCCAACACCTTCAACCCGTTCTGGCGTGCACGCATCGTCGGCACTCACTTCTCCGACCTGAAAAAGGCCGATCCGTTGTCGAACCTCCTTGGTGGATTCTTCGTCACCGAAGGGATCTTCTAGAGTACATTCACGTGGCAACTGCGTATTTGCAAGATCGGCACTGTGGCCAGGCGACCGTGGAAACGCTCGTCTCGTTGCTGGCACTCGGCCCCCTTCTCGTGCTGACGCCCTACATCGGCAAGTACCTTGACGTGAAGGCAAAGGTGGCCGAGGCGAGTCGGTACGCGGCCTTTCAGCGAACGATCTTCAGCGACCCGGGCGCGTCCTGGGGTGCTGAAGAGAACTCGCGCAGCGACGGCGAAATCGCGAATGATGTGGAGCGGCGCTTTTTCGGCGACCCGCGCAGCGCCATCCTGAGCGGCTCACCGACCGTGACGGCGGACAACCCGCTGTGGCGTGATCACGACGGGCAGACACTTCGGCTCGCGACGGCGAGCACCACACTCGGCGAATCGGCAAGCCCGGAGGCCTACGGACCCGCTGTCGACCTGTTCAGCTCGGGCACCAACGTGCTCGGTCTGTTCGATCTCGGCCTGGGTCTGAACAAGCAGGGTTACGTCGACCATGCGGTCGCGGTTCCGGTCGTCGGTTTGCCGTCGATCGCTCGCCGCGGCGCCGCGCTCGACATCGACGAACCCGAACAGCCATCGCTTGCGTTCGCCGGCAGCGGCTCGATCCTCACCGATCCCTGGGTACCCGGCAACGAGGACGATTTCGCGAATCGCATCGACGGACTCGTGGTCGACGAGGCACTGCAGCTGATCGTGTTCCCGGGCACTTTCACTTTCGGCTTCCTGCCACCGTTCTTCGAGGGCATCAAGGGGCAAGACGCCGAGCTGCGCTCCCAGAGTACTATGGTGCTGAGCCGCGACATCGAGCGCTTCTGACGATGCGCCACACAACCGCGACAGCGTGCACCGCACAACACTCCACACGGCGCGGTCGCGCCGCGACGGTGACAACCGTGCTGCTTGCCTCACTGATCGCAATGCTCGTCGTCATGCCGGATATTTCGATCGCCGACGCCGATAGCGTGTCGATCGACATCGAGCTGCCGCTGATACAGGGCACCGAATCGCGCTGGATCGCCCGCCGGACGTCGCTGAACGGCGTGCCGGCGTCGCTTCGCTCGCTGCGCCACGCAGCGTCGCTCGACGAGGTCGTCGAGCACTACCGCCGTGTCTGGAGGAGCGAGGGCGACATGCGCGTCGAGCAGCAGCCCGACCGCACGGTGCTGTCGATGCGCCTGCCCGATCACTTCGTGTCGCTACAGCTCGTGTCGAGCATGGTCGGCACTGACGGTGTGCTGGTGATCAGTGCCGATCCGGGTCGCTATCTCGGACGTCACATACCCGATCTGCCGTTGCCGTCCGGTCTGGTACTGCTCGCGCAACAGACGCACCTGGATGGCGCGCGGCGCGCCGAGACACTCACGTTCGTCAGCCGTGACGGTGTATCGCTGGTGCGGAAGTCGCTGATCGGTGCGCTCGGCGCGGACGGTTGGCTGACGCTGCGCGACGCGCCGGCGGCAACCATGCAGTCAGGACACACGCTGCTGTTCGGTCGCGAAAACGAACGACTGAACGCGATCATCGGTCGCGATTCGCGCTGGGGCGAGAGCACGCTGGTACTGATGGCGCGACAACCACGAGGCTGAAGCGATGAACCGGTTCAGAGCAACACTACCCCGACGACTTGAACCCCGACAGCACGGTTCGGTACTGAGTGAGTACCTCGTCGTGCTGGCCGGTCTGCTGATCGTCTGGACCGGCATCGAGGTGGTGCTCGAACTGGTTCGCCTGCACCACGACAATTATGCGGCCGTGCTCGAACTGCCGCTCTGAACGGATCTCGTGCCACAGGAGGTCTCCGATGAAGCTGACCGGACTGACACTGATACTGCCGCTCGTCGCCATCACCGCCGGAGGCGGTGCCTCCTATGCTGCCAAAAACTACATCCAAGGCGCCGTGGCAGAACATCAGGCACGTCTCGACGAACGCTACGAGACAGTCAAGGTCGTCGTGGCCGCCAACGAAGTACCGAGGAACACGCCGCTTAACCCTGCGATGGTCGCCGCGCGCGAGCTGCCCAAGGCCTTTCTGCATCGTGACGCGATACTCGCTAGCGAGTGGCAGCGGTGGCAGGGGCGCCAGACGCGAGACGCCCTGACGGTCGGTGCGCCGGTACTGCGCTCGCAGCTGCGTGACCCGCGCGACGAGGGGCTGGCTGAGAACCTCGAGGACGGCAAGCGTGCGCTAACGGTGTCGGTCGACCAGGTTTCCTCGATCTCGGGCCTACTGTCGCCCGGCGACCGTGTCGACATCCTCTTCTCGGTCAATCGCGAGCGGGTGCGCCGCACGGTCGTGTTGATGACCGACATCCATGTGCTGGCCACCGGCTTCGCCACCGAGGGCACAGGCGACGATGTCGGCTCGCCGCAGGCGCGCGGCTTTAGCACCGTGACCCTGCTGGTCGATCCCGATCAGGCCGCACGCCTGGTGCACGCGCGGGAGGAGGGCAGTCTGAACGTGGTGCTGCGCGCCGATGGCGATGGTAGCGACTACGGACCCCGACGCGTGACGCTGTCGAACCTGCTCGGCGAACCCGAGCGGCCAGCGCCGCTGCCTGCGCGTCCGGGGATCGAGGTGATTCTCGGCGGCCAGCGGTAACTTCGGGGGAAATTTCCGGTGACACATTTCACGACCTGCACGCGCCGTACTCCAGAGTCGGTGACCGGTCTGCGCCGCAGTCGTCGCACGCTCTGTGCGATGCTGGCACTGCTCGGCAGCCTGGCGTCGCTGCAGCAGCACAGCCGCGCTGCGACCTCACCGGCACCCGAGGATGTGCTGACGGTGCTCGCGGGACAGACTCTGCTGCTCGAATACGAGGGAGTTCAGCGCGTCTCCATCGGCGACGCGACGCTGCTGCAGGTCGAGGTGCTGGAGAGCGACGACGAAGTACTGCTGATAGCGCTCGAGCCGGGCATCACCGACCTCCGACTCTGGGCCGCCGACGACGAGCCGCTGCGCTACATCGTGCAGGTCCACGACGACACCGAGTACGTGTCGCCCGAGAGCATCCGCCGGCTCGTCGACGATGTACCCGGTGTGAGCGTCGAGGCGCTGGGTCGCGCCATCGTGCTCGAAGGTCAGGTGCAGAGCGAGTCCGAGCTGGCCAAGGTGAATCAGGTTGCCGAGCAGTATCCGTCGGTTTCGTCCTACGTCACGGCTCCTGTGTTCGAACGCAAGCCGACGATCCTGATGCACGCCCGCTTGCTCGAGATCCGCCGCACCGCGTTGAAGGAGCTCGGCATATCGTGGAACAGCGTGATCAACGGTCCGGTGACAGGTTTGCTGTCCGACGTGGGGAGCAATCCTCTGTTCCGTCTGACCGACGCTCCGGGCATCGCCGCCGAGACCGCGCTACCGCTCGACGCGAGCACGAGCACCTTCACCGGCATTTCCACCAGTCTATCCTCGACCATCAATCTGCTGTTGCAGAACGGCAATGCACGATTGCTTGCGGAACCGACGCTCGCCAGCGTCAGCGGCGGCAGTGCCAACTTCCTCGTCGGCGGCGAGGTGCCGATACCGAGTCGCGACGACAGCGGTGCCGCGACGGTCCAATTCAAGGAGTTCGGCATCATCCTGCGTGTCTCCTCCGAAGCCGATGGTGGCGGCTTCATCCGCACCGATGTCGAGGTCGAGGTCAGCTCGCTCGATCCGAGCATCCAGGTGCTCGGCATTCCCGGGTTCGCGACGCGCAAGACCGACACGAGGATGAACCTTGCGGAGGGCGACACGATGGTGATCGCCGGACTGGTCAGCCACGAAGACGCCAAGAACGTCGAGAAGGTTCCGCTGCTGGGACAGATACCGATCCTCGGTGAGCTTTTCAAGTCGCGCCAGTTCCGCAACCAGGAGACTGAACTGGTGGTGCTGATCACGCCGACGCTGATCGACGCCGACAGCCGGGAGAACCGGGCCTACCAGCGTCGCTTCGAGGCACTTGATGCCTCCTCGGCGCGCGACGTTCGCTTCACGCTTCTGGACTGACACACATGCTGCACATCAACGTGACAACGGCCAAGGGCAAGTGCCGGACACATCGGCTCGACTGTGGCTCCTGGATCATCGGTCGTGGCCTGACCTGCGACATCCGCATCAGCGACCGCTCGGTCGCTCGCCAGCACGCGATCCTCGACGTGTTTCCCGACCGCCACAAGCTGCGCTCGGTCACCCCGGACGTGCCGTTCAGGGTCGACGGTGAAGTCGCCACGGCGTATGGACCGCTCCGAAGCGGCGACCGGATCGGATTCGGCGACTCGCGCATCGATGTCGTCGAGGCCGCGGCAGGACAGGGCGTGGCGCGCAACCGACGAGAGGAGGGCGACGGCCTGCCCGTACCTCTCGCGACACGATCGACCGGCGAGTCGACGACCAATCCGTCGGGAGATCTTTCGGCTGAGGCAGTCTCATCGCTGCAGGCAACGCCGGACAACGCGCTCGAAGCCGATCTCGTAGCTCGGGAGCACGGTACCACTGCCCTCGCGGGCCGGCTCGAACGCGCGGACAAGGCGTTCGAGAACGACCTCGCCGCACAGCGCTACGGCGAGCTGACACCGCTGCGACGCGCTGTTCAGGAGCAGGTCCAGGCACAGCTCGATCTGCACCGACGCGACTTGATCGGCAGCATGAACGCGGCGGAACTGCGCGCCGAGGTCACCGGCATGGCCGAACGCGTCATGGCGCAGAACATCGTCGAAGTGCCTCCCGATGTCGACCGGCGCGAGCTGATCGAGCAGGTGGTCGCCGAGTCGATCGGCCTCGGGCCGATCGAGCCACTGCTCGATGACGACGGCATCAGCGAGGTGATGATCAACGGACCTCGACATGTGTACGTCGAACGCGGCGGGCGCTTGCAACGGGTCGGTGTGCGCTTCCTCGACGAACGTTCGCTGATGTGCGCGATAGAGCGCATCGTGACACCGCTCGGACGCCGCATTGACGAAGGCGTGCCGATGGTCGACGCACGACTTCCGGACGGCTCGCGTGTCAACGCCATCATCCGGCCGCTGTCGCTGACCGGACCGGTGGTCACGATCCGCAAGTTCGCCAAGCAGCGCTTCGACATGCACAAGCTGGTCGAGCTCGGCTCGCTAAGCCCGCAGATGGCCGAGTTCCTACTGTTCTGCGTCGCGCAGCGCCGCAATATCGTCATCTCCGGAGGCACCGGCTCGGGCAAGACCACCTTCCTGAACGCGCTCTCCGACGCGATACCCGAACACGAGCGCATCGTGACGATCGAAGACGCCGCCGAGCTGCGTCTGGCGCAGGAGCACGTGATATCGCTCGAAGCGAGGCCTGCGAACATCGAAGGCAGGGGCCAGGTGGCGATTCGCGATCTGGTCAGGAACGCCCTGCGCATGCGCCCCGACCGAATCGTCGTCGGCGAGTGTCGCGGGGGCGAAGCTCTAGATATGTTGCAGGCGATGAACACCGGGCACGACGGTTCGCTGACAACCGGACACGCGAACTCGCCGCGCGACCTGCTCTCGCGCCTCGAAGTCATGGTGCTGATGTCCGGCATGGACCTGCCGGTGCGGGCCATCCGCGAGCAGATCGCCTCCGCGGTCGACATCGTGGTGCAGCAGATGCGCTTTCGCGACGGACGCCGCCGTGTCACGGCGATCGTTGAGGTCGACGGGATGGAAGGCGACGTGGTGCTGCTGCAGAAGCTGTTCGAGTTCCAGCAGTCCGGCGTCGGCGCCGATGGTCTCGTCGTCGGGGATTTCGTCGGTCTCGGTCAGGCCCCTCATTTCTACTCGGAACTCGAGAGCGCCGGCGTCCACGTCGATCGCGCTCTGTTCAACAGCCGCTGGAGCCCGGCGGCCGCGCCAGTCGACGAGGAATGAACCGTTGACCGAGCGACACACCGGAGGACTCACCGCCGATACGAGGCCATCGCGCCGGTTCCGGCAGCGCGGTGCGGCGATGGCGGCGACCGTCATCGCGCTACCGGTGCTCGGTGCGATCATCGGCGGGGCGATTCAGCTCGGTCTGCTGTTCGAGGCCAAGGCGACGCTCAATCACGCGGTACTGCAGGCGGCCCGCGCCGGCATGAGCAACCACGCGGAGCGCGAGACGATCTCGACCGGGCTCGCCCGCGGACTGCTGCCGCTGTACTCACCAGCGCCTGGCATCGCAAGCGTGCGCACCCGACTGACCGATGTCGTGTTTCCGGATGTGGTGCTCAACAGTTGCGTGCGCATCCTCAATCCGACGGCCGAGGCGGTGAACGAGTTCAGCGTTGGGCGTGCGCTGCCGAACGATGATCTTGCCCAACTACCGGCGACGGTCGGTGCCAGCGGCCTCAACGTGCAGGATGCCAACCTGTTGAAGGTGTACGCCGTGTACGGTGCCCCGATGATCGTGCCGGTGATCGGTCCGCTGATCGCCGCGGCCCTGCTGGCGGAAGAGGAGCTCGGTCCATTCGAACGCAGCCTGCTCTCGCGCGGACGGTTGCCGATCGTCGCCTCGACCACGGTACCTATGCAGTCGCGACTGATCGGCAACAACTTCATCGTCACGAGAGCGGAACTCGCCGGCGGTGAGCTGTGCCGCGGTAATCTGCTGCGCTCGTTTCTCGACTTCTCCTCGCTGGGCGATACCGCGCAACAGTGTCTGCGCGACACCGGTCAGGTCGGCGTGGTCACCGGAGGCAATTGCGGGCTGTGCCGTGACCGCATCCTTCCGCCCGATGGCATCAGTACCTGTTTCGCCTGCGCTCGCGAGCTCGGGTCGGTCGCGAGTTGCTTCAACGGTAGTACCGCAACGTTCTGAACCGATCGCGCCAGGTGTGGAACATATCGCTCGAACAGTTCGAATCAGCCGAAGGAGACGCGCACCATGACCACCAGGATTCCACGATTGCTCCCTTCGATGCTGTTCGCCGCGGCAAGCGTAATCCCGATCGGCCCACTCCACGCCGCCGACGGTGCGAATGAGACGTCCCCTCGAGCGCCACTGTTCACTAGTGCACCAGCGCCGGAGACCCTCGCCGAGTTGCTGTTCCCGCCGCGCTACCGCAATGCAGTGGGAGCCGCCGACACCGGCACGCCGGCGTCCGGTTTC
>Ga0114952_1002701_pt1 | contig 13348 bp, 16 predicted proteins | sample SidtaG_2_FD_87303 | JGI IMG/M metagenome (GOLD analysis project Ga0114952, IMG submission 87303) | Marine algal microbial communities from Sidmouth, United Kingdom - Sidmouth_Asex2 metaG | ecosystem: Host-associated > Algae > Red algae > Unclassified | place: Sidmouth, United Kingdom | collected... | reverse complement strand
CCCAGGTATCCTAGATGGGGAGATAGAAGATATTATGAAAGAACTCCTAGTAGAAAATCAGACGAAGTTGTTGGAGAGTGCTGGGGAGTAATTCTCAACTTGTCATTCCCACGGATGTGGGAACAGATAATTTGTTGGAAAGTGCTGGGGAGTAGTTATCAAGTTTATATTCTCACACGCGTGAGAGTAAAAAATATTGAAAAATAAAAGTATTTCTAATTTTTCAAAAAATAATATTCTATCTACTTTAAATTCATATCATATTTTCTAATACATGTTTTGCAATCTTTATAAAATTATATATATTATGTTCAAATAAAATTAAAAGATATGATTTGGTTAACAAAAGGTATTCTATTCTTAATGCAACAAATTTTCTTTCAAGCTGCGTATGATTACTTCAAGGTAAAGTATGTAGATGACCCTGAAAAATTCAAGGATCTGAAAGCAGAGCTTCAAAACGAAACAGAATCAATTAAACTAACTCTTCAAGAGATTTGGGGCAACGCTTCTGGCGACATCTCACAAGGAATTAGAGATATTCAAGAATTCTTTGTATCACATCTGCAAAAGCATTATGATGCTAATAGTAGAGAAGATCTACTCAAATGCTTCAATAAAGCGAAAGATGACTATAAAGAAATGTGGGATGAAATGTTAAATTCTTGGGATCAAGTAAAGCAAAGTCTAACATCATTCTTTAAGTAATTATTGTTGTTAGAATAAAGTTGATATCTAATTTAGATATCAACTTTTTTTTATAAAAAAAACGGTGTATAGAAATCTACACACCGCAAGGTCACATCACAATAACCTTATGAGTAACTCATAACATGTTGAATCTCTTTTTCAAGTTGTAAGTGAGCAGGAGTGTATTCATCCTGCCATGCTAACCCGAGTTGTTTAAGATCAAAATGCTTTACTATTGTTCCGTAAGAAGCTTTCTTACTCTCCTCAAGAGTTGGATATCCAACTATATAAATCGAGTCAGCGAGCTCTACTGCAGCAGACAAATCGTGAGTACTAAAGATAATAGTATTCATTTCGTGACTATTATTAATAATCTCGAAATATTTTTTTACATCTTCAGATACCACTGGATCTAATCCTGAGAATGGTTCATCCATGACTATGAAGTGTCCAGATCCTAGAAGTTGCTCTATAATCGCAACTCTTTGTCTTTGTCCACCAGATAGTTGGTTTGGGTGCTGATCTTTTGCTATTGCAACTTTCCAATCAGATAAATACTGTATAATTTTCTCATCCTTCTCTTTAACAGAAAGTTCTGATTTCCTTAGCGCAAACATACAAGTTTGATACACAGTTTTATGATTAAAAAGCGTGTAGCTTTGATCCACGAATCCCATATCTCCTTCAGTCACAAGCTTAGCGGTTATCTTTCCATCTTCAGGATTTTGATCAACATCAGGTATCATTATTTTACCTGTAGTTGGTTTTATCAATCCTGTTAGTGCTCGAAACAAGGTTGATTTACCTGTCCCTGATCTACCCACTATTCCTATTACTTGTCCTTGTGTATGACCTTTACGAACAACATCTTTCTCATCGAAAGATACATCCTTAATGATCGTTTTAGTTCCGTATACGACACTTACATCTTTTACATGAAGTATAGTGTCTTCTAGTATGTATGCCATATTAGTGAGATTTTTGTGAGTAAGGAAATAATGTCTTACGACTAAAATTCAAAAAGAAGTCGATTCCAAGTCCTACTAATAGTATTACTATTTGTAATGCTATCACTCGTCCATGATTCTGCCAACGATATGAATTTTTGATCAATACTCCTAATCCTCCACCAGCAACTCTAATTGATTCAACAGTCACAATCATCATCCATGCGATAGCAAGATTCTGACGAATGATGTCAACTACTTCATACAATCTACCTTTGATTACAACTTCCCAAAGAACTTCCCAGCGATTGCATTTTAAAGCTCTCGCATGATCAAATTCTGCTTGGGGTATATCGTTAATCATACTCAATAACGATGTCACAAAGTATGTAGTCATAAAGACCACCAGCACTCCAATTTGCATATCTTCTGCATTTGGAAGTATCATCGTTATATAAAAAGTAATTCCTGTTAGCGGCAAGTATCTAAACTTACTTACAGTAGTAGCTAAAGGATGAAACACTGGCATTGTGGAGGAATATGCAAATATCAAAGATACAAGCATGGCAATTAAAATTGCTTTTCCACTCAATAGCAACGAATGTGTTAAGTGCTTCATCAGTCCATCAGCATATAAATTTTTGAATCCAGTAAAGATTTCTCCAGGACGTGGAAATAAGTGAATATCCCCACTAGTTGCGTACCACCAATAAGCAAACACTGCAACAATCCATATCAATATAATAAACAAAGATTGTCTACTAGTTATATCTTCAAATGGTCTTAATAACTTTATCATAAATAAGTTTTTAAAACTCCACTGCCATAAATATAGTTAGATTCCAAGGATTGGTTTCTTCTTCATAATTATAGAATGGAGCTAGTGTGAGAGATCCTTCGATACCGTCAGATCCAAATATATTTTTCTTAGTATATCCTATTGGTAGTCCGATACCATGACCTCTTCTAGCTCTTGGTTGTACAAATAAGGCATATGTATCTACATCCTTAGCTATCCATTTAAGGCTAGTATCATACCAATAATTATCATCACCTTGACCGTATTCACCGAATAAATTTAGAGTTAGATTATCTAACATATTCCACATAATGTAAGCTCCTGGTCTAAATTTCATTCCATCAGTTTCTAATCCACCATACAATGCAAACATCACATTGCCTGGCATATAATAGAATCCATGTAGGATTTCAGCCCAATTGTCATCTAAATAAATATAGTCAGTATATCCCCAGCTGCCTTCTTTCTTGAAGCCTCTTTCGTGATACAAGGTAAAGGTAAGATTGTTGGCTCCATCAGTAAATTGGATATTGTTTTCTATTAAGGTCATTGCATCTTGCGATATTGCACTTTGCCCATACAAAATAAAAAACAAAATAATATAGAGTACTTTTTTCATTATTATCTATTTTGTTTAAGAATTTTTGTTAAAAAAATGGGATGTCCTAAATTAAAGGACATCCCTAAGGAGTATGACTCCAATAATTTAGACATATCTATCCTACTAACAAATAGTTAGTTGAAGAGCGATATGGTAACTCTTCGATTTCTAGCTCTATCAGCAGCAGTTCTTTCTGGATCTACAAGAGGTTCATCTTGACCTCTACCGATCACCTTTTGGAATCTACTAGCTGGTGCACCTTTTGACATCAAGTAAGTCTTAACTGCTTGAGCTCTGGCGTCAGAGAGAGAATAATTACTATCTCTATTACCTGTACTATCAGTATGACCCACAAGGTCTAACTTAGTGCCTTCTGCTTGAATAATTAGATTATAAACCTGATCAAGCACATCACGTCCTTCTGGTCGAAGAGTTGCGCGCCCAAGATCAAAAGTTACATTCCATTCTCCTGTTGCAAAAGTTGTTGTTGCCTTTCTTGTATAATCAACAGTCTCAACTACTCCTTCATCAATTCCAGTGATTCTTCTAAGATACGAAAGATTGACGCCTTCTTCATAAGAAACAACTCTCTTCACATTCTTATTAAAATCCATTGGACTAAGTGTAGTTAAATAATTTGATGTCTGATCCCAAACAGATTTATATCTATTTAAGCCATCTGATCCCAAACCATTATACTGTTTTGCATCAGCTAATGTTAAAACCTTAGATCCTCCCATATTGTAAGGGATACCATTTTTGGTTGCAGATATACCGTCAAACATATCATACCAAAAATCTGGATCTGTATCATCTACCTGATAGGTATTGTGTATCGTACGTGCTGTATATCGTCTCCATTCATCATATTGCTTCATTTGATTAGCAACAGTATAAGAAGATTTTAATACATTCACAACAACATCAGAGTGAGCTTGCGCCCATTCTTTCACTACTATAAGGGTAGTTGGCATTTGGTTATTAAACTCTTTAGTAGAAGCAATGTCAGTAAATCCTGTTAAAGCATCAAATACTTTCTTGTCTCCAGGTGTCCATGTAGCACAACCGTCAATTTTTTTACGTACCTTGTTCCCAGTTGGTTTACCATCCATATCAAGTTCTATAAACTCTTCAGTATATCCTGATGTTTGAGATGCTATAAGTTCTAATGCAGATTCAATATAATCATCATTCTTTGATGGAAAGATATTGATTGCATCTGGATGCCATGTGGAGTGGTCTCTATTTATAGGAATACCATTCGCACTCGCATAGTTAACTGTTGTCACCCAATCGCCATCGCCAGGTACAGTAGAAATAACTGCTCCTCTCATCTTTTGAGGGTTAAACTTCCACTCTACTGGACCGATGAGCTTATCTTCACCGTATGACATGCCTACATGTCCTACCACTTCTACATGATATTTCCCATTATACTTATTTTCTAAGAGTTGGTTTACTACTGATACATAATACGCGGCTCCATCACCCATCATTATAATACCAAATGAAGCGTCTCCTGTAGGATACTCTTTTCCATTATGGTATTGATCAATGAATGAAAGTTGACGATTTTGTAATTCTGATAACCAATCTTGAGGAGTAAAGCTAATATTTACACCATTAGCCTCCATGACAGAACCTTGCATAGTGACAGGTCCACCAATAGATCCAATGATTGCTTGTTGTGCATTCCAGCGATATGCTGAAATATTTACTGCAGGTTTGTTTCTAACCGTTGTTGACGGATTCATTGATGTAGGGAATGACAACATATCTGCCTTTTCCACATTATCAATTACTTTCGTATCAACACTGATCTCATCAACCTCAGCAGTCCCAAGCAGTCCCTCTACTCCTCCAAAGAAGTATAGTCCGGCATAAACAATTCCTCCAAATAATAATAAGATAGCGATTTTTGCAAACGCTGTTAAATCTGACCATTTCATGTTTAAATGTTTTTAAGTTTTTTAATTAATTTTATAAATAATATTAGTTGCTAATCTTCAAAAAGATCAGCCATCCCACCAGAAGCGAGTCTATCTTCATCCGTCAACTTATAGTTCTCTTTTGTATAACTACTTGCTTTTGGTAAAGTTGTCTCTCCAGACACAAGACTTTTATTTACTTGATCAAGTTTAGCAAACAAAGTATCATCATCTATTGAGAAATCTGAGCTAATCATTTTATTAACATCAGATAGATCTTGTTCCATGTGAGATAAATTCTCAGCAATAGTTTGATTAATAGTCCTAAAGGCAAAGTCAGCTAAAGGCATATCAAATCCACCTACTGCACCTTTCATTGCGCTTGCCGCCTTCTTTCCTTGCAAAGCAAAACGATCATCAGCTCTCATCATGTCTATACTGAGAGCAAAATCATCAATAAGAATATCCATATAATCCTCCCTTCCTTCCAGATTTCTCAATAAGACCTTTATCTTATGAGCTCTCGTTCCAGAACGGCGAACATATGTCTCTTTCTGATTCATCTGTAAACTCTCTCTTCTTGCCTGCGCTAGTTGTTTCTTGATAGCACGATCTATTTTGTAAGCCTCATCTGTTTCACCTTTTCTTTGTGATTTCAAATCGGCTAAAGTAGCTTTTCTCGATTCAATGTTAGACATCAATGTCTTGAAACTGGATTTATGATTATCCATTTCATTTTGATATCTCATTGCATCTTGCTCAGCCTCTTTCTTAACAGCTCTAACTTTCGCTTTTGCGTCACTGTATTTCTCTCTAGATTTCTTCATCTTTGCAAGCTTGTCATCTAATTCACCAAAAGGATCATATTTAACAATTAAGCGATGTAAGAATTGAGAGAATCTGCGAAGTGCTTTAAACAATACTGGAGCTAATACAGCTAATACCATAATGACTCCAGCCTTAGCTAACAATGCAAGTGTATGTGCTATACCTGTAAGTAATACTGGCAATACATAAGTGAATGCACCATATGCTACTCCTAGCACAATAGCAACCACAAGTATTTTACCAATTAATGATTCTCCAGAGAGAAGTTTTTTGGAATTCTCAACAACCTTCTCTCTATCAAGATGCTTTCCTAAAGGCAAAAGCTCTAAGAATTCCTCTTGAGGAGGCGGAAGAAATTTCGTTTCATGTTTCATTGTAATTAAATTTGAATGTTACTTAATGTGTTGAAGTAAACCATTTTTTACAATGGTAAGTTTATCAACAATGTTTTCTCCTGCAATCTCATTGGCAGTTAGTGTAGATTTAACTTTGTTTACTTGATCAGTAAACGATCCATCTACATCAGCCAATTTTCTGCGACTTTCGTTCAATTTTTTCTGAAGATCCTCCAATTGCTTTTCATCGATCTTGATCGAATTCTCCAATTGCTGTTTTTCTTGTTTCTTACTCTGGTCCAATTTTTGCAATTTCAATTTACCAGTAGCATCAGTACTCTGCTTAACAGCAAGCATTTTATCAATATAGTGTTGAGCCTGATCATTAAGCGAAGTAATGCTTAAATCCTCATTCAGGCTTTTCCCCATTTTGAATGCCATTTTATAGGCATTAGGCGTAGCACCAGCATCAACAATCATTCCAAACAGCTCATAGAAATCAAATCCCTCAAGATTTTCTTTCTCAAGTTCAGATTGATATCGATCAAGTAGATCGTCAACAACCTGTTGATCTGGAGAAACATCTGAAGATTGAACATGTAATGATGCGCTTGAAGATTCTATATCAGTAGATTCTTCTGGCATATGAAGATCACTATCAGCATCACTGCTAATAGGATTCTTGCTCTTTACAAAAAGAGACTTTAAATTAAATTTACTCATAAATTAATTTATTAGGTTATGTAATGTTAATGTAGAAAAATATATTAAATATATTTTTATCCTTCCTATTGTGAAGAACTTTAAATATATAATTATTTAAATTGATTTGTCAACACATTTATCACACATTTTAACTTTGACTGTTGAAAACTTTTCCTTACACTACCAATCAAGCTCTATATGGGTACAGTGATGCAACTCCGTATTTATCTACTAATATATACTATGCAAGCAAAGACTCAGATCAGACGAGATGCTTACAAAAAAGTACTAGACTCATTGAATGCAGCTATACTCAAGGCAGAATCCAATAAAGAAAATGAAGACTTTGAGTATTTTAGAGATAGTGTAATACAGAGATTTGAATATTCGATAGAACATCGATGGAAATTGTTAAAAAATATCTTGGAACTCGAAGATGGCATATTACCACTCTCTAGCCCTAGAGAGGTATTTAAAGAGGCTCATAAGGTCTGATATATACCAGATCTTGCAATATATTTTGCTATGCTAGATAGTCGCAACAAGCTCTCACACGAATACGGCGCTCTCATAGCAGCAGAGATTTATCCTGATATATGCATCTATGTCACACAGCTCCAGACTGACCGATTATCGCTCCAGGCGGATATCTCCAGTAGATAATCAGGCATACATAGCACAACAAATCAAAAAATATGTACCACAAGGTACAAAGATATTTTTGTTTGGGTCGCGCGTGACTGGTGTGGTGAGTATAAGATCTGACTACGACATATGACTACTCGCTCCAGATCAGCGTAGACTCCCAGGACACATCATGGCTCACATACATGAAGAGATGGAATACATACCACTCCTGATTGATGTTGTTGATTTTGCTACTGTCACAGATAGATTTAAAGCATATGTGTACACAGAAGGTACACTCATCCTCTAAAAATATCTTTTTTTCTAAATTCTTTTTTTGTCATATGCTTATAGACATCGTAGCAAGTTACGACACAGATACCAAGGATCATCTCAAGTCCGTCTGGACGGAGATTATCAAATTTCTCGATGCGCAACATGATAGCAAGAAGATACTCACCTTCCTCTCCAAGTGTGCTGTCATCAGTATAGACGAAAAAGACCAAACCGTCCATCTCGGTATACCCAATGATTTTGTGCTCTCTCAGGTCAAGAAATTTTTTAAAAAGCCGCTTGCTGACGCGATACACGAGACATACAACAAAGAATACAAACTCAGTCTCATAGCGCATCCTGATCTCCAAAACGGACATCACGATCTCCAGATAGAAGTCAAAGATCATCTCACATGATCACTTGAGACCAGACAAGCTCCATCTGCTCAAGCGCCTATTATGGACGCAAAAACTACTTCCGATTTGAGTAGTTATTTTTGAATTTTGTTTGAAAAAAAATACACCTTCAACAACTTTGTGATGTGAGCAAATAGTGAGCTTGCAGCATCTGCTGCTCAGGCGATCGCGGACCAGCCAGGCGAGGTGTACAATCCGTTTTTTATCTACTGAGAGGTAGGGCTGGGCAAGACGCATCTGATGCAGGCCATCGGCAATCACATCATCACCCACGATCCCGACAAGGTCATTATCTACCTCCCCTGCACCAAGTTTATCGACAAGATTATCCACGCAGTGAGGTTCAACAAGCTTGATACACTAAAACAAAAGTTGGAAGAAGTCGATGTGCTCATGATAGACGATATACAATTCTTGGCTGGCAAGGACAAGACCCAGGAGATTTTTCACAATATATTCAATGATTTTTATGCCAAAGGGAAGCAGATCGTAATCACCAGTGACGAATCACCCAAGGCACTCACACTCCTAGAGCCGAGACTGCAGAGTCGTTTTTCTCTATGACTGGTAGCTGATATCAAAAGGCCGGACCTCGAGACCAGGATAGCTATACTCCAATTAAAGGCTCAAAAGAAGGATATCCAGCTCGACGCCACCCATATACAGATGATAGCCGAGTCAGTAGATACCAATATCAGAGAACTCGAATGAGCGCTCAATATTGTAATGACAAAAAAACAGCTCCTCAAGAGAGAGCTTACCGAGCAAGATATCTTTGAGTCTCTCGATACGCTGGGTATACAAGATGTCCGCAAAGTAAACGTCGCAGAACACACCGCACCTGATATACAGTCCAAACATACTCCCTCTCCTAGTGACGACGAAGGAGGAATGGTTGGGAGAGGGCTGGGGTGAGGGTGAGAATCAAGACCAATCCCAAATACCTCAGTCTCTGCCTACGAAAAAAAACTAGTAACTATTGCTACCTACTACTGACTCGATATCGACAAACTCAAGGGAAATAGTAGAACCAAAGATGTATCGTTTGCCAGACAATGTGCTATGTATATAGCCAAAACCCAGTTCAATTGGTCTCTCCAAAAGATCTGAAACTACTTTGGTGGCAAAAATCATAGTTCGGTATTATATGCCATCAAAAAGTTTGAGAGCCATATAAAAGAAGATGCTCAGACGAGAGAGATTGTGAAAGGGTTTTAGGTATACCCTATACCATATGATGAACAATTTTGTGTATATTAGATGGAGCAAATCTCCATCAATGATCCAAACAACGGAAAAGCTCATTGGAAAAATATATCTCGCTATTTCAGATTCTAAAAAGATCTTCCTTTTAACTTTTTCTAATACGATCAACAATTTTAGCTTGATGATGTATCTTCAACACCGCTTCTTCTTCACTAACTCATTGCTTCATAAGAAGTTCAATTAGTAGCTTATATCGCTTCTGAGGTATGATATTCTTGTACTTCATAACCTTAGACAGTACAGGACTAATTGTACTATCCGAGCTTCAAGTTTTTGCAGCTATATGTTTGACAAATTCTTTTCTAGAATCGAAATTATTCTCTATAAGCTCCCCAATAAATAGTTTTGGAGTGAAAATGGCATTATTTTCAAATGAAATGCGAATACGAGAATCAAGATTGTGATTCAAAAAATCAAGAAAGTAGTTAATAAACTCATTTTGATTGATTAATGGAATTGAGTCAAGCTGTCAATTTTGCAACAAGCTAATAATCTTAGTTTCATCATACATCTTAGTCTCAGTAAGAATTTCTGAAAGGATAATAGGATATTTACTGTAAATACTTTCTAATGTAACTTTATCGGAAACTATCTCTCAACTCTCATTAAGTCTGAATTTCATTTGCGTTGGAATTAAGTATAAACACTATAGTATATAATTATATTAATATATTTGTCAATATGAACTACCTCTTCGACAACGAATCACTCACCACCTATCTCAAGGATCACAAGATCCCTGCTTTTCGTCACAAACAAATCCAACAGGCGATATTTAAAGATGGGATACTGGATATAGATGATATCACCACTCTCTCCAAGGATCTCAGAGAACAGCTCAAGCAAGACTTTGTGATCAATGATTTTGTGCTCAAAGAAAAAGTAGAATGACCAGAGACGACGAAGTTCTTGTTTGAACTAGCAGATGGGAAGATCATCGAGACGGTACTGATGTATCACCGACATGTGAGACCAGAGTACGAAGATGAGGTCAAGCAACGCAAGATCCTCAGATCTTGGACAAATCACGATATATCACCCGAGACACACAAACTCAACAGGATCACGATCTGTATATCTAGTCAGGTAGGATGTGCGGTAGGATGTATTTTTTGCGTGACGGGCAAGCTGGGCTTCAAAAAAAACCTCCCGCGACAGGAGATACTTTTGCAGATATTGTATGCCAACAATTATATCCAGCAAAAATTTGGCAAAAAAGAAGATGGGACCTGGAATAGAGTGAGGAATGTGGTGTTTATGGGTATGGGTGAGCCGATGCTCAACTATGATGAGATGGTGACTTCGATCCAGTATATGCAGGATCAGCGTGCGCTGTGACTCTCCAAGAGGCATATCACGATCTCGACCTCGGGTGTGGCTGACAAGATCAGGCAGCTAATTGATGATAAAATAGATGTGAGACTCGCACTAAGTCTGCACGCACCAAATCAAGAACTCCGCAAGAAACTCATCCCGATGATCGCCAAGAGGCGAGATATAGACGAGCTGATGGAGACGATCGACTACTACACCTCCTCCACCGGCAATAGACTGTTTTATGAGTATATCATGATACGTGATATGACCGACACAGTAGATATCGGCCACCAGCTGGGCAAATTGTTAAAAAATCGTAACGCCCACGTCAATCTCATACCATACAACGAAAATCCAGCTATGCCAGATCTAGAGACCTCTGAGTATAACCAAATACTAAAATTTAAAAAAACTGTAGAATCGCACGGCGTGACAGTTACCGTCCGTGATACCCTAGGACGTGATGTCAGATGAGCATGTGGACAACTCTGATATGAAGTCATCATGAAACAAAGGATCGAAGATATGGAGAATGAGAATGAAGAAGCTGAGACTCAGTAGTAGCGAGACCATATACTGATACTGCAACGACGATCATCGATCGCCATATACCATATATCACAGCGATACTACCATCATCTATCGTCATTCAGAACCGGATGAGTCTATACAAACGAAGTGAGTATAAGACGATTGCGGTGTGGAATCTCATGAAGTTGTAAGCGGGACGTACTCGCTACCATATACCACATATACCACCCACTACCACACTCTCAGTGGCTACATTTTTCTAATAACAAAACATATTATATTTTTATTGTCAATTACCCTTGAAATCTCTCTAAAGAACCATATATAGGAGAAACCGCGAACGCGGGCTGAATAAAAAAATATTAATTACTTAACCATATATCACCAATAGGGTGATATATTAAATCTTTAAAATCTATGTTTGGAAGAAAAACACCACTTACTGTAGGTCAAGTTTTGCAAGATCCAAAAATGCAGGCACTTATCAATAAGGTTCTAAATTCTGAATCTGAACCCTTGATAGATAAAGCATTTTATACTGTATTACAAAAACCAGAGTATGCGTACCTGCATTATGCAGAAGAGAAAATTGTAGAACTTTCAAAGGAAAGTTACATTTCCAAGAAATACTACAATTACCCAGAAGTAAACTTAAAAGCATTTAAGAGTTTTGACTGGTATAAAATAGATCCAGCAAAAGAACGTCTGATGATGATTCATGAGACACCTTTTGAGGGACATGTCTGCAAGTCTCGCAAAAGAACGTCTGGCAATTATACTTCAATGTTTATTTACAGTAAAAGCACTGGAGATAAAACAACATTGAATATGTCTAAGTATTTAGGCTCTCCAAAGGGAGCTGATGTTACTGTGGTTGATTTTATAAAAGACTATCAACAAACAGCTCACAAAATGTTTGAAGAGTCTAAATTTGAGAAAGTTTAAAAATCTGCCTATGTCAAAATTCTACACCTCAGTGAAACAGGTCGCAACTAGCCTCATAAAAAGAGGGAAAAGTATTACTAATCCTCATAAAGATGAACCTAGTGATAAGAAAATGAAAAATACAAAAAAAGAAACTACACCTCAAGCCCACAAAGAACTCTATGAAGATAGAGGTGATTTGGGAGCTTGTTAATTAATCACATTATCAAAAAAAATTAAATGTCAGAAACGTTCAATCTCATTTGTGGAGATACAGATGAGTTATCATTAATTAAAAAAATGGAAATTCAACATAACTCTCCAGTAATTAAACAAAATAAAGAGTTAGCAAAGATAGCAGCTACAGAATTGGTAAATCAGTCCAGGCAGCATCTGGTGTGTTCTAGAATACATGGCACTAAGTCTAGCTACCTAGCTTCTAAAACTTCAGATGGAAGGTCATATGTAGACATGCACTACTGTGCAAACAAAATCTCTAGATGTGGGGAGATGATGAAGAAATCATCTCTAAGCATGGTTCATGTCTACAACAAGGATGAGAGAATTAAACGTGATAGTAATCATCTTTGTCATCGTCTAAAGATATGTGTAGAAAATAATACTATATTATTATCTGGGTTATCCAAAGATGTTGAGAATATTGATGAACTATGGCTAATGCGAGATGAACTTCATGATCAAGAAATCACTTTTAGAGGTATATCCAGAGCAATTAAACAGCAGATTAAGAATGGAATTAAGAATACTATTGATAAAAATGCTAGTTTTTTAGCTAGTGCATAATTTAATAAAAAATGAAAATAATACATAGAAAAGTATCAAAACTAACGCCTACAGAAAAAGAAGATATTAATCAACTATTTGCAGGCAATTCGATAAATGAAGCTGGAATTAAAACAGTTTATTTAAGAAAAATAAGTAGTAAAAAGTATGAGTGTAAAATTACATTTCTATTATCTAATAAGAAAAAAATAGTTGCTACTGCAGATAGAGAATTTTCTGCTGCAATGCGGGCTAAAAATAAAATATTTGACGAATCACTTAAAACTAGATCTAAACTTAAAGCTCATACTTAAATATGAGGCATAGTAGTAGATAAAAAACTAAAAAGCCTGCAGGATTACCTGTGGGCTTTTT
>Ga0114952_1002684_pt1 | contig 13401 bp, 10 predicted proteins | sample SidtaG_2_FD_87303 | JGI IMG/M metagenome (GOLD analysis project Ga0114952, IMG submission 87303) | Marine algal microbial communities from Sidmouth, United Kingdom - Sidmouth_Asex2 metaG | ecosystem: Host-associated > Algae > Red algae > Unclassified | place: Sidmouth, United Kingdom | collected... | reverse complement strand
TTTACCATTTTCGGGTATCTGAAAATAATCATCCCTCTTATAATTATCAATTTTGTTTTCAGCAATAGTTTGTACCGCGCTTATCATAGCACGAAAAATAAATTCCCTTGTACGCTCTCTTTCATAATCTTTTGGAAAATGACCAGATTCAAACAAAATGGTAGGTACATGAAGCATTTGAAAGCTATCCCCAACGCAATTGCTATTAAAGCCGTCATCATATCTACCGACTTGTCCCGGAATAATTTCTTGCAAAGTTTTATTCATTGCCACAATCAATTGCATACTAACACCTCTTGTTTTTGAAATAGTACGCTCTGGATCATGAGCTGGTGCTAGGAATGAAACCGTTGCAGGTTTAGGCGTATTTCCAACATTGAAAATTGTGCGCTGATCATGAAGATTAAAACAGTAATGTGGTTCAAAGTCATCAAATGCCTTTCTTAAAACCACACTTTCAGGTTGCGTTCTATTTTGAGCATCTCTATTTAAATCTATATCATTTGCATTTATTCGCGTATAAGCCGCGGCACCATCAGGATTTAACATAGGTATGATCATCAATGTACATCGTTCCAAAATAAATGAAGCTACAGCAAAATCTGCATTTAAATAATTAACAAAATCCAAAACCGCTTTTGTAGTTGTAGATTCATTCCCATGCATCTGAGACCACATTAAAATCTTAATAGGACCTGTCCCCAATTGTAGACTCTTTATTTCTCTTCCTTGAACAGATTTACCTATCGTTCTAATTAAAAGTTTCCTATTATTATTCTCTAAAAACTGAAGGATTTGCTCGTTAATCACATAACGCCCACCAACTGATTTTTCTTTTATCAAACTGTAATCAGATTCCGAAATACTCATTTGCCATTATTTATGATTACAAAAGTAACATCTTAATTATTTACAATTGTAATTAACCAAATATACATTTGTAAACTGTTTTTGTTATTCATCTTCTGTAAAAAGATACATTTGTAACCAAAAAAAGAGATGCACACTCGCTTATATTATATAATTAATATAATAAATTGTAAATCAGTGTTTTATTTGTCATTACTTAAACACCAAAATTGGATTAATTCTATTAATTAGTTAGGTTTTTTATTAAATAACAAACGTTTTCATTACTTTTAACCTAATATTATTTACAATGGTAAACACTTCTGATTTTATTGAGCGTCTTGAGCATTTACTACGTTATTACGGGCTCTCAGCCTCTAGTTTTGCCGACAGAATTAATGTGCAACGATCAAGTATTTCTCATCTTCTATCCGGACGAAATAAACCAAGTTTAGATTTTGTTCTTAAAGTGGTAGGCGTTTTTCCTGAAGTAAATTTGTACTGGCTATTGAACGGCAAAGGCTCCTTCCCTTCCGATTCCGAAAAGCAGATTGTCAAAACACCCTCTTCACCAAAACCGAAGATTGAATCTGACGAAACCCCAACCAGAACCATTCCCTCGCCTGAGAAGAAAATTGATAAGATTGTTATTTTTTATACCGACGGAAGTTTTGATGCTTATAACAAATAACAGACTTTTATTTTCTTTAATTTTGTTGAGATGATACAGAAAATACTTCCTATACTCTCAGCACTATTTCTTATGACTTCTTGCTATGAACCTGAAAGAAATTGTGCCGACTTTAAAAACGGGGAATTTAGTTTTACCACAACTATAGATGGTAAAGAGCAAACGACCACGTTCATTCGTGATGGTAACTTGGAGGTTGATTATTTTAACGGCAAGTCCGATTCTTCTTCTGTGCGATGGATAAACGATTGCGAGTACATCACAAAGAAACTGAACCCGAAGAACAAATCCGAAGAACAGTCAATTCACATGAAAATACTGACCACCACAAAGGATTCATATACCTTTGAATTTAATATTGTAGGCCAGAACAAGCATGACAGGGGTACCGCTATTAAAATCAAATAACAACGCATCCAACAATTGAACTGTAAGATCGCATTTGAATTTGAACCACATCCAATCTCTTTCTAAAGGTTTATTACATTTTAGAAAACAGCTTTCTCAGCTTTTTTAAGACATCATAAACGGAAAGGGATGTAATTCCGTTACAAACATAGCAAAGAGACTTAAAAGCCTCTCTTCGTTCCAAAAAACAAATAGCCCAACTTCAAGAAGTCGGGCTATTTTATGCGGATGTTTAAATTTTCATTTAGTTAGGTCTACTATAAGCAACCTCTGGGCTTTTCTCACTATGCTCTCTAGATAATCGCTGCTGTTGCTTAACCGTAAGCGTACTGCCATCTGGGCTCCAACCTGGAGGTCCGAAAATATACATCAACTTATGAGAGAATTTTTTAGCCTTTTTAACGTCCGCCCAAATATCTTTGAACTCATGTGTTAATATTACAATAGGGTTATAGGATTTTGGCGCGTGAATCACCCCAAATTTCACCTCAATATCTTCATCCAATTCTTTCCAAGTACCAAAAATCTTATCAAAAATATTCAAGAAACCTCCGTGATTCTTATCTAAATACTCCACATTTTGCGCGTGATGTACCTGGTGCATGGTATGTGTATTAAAAATCTTTTCTACCCATCCCATTTTTGGTACGTACTGAGAATGCAACTGAAACTGCCAGAAAGACTCAATAGCCAAAGCAAAAATCACAACTTCAACAGGGAAACCTATAGCAGGCATCCACATATAGAAAAAGGGCTTGTACAGAAGTGTAAACCAACCATTACGTATAGCCGTACCCAAATTAAAATGATCAGAAGAATGATGAACAATGTGCGCCGCCCATAGTAATCTTACTTCATGGTTGGCCCTATGAAACCAATAGTATGTGAAGTCATCTGCTAATTGACACAAAACAAAGACATACCAAGCATAGCCAAAAGATTCGTACCCCATAATGTTGGTACGTACCCCATCAACAATTGGATTGAAAAATTCATAAGTATATGTGAAAACGGTAATTAGAACCGTAATTTTAATAAGCGGACCTAATATTGCCGAACCGATACCCATTGCTCCACTTGCCATAAAATCTTTCCAAACGTAGAGGTCTTTATCTCCATGCGTGTGACTATAGGAGATTTCCAGCAATATAAATGCTATAAAGCAGGGTACGCCATAAACTAGGGGGTTCGTCAAATCCATATTTAAACAATTTTTTTTGCAAAGATAGCATTAATAAGGCCTAATTTGTGTAAACCCCATTAATTAAGACTATTCTAACATAGCCTACATAGATGCCAATTTCTGAAGTGATTACATTTTTTTATTTCGTAACAAAGTATTCTGTTCCTGCATTAGCTTTTCCAAACTTGCCAACAATTCAATATTTTTTGGCGTTTCAACCTCTTTATTATCAGGGTCTTCCGCCTTTGACTTAAAGCTATGAAACCCTTTTATGACAACAAAAATAGTTAATGCTATAATCAAAAAATCAATTAGAACCTCTAACATTTCGCCATATCCAATTGCTACTTCCTGAACATCACCAATGGCCTCACGGAGTATATATTTTTTACTGCTCAGGTTTACATCATCGGTAAGTAGCGATAATGGCGGCATAATAACTTTTTTAACCAGCGTGTTGATTACATTATTAAATGCTGTACCGATAATTATACCGATGGCCATATCAATCATATTACCTTTTATGGCAAAATTCTTGAATTCCTGTATAAAATTTTTCATAATAGATTTACTGTTTATTCAAACAAAGAGGTTTGAACATCTTCATCATCATCTCCTTTACTAGGTTTGTCGCCTGTTTCTGTTTTTCCTGCTTTAGCGCTATCAGTACTCCCCGATTTATTTACATTCTCCTCTCCTATCACTTCTATTTCTTTAGTTTCAATAGGTTCAGGCTCTACATAAGGTAATGGCTCTAATCTGTTTATTTCCAAAACCTTATCTTTTGTTAACTGGTTGCCCATTGCCCCTATTCCTTTCAAGGAAATAAAATCCTCAAGGCTAATCTCTAAGTTCTCTTTACGGTCTTGACCACGCTTCTTTGCAAAGACCAGTTCTATCACTGGCCTATAGTCCGTGCTAGCAATCTCCAAATGAGATTTAGGATGGTCCGTTAATACATTTTCCTCCTTATCCGGTTGGTCTATTACAAAACGTTTTACATAAAATAGTTCTTTTTCGCCTTCCCAATACACCACGGAAAGCGGTTTTTTAGGAATCCATTTTTCAAGAACAACCACGTCCTCGTCAAAATGCAAAGTCAATTCAGGAATAACGGTTTTAACAAGTCCGTTTTGATTTACGATCAGCAAACGATCCTCACTTGTGAATTCTCCTAAGAAATCACCTCTGTTATCGATATTTAAACGCTGGACCGTATCATCAAACCATAATTTTCTTGGTTTTAAGGTAGAAAGCCCCTTTTCCTTTAACTCAATACGCTTTACAGAATACTTGGTGACAATATTTCCTTTTGAAGAACGCCCTTTAATCATGATATTGGCAAAATCAATATCCCATTTCAATTTTTTGATACTACCTACGTGACGCAGATTAACGGTAACTACTTCTGCCTCTCCATTAGGGTTTCCGGAAAAATAATGCACAAAAGCACCAGCCTTTCCACTCCCCATTTCATAATGTTTGTCTCTAGTGATGCTGGTAACATTAAACCGTTTAATATAGGTTGCCCCTCCTTTGCCATCCCTATAAATCATATTATAAACAGTGCGCTTATCTTTTTTCTTGAAAACAGCCACATATATAATACCCTTGCCAACAAATGTTTTTGAATCTACTTTAAAGACCATCATTTTACCATCTTGTGTAAAGGCAATTATATCGTCTATATCACTACAATCGGTAACATATTCATCCCTTTTTAAGGACGTACCTACAAAACCCTCTTCTCGGTTTACATATAATTTAGTATTTCTAATAACCACCTTGGTAGCCTCAATATCATCAAAAAGACGTATCTCAGATTTGCGCTCACGACCTTCACCGTAAGTGTCTTTTAATCTTTGGAAATACGCAATGGCATAATCCACAAGATGCGCTAAATGATGCTTGACCTCTGCAATCTTTTCTTCTAGATTATCAAGGTATTGCTGCGCTTTATCTAAATCGAATTTTGAGATACGTTTAATACGAATTTCAGTAAGACGTACAATATCTTCTTCTGTAACCGTACGTCTAAGATGTTTTGTAAACGGAGCCAAACCTTTATCGATTGCGGTTATTACCCCTTCCCAGGTTTCCTCATCCTCTATATCCCGATAAATGCGGTTTTCAATGAATATTCTTTCCAGCGAAGCAAAATGCCATTGCTCCTCTAATTCCGAAAGTTGAATTTCCAATTCTTGGCGAAGTAATTCCACTGTAGCATCGGTTGAACGGCGCAGCATTTCAATGACTCCAATAAACAGAGGCTTGTTGTCCTCTATAATACAACCCAATGGCGAAATTGAAGATTCACAAGCTGTAAAGGCGTAAAGAGCATCAATAGTCCTGTCAGGCGAAATACCTGTAGGCAGATGAACTAAGATTTCCACTTCTGCAGCAGTATTATCCTCTATTTTTTTTATTTTTATCTTGCCCTTATCGTTTGCTTTTAATATAGAATCTATTAAAGAAGAGGTGTTAGTACCGAAAGGTATTTCACTTATAATCAATGTGTTCTTAGAGTGCTGTGCTATTTTAGCCCGGACTCTTATTTTCCCTCCTCTTAATCCTTCATTATAATTGGATACGTCAATAATTCCTGCGGTAGGAAAATCAGGAAACAACTTAAAACGCTGACCTTTTAAATGCTTGATGGAAGCATCTATAACCTCAACAAAGTTGTGCGGCATTATCTTGGTAGAAAGACCAACCGCAATACCTTCTGCCCCTTGCGTTAAAAGCAACGGAAACTTAACGGGAAGGTTTACAGGTTCTTTTTTACGACCATCATATGACTGCTGCCACTCGGTAATCTTCGGACTAAAAACCACGTCCAACGCAAATTTTGAAAGTCGAGCTTCAATATACCTTGAAGCCGCAGCACGATCACCGGTCAAGATATTACCCCAGTTTCCCTGAGTATCGATCAATAAGTCTTTTTGACCAATCTGCACCATAGCATCCGCAATACTCGCATCACCATGCGGGTGGTACTGCATAGTGTGCCCCACTACGTTTGCTACTTTGTTGTAACGCCCATCGTCAAGGTCCTTAAGTGAATGCATGATACGGCGCTGCACCGGCTTGAATCCATCTTCGATTGCAGGTACGGCACGTTCTAAAATTACGTAAGATGCATAATCTAAAAACCAATCCTTGTACATGCCCGTTACACGGGTAAGAGCATCGTCTGGTGATTGTTCTTCACCTTCCGTTACTTCAATATTTTCAGGCTGCTCCTGGTTCTGATCAGCAGATTCTCCAGAATGATTTTCAGGTGAATTCTGGTTTTCAGCTTCGTTCAGTTCGTCATTTTCCTCCATTCAGAAAAACTCGTATTTCTTTGGTTTATAATTATTTTTCCTCTACCAAGTCAATCTCTACTTTAAGATTTTCAATGATAAATTTTTGACGATCCGGGGTGTTTTTTCCCATATAGAAACTTAATAGTTGTTCAATAGACATCGCCTTATCTAACATTACCGGCTCCAACCGGATATCAGCTCCAATAAAATGCTGAAACTCGTCTGGTGAAATTTCTCCCAGACCTTTGAAACGAGTAATTTCCGGTTTGCCCGAAAGTTTCTCCATTGCATTTTTCCGCTCTTCTTCGCTGTAGCAATAAATAGTCTCCTTCTTGTTCCGAACACGGAATAACGGAGTTTGCAAAATATACAAATGATTCTCTTTTATCAATTCAGGAAAGAATTGCAAAAAGAAGGTAATCAACAGTAAGCGAATGTGCATACCATCAACATCCGCATCAGTTGCGATAACAATATTATTATATCGCAAGTCCTCCATAGACTCTTCAATGTTCAATGCTGCCTGCAACAAATTGAACTCTTCATTCTCGTAGACTATTTTTTTAGATAATCCATAGGAATTTAAAGGCTTTCCTTTTAGGCTAAAAACCGCCTGTGTATTAACATCACGAGATTTCGTAATTGATCCGGAAGCAGAATCACCCTCTGTAATAAAAAGTGTACTTTCTAAATTCCTGTCTTTTTTGGTATCACCTAAATGAATACGGCAATCACGTAATTTCTTATTGTGAAGGTTTGCTTTTTTTGCCCTGTCTTTCGCCAGTTTGCGAATACCGGACAATTCCTTACGCTCCCTTTCTGCTTGTAAAATTTTTCGCTGTAAAGCTTCCCGGGTATCCGGATTCTTGTGCAGATAATTATCAAGGTACTTTCCAACAAAGTCATTTATATATGTTCTTACCGTAGGCAGTTCACCACCCATATCAGTAGAACCTAATTTGGTTTTGGTCTGACTTTCAAAAACCGGCTCCATCACTTTTATGGATATGGCGGATATCACGGATTTCCTAATATCAGAAGACTCGTAATTTTTACCATAAAACTCACGAATGGTTTTTACCAAAGCCTCACGGAACGCTGTCTGGTGCGTTCCTCCTTGTGTAGTGTTTTGCCCGTTTACAAAAGAATGATATTCCTCGCTGTACTGTGTTTTGCTATGCGTAAGCGCTATTTCAATATCATCGCCCTTTAAATGAATTACAGGGTAAAGAAAATCATCTGTATTGTTATTATCCTCAAGTAAATCTTTTAATCCGTTTTCTGAGTGAAATTTCTCCCCATTAAAAACAATGGTCAATCCTGGATTTAGATATACATAGTTCTTGACCATGCGTTCCACATACTCAGCTCTGTACTTAAATTTTTTGAAGATAGATTCATCTGGCGTAAAACTAACCTTTGTACCACGCCGTCTTGTAGTCTCTTCAAGAAGTTCCTCATTCTGTAGCTCTCCGATTTGAAACTCAGCGGACTTTGATTTTCCGTCCCTTGTACTTTCAACCCTGAAATAACTGGAAAGTGCATTTACCGCTTTTGTACCCACCCCGTTTAGACCAACAGACTTTTTGAACGCACGGGAATCATACTTACCGCCAGTGTTCATTTTAGAAACAACATCTACCACCTTTCCTAAAGGAATACCACGACCATAATCACGAACGATTACCCTATCGCCCTGAATTGAAATCTCAACGGTCTTACCCGCCCCCATCACAAATTCATCTATACAGTTGTCAATAGTTTCTTTTAGAAGAATATAAATCCCGTCATCCGCCGAAGAACCATCACCCAATTTACCGATGTACATACCAGGTCGCAATCGAATGTGTTCTTTCCAGTCGAGTGAACGGATGTTATCTTCTGTGTAATTGGAATTTTCGGACATAAATCAGGGGTTTGGAACTAAACTACCGATAAAGATAATACGACAATTAAAAAGATGAAACCCCAAACTGTTAAAGTAATTAACAATGAATTTATGCATTTTGTTGATATATTCGCTTAATATGGCAAATTTAGCGGTCATTACGAGCTATTTTAGATAAAAATTTGAAAATCTAATGCAATTCAATCTGTAACAAACGGAATACACCTACACAAAGCCGTCAAACATTGAATGTTTACCTTAAAAAATTAAAGAATGAAAAAACTCCTGTTAGTATTAATTCTATTTTTAGGAAGTCTTGCTTCTACCCTCGCCCAAAATTTTGAGAAAGATTACAAAACCATAGAGCCCAAAGTAATTGAATGGCGGAGGGAGATTCACCAAAGTCCGGAATTGTCCAATCGCGAGTTTAAAACCGCGGAGAAAATAGCAAAGCACCTAAATTCACTAGGAATGGAAGTGCAGACCGGCGTTGCCCATACTGGAGTAGTAGGTGTTTTAAAAGGGAAGAAACCCGGTAAAGTCATAGCATTGCGTGCTGATATTGATGCCCTTCCTGTTTTTGAGCGCAACGATCTTCCATACAAATCTACAGTCACAACAGATTATAAAGGGGAAAAAGTGCCCGTTATGCATGCTTGTGGGCACGATACACATATGGCCATTTTAATGGGTGTAGCGGAGATACTATCAAAACACACCGATCAAATTAAGGGAACGGTTAAATTTATATTTCAACCTGCCGAAGAAGGTCCGCCAGAGGGTGAAGAGGGAGGAGCTTTATTAATGGTAAAAGAAGGTGTTCTTAAAAATCCGGATGTGGACGCTATTTTTGGGCTCCATATTAATTCGCAAACACCTGTAGGCGTTATACGCTACAAGTCTGGTGGCACTATGGCCGCTGCACAAAAATTTGTGATTAACGTAAAAGGTAAGCAGAGTCACGGAGCAAGACCTTGGTCGGGTATTGACCCCATTCTAATTAGCGCCAAAATTATTGATGGATTGCAAACCATAATCAGCCGCGAAGCAGAACTAACCAATGAAGCAGCGGTAATAACCGTAGGTAAAATAACAAGCGGTGTACGATTTAATATTATACCCGAAAGCGCAGAAATGATCGGCACCATACGTACACTGGACTATGACATGAAAACCCTCATCAACAAAAGAATGAAAGAAATGGTTCCCGCCTTGGCAAAAGCATACGGTGGCGAAGCAACTATTGAAATAAAAGATGCTACAGACATCACTTACAACGACCCTGATTTAGTTACAAAAATGATACCCACTCTCAACAAAGTTGCGGGAGCGGACAATGTACAAACACAAAAAGCCGTTACAGGTGCTGAAGACTTCTCTTATTATCAAAGGGAAGTACCGGGTTTTTTCTTCTTTTTAGGAGGAATGACCCCTGGGAATACAGAATCTTTTCCACATCATACACCGGATTTCATAATAGATGACAGCGGTTTGCTATTAGGGGTAAAGGCGTTGACCGAAATGAGTATTGATTACCTTGATAAATAATATTTTAAAAAATATAACTTAAATAATCAGTTTAAATAGTATTTCACACATTTATGGAGCAATTTATTTCCTTTTTTGAGAGTATTTCGTGGTGGGTATGGCTTGTAGTCTTTCTTCTGATTGTTGCCTTCCGAGATATCTTTTTTCAACGCTCTCATACCATCTCTCACAACTTTCCCGTAGTAGGCCATTTACGGTATTGGTTAGAAAGTATAGGGCCAGAAATGCGTCAATATTTTGTGGCCAACAATCGAGAAGAACTTCCATTTAACCGAATAGAAAGAGGATGGATATATGCTTCTGCAAAGAAAGAAAACAACTATGAGGGTTTTGGAACGGACAGAGATATTTATGCCCATCAACATATTTTTGTAAAAAATCAAATGATGGCATATAAGGTGCCTGAAAATCATATAAATATAACGGACAAAACATTTATTCCCTGTGCTAAGGTTATGGGAGCTTACAATCAAAGAAGGAAGCCTTTTAGACCCAGCTCCATAATCAATGTATCTGCCATGAGTTTTGGCTCATTATCGGCCGCTGCCATAGAAGCTATGAACAGAGGTGTTGCTAAAGCAGATGCATATCACAATACCGGAGAAGGCGGGCTCTCATCATACCACAAGCAAGGTGGCGATGTTATTTTTCATTTTGGAACGGGTTATTTTGGAGTTCGTACACCGGACGGAAACTTTTCCATGGAAAAAATGAAAAAGCTCGTTGCGGAAAACCCAAGCGTAAAAGCTATAGAAATTAAATTATCACAAGGTGCGAAACCCGGGAAGGGAGGCGTACTGCCAGGCGCAAAAATAACCCCGGAATTAGCCGAGATAAGAGGCGTTGAAGTAGGTAAAGATGTGCTTTCTCCCGCCACACACAAAGCTTTTAATAATGTACAAGAGCTATTGGAGCTTATTGAGAAAATTGCAGAAGAAACTGGGTTACCCGTCGGTATTAAAGGAGCTATAGGTAAATTGAACCAATGGGAAGAACTGGCAGATTTGATGGTAAAAACAGGAAAGGGGCCCGATTTTATTACCATAGACGGTGGTGAAGGCGGCACTGGTGCTGCTCCTCCATCTTTTGCTGACCACGTTTCCTTACCTTGGGTATATGGTTTTTCCAGTCTTTATAAAGTTTTCTTGACCCGAAAGTTAACTGACCGTGTTGTATTTATTGGCAGTGGTAAATTAGGATTTCCGGCCAAAGCGGCAATGGCATTTGCAATGGGCGTAGATTGTATTAATGTAGCCCGTGAAGCTATGATGAGTATAGGTTGTATCCAAGCCCAAGTTTGCCATACCAACCGCTGTCCAGCAGGAGTGGCTACACAAAACAAATGGTTGCAAAAAGGTATTGATGTACCTCTAAAATCTGACCGTCTGGCGCAATATTTTATGACCTTTAGAAAGGAACTCTTAGAAATTACACATGCTTCTGGTTATGAACACCCTTGCCAATATACAATGGATGATATTCAGCTTAACGTAGATGATAACGACTTGAACCGAAGCTTGGCTTCTTCTTACGGTTATAACAAGGCTAAGGTTCCTTTTGTCAATATGCAAAAACTGCATGATTGTATCCACTTGGGAGGAAAGCATTGTGAAAACAGCTAAGAATAATATACATTTGTTAGACGTTTTATTTTTTCCAAATCATATAACACGAATTAAATCTAAGCAATTTATGAAACACGCCCTACTTACCCTTGTTCTTATTCTTTTCGCTAGCTTATCGTTACAAGCACAACGAAAAAGTGACCTCCTAGAAGAAATAGCTCAATTAAAAATGCAGTTGGACTCTGTAAATGGAGAAATATTTGACGCAAGAAAGAATGAAAAAGTAGCAGTAACCAAAGCAGAATCTTTCGAAACCCAGGTTACTGAGCTTCAAACGGCAAATAACACTTTAATGAAGAACCTGAACAGTTTTGCAGAAGTTTCTAACAAGAACTCTAATATGGTAACTACTGCAATGGCTAATCTTGAGGCTAAAGAAGACCAGCTAAAAGCTATAAAAGCATCAATTGCCACCAATGATTCCATAACTATTCTTGTTTTGACCAATGTTAAGCAAACCATGGGCGAAAATGCCAAAATAAGTGTTTCTGAAGGGGCTGTTGTTGTTTCATCCGATTTATCAAGTTTATACGGAAGCGATACGGGTACTGCACTTACTCCGGAAGCGGAAGCCTGGACAGAAAAAATTGCTAATATTTTAATGGCAAATCCAAGTACAAGTGTTACCATAGAAGGTTTGAGCATGACAGGAGACATAGAAACACCGGCAAAACAGGCCATGGCAATAGCTTCACTCCTTCAGAAGAAATTTAAAATTGCTCCTGAGCGTATTATGGCCTTGGGTAGAGATGGAAATTTAAAAGAAGGTGTACAAGTCAATATTCACCCTGATTTCAATAAATTTTATCTCATGGTAAGAGAGCAGATGAAGAACTAAAAGTTATCCCGTTTTTTGTATACTTTTTGATAAAATCCCCCGTTCTATTATCCAAATAAACCAAATACCAAAAAAATGTCTGGAGAAGGAATTTTACAAATGTTCGGCTTTTTATTGCCTGCAGTAGTTACAGGGGTCGTTGCCTTTTACTTTTTTAAGTTGCATACTAAAAACGAAGATGGCCGCAGACGCTTTCTATTACACAAAGACTCGCAGAAGAATACTATACCTGTTCGTTTACAAGCATACGAGCGTATGGCACTTTTTCTTGAGCGAATCGCTATACCTAGTCTAGTGGTAAGAGTAGCTCCAAAATCTACGGACAAGAATGCATACGAAAGCCTTTTGATAAAAAGTATAGAGACGGAATTTGAGCACAACCTGTCTCAACAGATTTATATGACAGATGAATGTTGGAACGTTATTAAAGCAGCCAAAAGCGCAACTGTTCAAATGATTAGAAAAGCAGCAATGAGCGAAACGGAATCTGCAGATAAATTACGTGAGGATATTCTAACCGAAACCATGGAAAAACAATCACCTTCCTCAACAGCTTTATCTTATATAAAAAAGGAAATAGGTTTTCTCTGGAAATAAAATATAATAAACTTAACCAGTTTAAAACAAGCCGCTCTAATATTTATTATTTAGGGCGGTTTTAGTTTTACAACACCTCTCCCTTTTCTGGCTCTATTTGATTTAGTTCTATATTTTTAAATTTTGCGAAGTTGTAACCACTCTTCCACCACACCGTCATTTTCTCCTTGTCAAAAATCAATGAATTTGTAGTCAATACCGTTGGCGTATAATAGAAGTTTATAATAGCATCATTATGCTTTGCCACGTATTTACCTATACGAATATTTTGATGCTCAATACGGTCTAGCATATATTCAAACATTGTGGTCAGTAATGAGAAGGCGTTTCGGGACGGCAAACGATTTAAGTGACTTACTTCGGTTTGTAAAACAATAACATCAACTTCTGTAGCTCCTCTTTTAAGAGCTTCTTCTATAGGCACCATGTTTCCCAATCCTCCATCTGCATATTCACAGCCATTCTT
>Ga0114952_1002683_pt1 | contig 13402 bp, 8 predicted proteins | sample SidtaG_2_FD_87303 | JGI IMG/M metagenome (GOLD analysis project Ga0114952, IMG submission 87303) | Marine algal microbial communities from Sidmouth, United Kingdom - Sidmouth_Asex2 metaG | ecosystem: Host-associated > Algae > Red algae > Unclassified | place: Sidmouth, United Kingdom | collected... | reverse complement strand
CGCTCGCCCCGACCAGCGCGACGCTCGCCGGATCGAGCAGCTTGTCCAGGTGCAGCGTCGACATGGCGACGATGGTACTCCCCCACCCTTCCCGGACACGAGGCCGCCCGGCCGAACTGTTGTTATATTGAGCGCGTCTCTCGCACGGACGCCCCTCTCCCCGATGACCACCGCCCTGATCACCCACCGCGATGTCGTGCGCCACGAGATCGCGCCGGGTCACCCGGAGTGCCCCGAGCGCATCGGCGCGATCGCTGAGCGGCTCAGGGAAGAGGCGCTGCACGAGCGTCTCCTGCACCACGAGGCGCCGCTCGCCACGTTCGAGCAGCTCGCCCTGGCGCACCCGGAGCGCTATGTCGAGCGGATCCGCGAGATCGCACCCGAGAGCGGCTCGGTCCACCTCGACGGGGACACGGCGATGAATCCCCACTCGCTCGACGCGGCTCGGCGTGGGGCCGGTGCCGGCATCCTCGCCGTCGACGAGGTGCTGGGCGGACGCGCCGACAGCGCCTTCTGTCTGGTGCGCCCGCCGGGGCACCACGCCGAGCGCGAGCGCGCGATGGGCTTCTGCCTGTTCGGCAACGTCGCGATCGCCGCCCGCCACGCACAGCTCTCCCACGGGCTCGAGCGCGTGGCCATCGTCGACTTCGACGTGCACCACGGCAACGGCACCGAGGACATCGTCGAGGGGATGCCCGGTATCCTCTTCTGCTCCTCCTTCCAGCACCCGTTCTACCCTGGTGGTTACCGGCCGAACGTCGCCGGTCGGCGTGTCAACGTGCCACTCCCCGGCGGCACCGCGAGCGCCGACTTCCGGGCCGCGATCAGCACCGCCTGGCTGCCGGCGCTCGCCGCCTTTCGCCCCGAGCTCGTCGTCGTCAGCGCCGGCTTCGACGCGCACGCCGAGGATCCGCTGGCGAGCCTCGCCCTCTCCGACGACGACTTCGCCTGGATCACCGGCAAGCTCGCCGATATCGCCGAGCGCCACGCGCAGGGGCGGATCGTCTCGATGCTTGAGGGCGGCTACGCGCTCGGTGCGCTCGCCCGCTCGGCCACGGCGCACGTGCGAGGTCTGATGGGACTCGCCCACAGCTGATGCGAGACTCGCCTCCGGTGTCCGAGGCCAGCGTCGGCGGTCTCCGGCGCCGATAGAATCCGCATGCCGGAGACCGCACCGATCGGTCTGTCGATCCGTGCTCTCGAGGTGTTCTCGACGGTCGCGAGCACCGGCAGTCTGCAGGAGGCGGCGCGCGCGCTCGGCATGAGCGCATCGACCGCCTCGCAGCAGTTGCGCAAGCTCGAGACGGCGCTCGGCTACGCCCTGATCGATCACGGTCGTCGGCCCCTCGAGCCCACGCAGGCGGGGTACACCTATCTCGTCCACGTGCGCGAGGCACTCGGTCAGCTACGGCAGGGGGCGATCGCGATGGCGCTGGAAGATCTCTCGGGTCTGCGGCGCCTGCGGCTCGGCGTCATCGACGATCTCGACAGCGAGGTCACGCCACGACTGGTCACGGCGCTGGCGGCGGCGCTCACGCGCTGCGAGACCTCGCTGCTGACCGCCCCGAGCCATCTGCTCCTCGACGAGCTCAGGGCCGGCACGCTCGACTTCGGTGTCGCCGCGCGTCCGTCGGAGCCTGTCGAGGGGTTGATCGAGGCCCCCTTGCTGCGCGACCCGTTCCTCGTGGCCGTGCCGCGCGGGTTCCTGTCCGAAGCGCCGGACGATCTGGCGACTCTGGACGGCCTGCCGTTTCTGCGCTACAGCGAGCATCAGTTGATCGGTCGCCAGATCGCCGCGGAGCTCGCCTGGCGAAAGCTCTCGCCGTCCGGACGGATCACGCTCGACAGCAATCAGGTGCTGTTCGGCCTGGTCGCGGGTGGTCAGGGCTGGGCCATCACCACGGCGCTCGGTCTCTCGCGCGCCCGTCGCTTTCAGGAGCAGGTCGACATCCATCGCTTGCCGTTCGCCGGCTTCTCGAGGGTCATCGCGCTCTATCGGGCCGAGGGCTGGCACGACGACGTGCCCGGCATCATCGCCGGTTCCCTGCGCGAGAGCCTGCGCGCCCGGATCGTCGAGCCCGTCACCGCGTCCAGGCCGTGGCTCGCCGGGGCGTTGTCGATCGCGGAATAGGGGGCTGTGCGCCGTCGGCGTGACGGGTGATCGGGGCACTCAGCTCTCGAGCACGATGTCGAACTCCCCGCGAATGCGCCGCTCCGCCTCGGCGTCGAGATACGTCGGATGGTGCGACTCGAGCACCGACAGCGCGATGTCCCGCGCGCGTCGTGCGGCATTCGGGCGACCGTTCTCCTCCCAGGTGATCGGCGCGTCGCGGTCGGCGACGCGCGGGTAGAAGTAGTCGCGCTGCATGGCCTCGAGGGTGTGGGTCTCGCCGAGAAAGTGTCCCTCGCCGAGCACCGCGTCCCGGATCGCCTCGAAGCCCAGCGTCTCCTCGCTCACCTCGACGCCGCGCAGAGTGCGATAGATCAGCGAGTGCATCTCGTCGTCGAGCACGAACGCCTCGAACGAGGCGCCGAGCAGCGACGCGGTCATGCCCGAGGACTCGTAGACGAGGTTGCCCCCGGCGAGGCCGGCCGCGAGCGCGGTCAGCGCCTTCTCCATGCCGTACTGCGCGTCGATCGCTTTCGCGTCCGTCATCGACGCGGCCACTCCCGAGGGCAAGCCGAGCCAGTTCGAGAGCTGCGCGGAGGCGGCGTTCATGACGGCGATCTCGCCGCCACCGCCGACGAACGAGCCGGAACGCAGATCGATGACCAGGGGCCAGTTGGAGAAGACCATCGGGTAGCCGGGGCGGAACACGTTCACCATCACCAGACTGGCGAGCGTCTCGGCGAGGGACTGGGCGAGAAACCCGGCGAGCGTGGCCGGGGCGGTGGCTCCCGCCTGGGCGGCGGTGATGCAGGAGATCGGCAGCCCGTGCCGCAGGCATTCGAGCGCCACGAGCACCGCGTCCTCGCCGAAGCGCAGCGGCGAGATCACCGGACTGATGTGCGCCTTCAGGAACGGCGCGCGGCGGAACCGTTCGCCGTCCGCCTCGCCGTCACCGCCGAGCGCGATGTCGACCATTCTCATGATCGGCGTCACGTGTTCGGCCACGGTGAACGAGGTCGCCACCGGCTTGGTGGTGCCCTTGAGCAGCGCGAACACGGTGTTCACGTCGAGATCGAGGATGTCGGGCACGTCCGTCGCCACGCAGCAGCGGGTGAACCAGCTGACGTTGGTCAGGGTGTCCTGGAGGCGGGTGAAGTCGTAGAGATCCCGAAGGGTGGAGGGACGATAGGCGCCGGTGTGCAGATCGAGGGTCTGCACCGCCGCGCCGCCGGTCCCGAAGTGAACCCGCTCGCCGCCGACCTCGATCGTCCGGCGCGGATCACGCCCGTGGAGCGGGAAACGGGAGGCCGCGCTCCGCACGCAGCGCTCGACCAGCTCCGGTGGCAGGCGCACGCGATCGGCTTCCTTGCTCGCCCCGCACTCGAGCAGGCGCCGCTCCAGCACCTCGGGCACCTCGCCCATGCCGAGCTCGGACAGCAGCCGCAGGGCCGTGGCGTGGATCGCGCGGAGCTCGGTCTCGGTCAGCGGCTTGTAGGTCCCGCCCCGCTGGCCCGGGGCGCAGGGGTTGACGGCGGGTGGGGCCGCTCGGGCCGTGCGCTTCGCCGCGCGCGCGCTCCCGCGCCGTCCCCGCGACCGCTGCGTCATGAGCTTCCCCTCCGCGACCCGACGTGCTCATCTAGCCATCGCGCCGGGCGCGATGCCAGCGCGGTGTCGCGTATTCGGAAAACCGCGATCGGGAACGCGATTTTCCGAAAGTCGCCCGCCATCCGATTGACCTTCCGCGGATCAGGGTCGAAGGTCCGAGCCCGAACACGATATTGGGTAGGTACCGCGATGAAAGGTCGCACGCGCGTCGTCGTCATCGGAGGGGGAGTCGCGGGGTGCTCGACGCTCTATCACCTGACGCGTGAGGGCTGGCACGACGTGGTGCTGCTCGAGCGCGACGAGCTGACCTCGGGCACGACCTGGCACTCGGCCGCCCAGGTCACCAACTTCGGCATGAACCAGACCATGATCGGGCTGAAGAGCCATTCGATCGCGCTCTATCGGGAGCTGGCGGCCGATCCGGAGTATCCGGTCGGCTACCACCACGGCGACGGTGGCATCCGCCTCGCCAACGAGCCGCGGCAGATGGACGGCTACCGGCACTTCGCCAGCGTCGCGCGCGGCATGGGGGTCGAGTTCGAGATCCTCGACGCCGCCGAGTGCGCCCGCCGCCATCCCCTGATCTCGACCGACGATCTGCTCGGCGGCCTCTGGGACCCCTCCGACGGCGACATCGATCCGGCACAGCTCTGCCAGGCGCTCGCCCGGCGGGCCCGTCTGGCCGGTGCGGAGATCCACCGACACACGCCGGTCACCGGGCTGACGCAGCGAGCGGACGACAGCTGGATCGTGCACACCGAACGCGGTGACATCGATTGCGAGATCGTCGTCAACGCCGGCGGCTACCGGGTCAACGAGGTCGGGGCGATGATGGGGGTGCAGCACCCGGTCATGTCCATGGAGCACCAGTACTTCCTGACCGACCCCGTGGAGCTACTGAGCGCGCGCGACGCGCGGGTGCCGCTGCTGCGCTGCCCGATATCGGACTTCTACTCGCGTCAGGAGAAGGACGGGCTCCTGATCGGTTTCTACGAGCAGGATTGCCGCACCTGGGGAATGGACGGGATCGATCCAGGCTTCGCCAACGCGTTGTGCCCCGACGATCTCGATCGGGTCACCGACGTGCTCGAGGGCGTCTTCGCCCGCATGCCGGCGCTGACGGAGGTCGGCATCCGCTCGATCGTCAACGGACCGATCACCTACACCATCGACGGCGCGCCTCTGGTCGGGCCGATCCCCGGCAGGCGCAACGCGTTCTGTATCGTCGGTCTGCGGGCGGGGCTCGGGGAGGGGGGCGGGCACGGCTGGCTGCTCGCCCAGCAGATCGTGCACGGCGAGGCCGAGCTCGACACCTGGGTCGTCGACCCGCGACGCTTCGGCCCGCACGCCAACGTCGAGCTCTGTGCGCTGAAGGCCATCGAGGAGTACCGCAACGAGTTCCGCTTCCACTACCCGCACGAGCATCGTCCGGCGGGCCGTCCGATGAGGACGACGCCGCTGACGCCACTGCTCGCGGCGGCGGGCGGCGAGTTCGCGCTGGTGGACGGCTGGGAGCGGCTCGACTACGTCAAGCCGGACGCCTCCTTCGCCGAGACCCACGGCTACCGGTTCAACGAGTGCTTCGACATCGTGGCCGCCGAGGTGCGGGTGGTGCACGAGCGGGCGGGGCTGACCGAGGTCAACGGTTTCAACCGCCTGGAGATCACCGGCCCCGGTGCGCGAGCGTGGCTCGACACGCTCTTCTGCGGCGCCGTGCCCGAGCGCGTCGGTCGGGTGGGGCTCGGCTACCTCTTGAACCGTCACGGTAACGTCAAGGCCGAGGCGACGCTCGCCAACCTCGACGAGCACACCATCTGGTACGGCTCGGCCGCCGCCTCCGAGCGGCACGACCTCGATTGGCTGACCGAGCACCTGCCACGGGACGGTTCGGTCGATCTGCGCTCGCTGACCGGGAGCTGGACCACGCTGGTGGTGGCGGGGCCGAAGTCACGCGAGATCATCGGCGCCGTGTCCCGGGGAGACTGGAGCCGCGAGGCGTTTCCCTGGTTGTCGGTACGCCGGGGCTTCGTCGGTGTCGCGCCGGCGGTGATCTGGTCGGTGAGCTTCTCGGGGGAGCTCGCGTTCGAGCTCCACGTGCCGACCGATCAGCTGCAGGCGGCCTGGTCGGCGCTGCGGGAGGCGGGCCAGCGGCACGATCTCGGTCTGTTCGGCGCGCGCGCGGTCGAGTCGATGCGCATCGAGAAGGGGTTCCGGCACTGGAAGGCGGATCTGGTGACCGAGTACGACCCCTACGAGTCCGCGCTCGAGCGCTTCGTGCGTGCCGACAAGCCCGACTTCGTCGGCAAGGAGGCGCTGCTGCGTCGGCACGCCGAGAGCGGGCCGCGTCGGCGTTTCGTCACGCTCGCGATCGAGTGCGATCACGCGCCCGCCCAGGGCGGCGACAGCATCCTCGCCGAGGGCAGGGTGATCGGTTCCGTCACGTCGGCGGACTGGGGGCACCGCGTGAACCGGAACCTCGCCATGGGGTTCGTCGATCCGGCCTGCGCCGCGCTCGGGCAGCCGCTGGAGATCGAGGTGATCGGCGAGCGCGTGCGCGCGGCGGTGGTGCCGCCTTGTTCGTACGATCCGACGCACATGCGGATGCGGGCCTGATCGCACCGGCACGGGTGTCGGCGCTCGAGGCCGTGGTGGTGTCGGTCGACGAGGGATGTCCCGTCGGCAAGAGTGGCACGGTACTCGCTTGTTCGATCGGTTCGTCGTCTCGCTCGCTCCGGGGACGACGGCACGCCGTCGACGAGGGGAAGGGGGAGAACAAGGTGAGCGCCATGTTGCACATCGCCCGCATCCACGTGTTGGGCACGGACGGCGCGCCGATGGGCCGGGCAGAGCCGTTCGAGCATCGACGCGGTCGCGGGCGTCGGGTCGAGCGACATCGAGTCGAGCGACGGCGTTCGTGGCTTCGCTCGCCATGGGCGTGGTGGGTGGCGAGGGGTCGGCGATCGCACGCGACGGCGCGCTGATCGGGCCGCTCCGCCTCGAAGGCGCAGCGGCGCCCGAAACGTTCGCCGGCGACGTCCGGTGCAGGCGAGCACCTGGCGGAGGCGAGGGGAGGGCACACCGACGCGAGGTCGGGCAGGGCGCTTGACCGGCATCGTCTCGCCGCGCGATCCTGCGGGCGAACACTTCGCCGTACGGAGAACGCCTCTCGTGTCCATGCCCCGTCTGGTCGATTACCGAGACAACGGCGAGCGCGTCACCCCGACCTTCTCGGATGCCGAGATGACACGCCGCCAGGCCGTGGTACGGGCGCTGATGACCGAGCTCGACGTCGAGCTCGCGCTGTTCACCTCGTACCAGAACGTCTGCTGGCTGTCGGACTTTCTCTACTGCCGCTTCGGGCGCCGCTACGGACTGGTGCTCGATCACGAGAAGGCCACGAGCATCAGCGCCGGCATCGACGGCGGTCAGCCCGCGCGGCGCACCTTCGGGGACAACATCGTCTACACCGACTGGCAGCGGGACAACTACTTCCATGCGCTGAAGACGCTCGTCGGCAGCGCCGGACGCATCGGCATCGAGTTCGACCATGTCGATCTCGAGCTCCGGACGCTGCTCGGGCGGCACTTCCCGGACGTCGAGTTCGTCGATGTCGCCGAGTGCGTGATGCGCCTCCGGACGATCAAGTCCGACGAGGAGATCGCGCACATCGCGAGTCTCGCGGCGATCGCCGACATCGGCGGAGCGATCTGTGTCGAGGCGATCGGTGTCGGCGTGCCCGAGCACGAGGTGGCGCTCGCGAGCACCGCGGGCATGGTGCGCGAGATCGCGAACGCCTTCCCGCACGCGGAGCTGATGGACACCTGGACCTGGTTTCAGTCGGGCATCAACACCGACGGGGCGCACAACCCCGTCACCAGCCGGGCGATCGAGCGCGGCGACATCCTGAGCCTGAACTGCTTCCCGATGGCCGCCGGCTACTACGTCGCGCTCGAGCGCACGCTGTTCGCCGAGTCGGTCGGCGACGAGCACCGTCGTCTGTGGGAGATCAACTGCGCGGTTCACGAGCGTGGGCGCGAGCTGCTGGTCCCGGGCAGACGCTGCAGCGACATCGCCCGTGAGCTCAACGAGCTCTACGCCGCGCACGATCTCCTGCGCTATCGCTCCTTCGGCTACGGTCATTCCTTCGGCGTGCTGTGCCACTACTACGGGCGCGAGGGCGGGCTCGAGCTTCGTGAGGACTGCGAGACGGTGCTCGAGCCCGGCATGGTCGTCTCGATGGAGCCGATGATCACGATCCCCGAGGGACGACCGGGCGCCGGCGGCTATCGCGAGCACGATATCCTCGTGATCGAGCGCGAGGGAAACCGCAACCTGACCGGCTTCCCCTACGGTCCCGAGCATCTGGTGGTCGGGCGCTCGGCCTGAACGCGAGCGCCGTGCCGCGCCCCGGCATCACGGGCTATGTGTCGCGCCACTGGTACGGGCGACAGTCGCTCCTCTGGTCTTTCTGGATCAACCTGGTGGCGCTTCGCGCGCTCGTGTTCTGGTTGCAGGAGACATGGGCGGGCGCCGACGGCGAGCGGCGCGGCGTGCCGTCGGAACCGCTCGTGCTCGCGCTCCTGCTCGTGCACGGCGCGCTGTTCGTCTGGCAGGTGGTCGGGGTGCTGCGTGCGAGCGAGGCGCACGCGCGCGACAGCGGCTCGCACGCGAGCGCGATCGGCGCGCAGCTCGGTATCGTCGCGCTCTTGTGGCTGACGCTCGCCTACGCGCTCGAGGGCTACCAGACGACGCTCGCGCCGGTGGACGAGGAAAGCGTTCTCGAGCGCATGGATCGCGAGCACGCGGCCCGCTACGCTCTCGAGCCGCACGAGAACGGACGCGAGCTCCGTCTGAGCGGGGATATCGCGCTCGGGGCGACTCGGCGTACGCGCGCCGTGCTCGACGAGGCTCGGGGCATAGAGGGGGTCGTGCTCGATAGCGGCGGCGGTAACGTCTACGAGGGGCGCGGGCTCGCGCGTCTGTTCCGCGAGCGGGGTCTGTCGACCCGGATCGAGACGCGCTGCGCCTCGGCCTGCGCCATCGCCTTCATCGGCGGCGCGCACCGCGTGCTCGATCCCGATGCACGGCTCGGTCTGCACCGCTACCGCATGGATGCCGCCCACGTGGTCATCGTCACCGACCCCGAGCGTGCTCAGCAGCGCGATCGCGAGCTCTACGCCGAAGCCGGTGTCGCGCCCTGGTTCGTCGAGCGCATGTTCGACGCCGGTGCCGGCGAGATGTGGTGGCCGAGCCAGGACGAGCTGCTGCGTGCGGGTGTCGTGCACGAGATCGGACGCTGAGCGGTGCGCGAGCCCGTGCCCGCTCGGCCCTCCCGATCTCGCCTCGCCCGTCCGCGCGACTTTGCATTGGCGCGGGCTTTGGACTAGCATTCACGAAACCTATCGCCGTCTCCCACGCAGACGGCCGTGTGTGAACGGTTTGTTCGGACGACGGACGTGTGCGGGTTGCGAATGCGGGCGACGTGCCGTGACGGGTGCGGGCGACATGCCCTGACTTGCCCGTGACCTGACTTGCCCGTGACCTGACTTGCCCGTGAGTTGTCCGTGCAGTTGCCTATGACGAGTTGCTCGTAGCCACCGCAGATCCGCGTCGAAGGGCGCGTTTAGACGACCGCACGGAGAGAGGAGAGAGGAGCCGCCGACGTGCCGATCGAATGTGTTCGCGGGCGTAGCCCGAACGTGTCGACCTCTTGGGACGCGCGCACCGCATGAGCCAGGCAGTGCAGCGGCCGGCGGCCGACGAGGATCGCTCGGTCGCCTCCGGGGCGCAGGCCAAGGGCGCCGCGGTCCGCTTCGAGCACGTGCAGAAGAGCTACGACGGCGTGGCGCTCGTCGTCAAGGATCTCAACATCGACATCGCCCCGGGCGAGTTCCTTACCATGCTCGGGCCGTCCGGCTCCGGCAAGACCACGTGTCTGATGATGCTCGCCGGTTTCGAGCCCGCCACTCACGGCGAGATCTTCCTCAACGATCGCCCGATCAACGACGTGCCGCCCTACCGTCGCGGTATCGGCATGGTGTTCCAGAACTACGCGTTGTTCCCGCACATGAGCATCGCCGAGAACCTCGCCTTCCCGCTCCAGATCCGCAAGATGGCCAAGGACGAGCAGCGCGAGAAGGTGCGCAGGGCGCTCGACATGGTCGAGCTCGGCGGTCTCGAGAACCGCCGCCCGGCGCAGCTCTCCGGCGGCCAGCAACAGCGCGTGGCCGTCGCTCGGGCACTCGTCTTCGACCCCGAGCTGGTGTTGATGGACGAGCCGCTCGGTGCGCTCGACAAGCAGCTGCGGGAGCAGATGCAGTACGAGATCAAGCACATTCACGAGAATCTCGGCGTCACCGTCGTCTATGTCACCCACGATCAGACCGAGGCGCTGACGATGTCCGATCGTGTGGCGGTGTTCCAAGACGGCGTCATCCAGCAGCTCTCGCCGCCGGACGCCCTCTACGAGAGTCCGCGGAACTCCTTCGTCGCGCAGTTCATCGGCGAGAACAACAAGCTCTCGGGGCGTGTCACGCATCTCGAGGGCAAGCTATGCGAGGTCGAGCTCGACGACGGCACGCGGCTCAAGGCCGAAGCGGTCAACGTCTCGGGCGTCGGTGAGCGCACGACGCTGTCGCTGCGCCCCGAGCGCGTCGAGTTCGATCCCGATCAGCGGCTCGACAACCGGGTCGAGGGGCTGATCCGCGAGATCCTCTACCTCGGCGATCACCTGCGCGTCGTCATGCGGGTCGCCGGCAATCCCGATTTCGTCGTCAAGGTGCGCAACCGCGGTCAGCTGCGACCGATCGAGCCCGGTCAGACCCACCAGGTCGGTTGGGCCGCCGGCGACTGCAAGGCCTTGGATGCGGTCGGCTAGCGATGGATCGGGTAGGTGCGGTCGGCGAGAACCTGCCTCGCGGGTGCGCTTGGCGAGACTCGATCGCCGGATGTCACACACGATGCGGTGGCTGTGTAGCGGTGGATATGTACATGTGTGACCAACCGGAGCGATTCGGTCGGCTAGACTCGGGCACAGCGGCGCGACCGGTTCGGTCGCGTACGTAATCCGAGCACGTAACCCGAGGACGGGCCGATCGGAGTCGATCGGCTCTCCGTAGACACGACAGTCGTGACGCTAGACGGTCACGACCCAATCCAATCAGGAGCGACGATGAACAGCAAGACCGGACGGACGGCGGGCGCCACGCTCGCGGGCCTGATCCTCGGCTCGTTCGCGGTGAGCGGTACCGCGCAGGACGAGCTGCCACCGTGTGAGAACTGTGCCGACGAGATGACGATCGTCTCGTGGGGGGGCGCCTACTCCAATTCCCAGCTCAAGGCCTACCACGAGCCCTACTCCGAGCTGACCGGAGTCACGATCATCAACGACGAGTCCTCGGCCGAGGCGGTGGCCAAGATGCGCGCCATGGACGAGGCGGGCAACGTCACCTGGGACGTGGTCGACGTGGTCGCCTCCGACGCGATCCGCCTTTGTGACGAGGGTCTCGCGCTGGAGATCGACTTCGACGAGCAGCTCGCCTCGGCACCCGACGGCACCCCCGCCTCGGAGGACTTCGGAGATCTGCTCGTCTCCGACTGCTTCATCCCGCAGATCGTCTACTCGACGACCTTCGGCTACCGCACCGATATCGCCGAGTGGAACGGCAACACTCCCGAGGACATCTGCGCCGTCTTCGACACCGAGACCTTCCCCGGCAAGCGTGCGCTAGAGAAGCGTCCGATCAACAACGTCGAGTGGGCTCTGCTCTGCGATGGTGTCGCCAAGGAGGAGGTCTACGACATGCTCGAGACCGACGAGGGCGTCGAGCGGGCACTCGCCAAGCTCGGCACGATCAAGGACGACGTGATCTGGTGGTCGGCCGGGGCCGAGACGCCGCAGCTCCTGGCCGACGGCGAGGTGGTCATCGGCTCGACCTACAACGGGCGACTGTTCTCGGTCATCGAGGAGCAGGACCAGCCGGTCGCCATGCTCTGGGACGCGCAGGTGTTCGATCTCGACGGCTGGGTGATCCCCGAGGGGCTCTCGGAGGAACGTATGAACCGAGCGCTGCACTACATCCGGTTCGCCACCGACACGCAGCGGCTGGCCGATCAGGCCAAGTACATCTCCTACGGCCCGGCTCGGGAGTCCTCGGCGCCGCTCGTCGGTCAGCACGCCGATCTCGGCATCGACATGGCGCCGCACATGCCGACCGATCCGGAGAACGCCGAGAACACCTTCCTCTACAACTACGAGTGGTGGGCGGACAACCGCGACGACTTCGACGCGAAGTTCCAGGCTTGGCTGGCGCGATAGGCTGAGCGTGCCGGCCGGGGCGTTCGCGCCCCGGTCGGCATCTCCCCTCCGCTCATGGCGACCAAGACGCTCGGCGAGAACATGACGGCGCGTCCGGCACGCGCCACCGGCTCCGACGACGCTTCGCCGGGCGATGTACCGCCGCTGACGACGCACGACGGCGAACCTCTCCAACGCAGTCTCGCCCGGGCGCTCCGCCGCGAGAAGCTCCGCGCGCTCGCGCTCATCGCCCCCTTGCTACTGTTCGTCATCGTCAGCTTCGTGCTGCCGATCGGCGACATGCTGTTCCGCTCGGTCGAGAACGTGATCGTCGAGGAGACGCTGCCGGGCACGGTCCGCGCGCTTGGCGCATGGGAGCCGGAGTCCGGCGAGCTGCCCGACGAGGCCACCTACGCCGCGCTCGCCGACGATCTGATGCTCGCGCAGGAGCTGAAGACGCACACGCGGCTCGGCAGCCGCCTCAATTACAACCAGCCGGGCATCTCGAGCGTCTTCAGAAAGAGCGGGCGTCGGATCAAGCGGCTCGAGAACGAGGTGCACCTCGACGCCTTCGTCGCGGCGAGCCCCGCCTGGGCCGAGGCGGACGCCTGGCAGACAGTGCGCTCGCTCGGCGCCTGGCCCGAGTCCTTCCCGCGAACGGCCATCGCCTGGCGCAACTGGCAAGCCTTCGTGCGTTCGGACGAAGGGCCGGATGTCGATCTCGAGACGATGACACCATACGGTTTCACCTACTCGGCGCTCTATCACGATCTCGCGGCGTTGCCTCCCGAACGGCTCGCGGCGCTCGTCGACAGCGAGGACGCCGCGGCCGCCGCCCTGTTCGAGCCGCTCGCGGCGCGTCTGCCCGAGATCGACGCGGGCGACTACCGCGAGCAGTTCGTCGACATCGACGACGGCTGGAGCGAGATCGAGAACTGGCAGGCGATCAGGCGCCTGAGCCCGCCGATCACCGACAGCTACTTCCTCGCCTCGGTCGACGCCGAGCGCACCGCGAGCGGCATCGAGAGAAAGGCGGAGAACGAGCGTGTCTACGTGCTGCTGTTCGCTCGCACGCTGCTGATGAGCGCGATCATCACGATCAGCTGCATCCTCCTCGGCTACCCGGTCGCCTACCTGCTCGCGACACTGCCGACGCGCACGTCGAACCTGTTGCTGATTCTCGTGCTCCTGCCGTTCTGGACGTCGCTGCTCGTGCGCACGAGCGCCTGGAAAGTGCTGCTTCAGCAGCAGGGCGTCATCAACGACATCCTCGTCTGGGTCGGACTCATCGACAACGCCGGACGACTGGTCATGATCAACAACATGACGGGCACGATCATCGCGATGACCCATATCCTGCTGCCGTTCATGATCCTGCCTCTGTACTCGGT